>ERZ1046568.3068-NODE-3068-length-10325-cov-6.623174_pt1 | contig 10325 bp, 8 predicted proteins | sample MGYA00383092_ERZ1046568 | MGnify/ENA primary metagenome ERZ1046568 (study PRJEB29581, sample SAMEA5548362) | metagenome | biome: marine; feature: coastal; material: water | depth 1 m | study: Short-term variability in the microbial, nano- and picoplankton... | reverse complement strand
AAGTCTCTATTTGGATGAGCCCCTCGCCAAGTACCCATAAGAAAAGTTTCAGGGTCAGGCGCCAGACCAAAACCGTCTTCAGACAACGCCAGACTAAGAATAAGGTGGAGTGTCGCCTCTATAACTGAGACAAGCTCTGATCTGGAAACATCCTGACCGCCATTGCCAAGAAGCGAAGAAACCTCAGACAAAGTCTGAAAGGCTATTACAGACAAATCAAAATCCAATGCCGCAGCATTGTTTTTAGCCGTATCGGTAATGGTAATGCCATTATCAGGATTGCCATCTTTATCCAGCGACTGCAGCAAGCGAATAATATTAACCACCCTATGATGAAATACATCACTGGTACCCGCTATATCCAAAGGGGTAACAATTTCATCAGCCAACACAGAGGGAAGTTCCAGATCACCAATAAAAAATGTCACTGTCTCGCCGGGGAAATATTTAAATTCACCACGCGAGTTGGTCACACCATTTTGGGTTTCGGTTCGGTAGCCAATATTGATCACCGGGCTATCAATAAAAGTACCGGTAGAAGGAGGGTTTGAGCTGCCGCCACCCCCGCCGCAGCTGGCTAGAGTAGTGAAAATAGTGGTAGTAATAAGTAGCTTGATCTTCATATTTTTACATCCTGTAAAACTAAATTAAGCTCAACAGTTGGCCTGCCACTCGCTCCTTGACCAAACCATGAACTAAACTATTTGAATTGATTATATTGAGTCGACACTGCTACAGGTACAAATCCTTGTTGAGTAAGACATTTCTATTCTATCAATTTCATCTCCATCACTATTCTTGACTAATAATTCAAACTTAATATTGGGCAATACTGGCTTGATAAAATCATTATTCGGAAAAGTAACCCTGTGGGAGTACTGTGACAACCACCCAGAGTCAATATCTACCTTTTCTAATATTAATACAGAATTATTAATGGATAATTCAGAGAAATCTTTCTCGCTGCCTTTTACTGATAAATATAAACGGTGAGGAGAACCCCACCATTCAAATTTAATTACCCCAAAGTTACGCTCAACCTCAAAAACCCTTTCAATTGGTTTAGGACAGTAATTTTGATAAACACCCCAAGTACCAATTTTCTCAATGGCAATAATTTCTGAATTTACGTCCAAGAACGGCAAATTACATTTGGTATGGCTAGGTATCGGATTACAGCCGCTAAGAATAAAACTAGCGATCGCCAAAAGTAATTTATGCAGCACCGATTTTTTCATACTCCCTCATCAATTTTTCATTAAACTCAATTGAACTCATTACTTGGAACTGGTTTATCACCGCCAATATAATCATTAAAATTAACTGTAGATGAACTAGAGCTTGAATCAATCAATCCACGTACATAGCTATTAGAGTTATAGCCGTCAGTACCAACCTGCGGAAACAAATCATAGTTCAGCTGATCATCATAGTTAGAATCTTTCGCCTTCAAGGCCAAGTAATGAACTGATGGGGCTAGTGCCAAGTTAGATATTGCGACCCCAAAGATAATATTCCCTGACATATCTTCAGTTCTATTAAGATTGCTTTTTAATTTTCCCGACTGCGGAGCTGCGCTCAACGTGGACCTAATATTATTTGATGAGTTATATTCCACAGCCAAATGAAATGGCCCAACCCAAAGAACTCGATGCCCTGTAATATAAACTGTATCTGCCTGTCGACTCGGAACTTCCTCTGTTTCTGGAGCTATTGCTCCTACCATTGCGAACATTTCGAATCCACGACAATCATCAGGGTCTTGCAGGTTCAAGTCGGTAACAAGTCCCCCCAGGCAGATGCCACCAATTTTTACCCCTGTTATTGCCTCAATAATTTCAGTGATGCTATTTGCACCCTCATCATCCGTTATACCGCCGCTGGCGATGTCCTCAGATATATCTGCGGTATCTCTCGCCCAAGCACTAAAATTAATATCATCAAATCCAGGACTCTCCGTCGTAGGTGTCCAAGTATCATGAAAAGTGAACACAGTACTGCTGTAGAAGCTATAAAACTCAATCCAGTCACAAATCAGCACACACTTAAAGGTGTCATAACTGGCAAAGCCTAAAGCATCAGCAAGTCCCTGTTCAGCTGCAGCGATGGTTTCATAACCCGACAACCCAAGCATTGAGAGCGTGATAGTCTGATCGAATACACCATGAAATACATTCAGACAGGTAGGAAATCCATACCAATAGGAACAGAAGTAAACCCCTATATCTAAAGAAAGGTTATAGGCAGGAAGACTCGGTGTAATTGCCTGCGAGAAGTAGTTAGGATCAAGGATCCAGTTATAAGTATCCCTAAAGAATTTCTCAAACTCAAAATCCATCGCGGTTGCGGCCTGCGCAGAACCTTTAAAAAACTTCCCCGTCGAATAAACAATCTGATCATCAATGCCGGTAATAACTGAATCCAGATTTTTCAATATAATGTCTACTCGACCATCAACATTAAAGTCATTTACAACAGCATCCACACCAGAGCTAACAGGCCATCCAGCAGCATTTGACAGCTGGCCTGATGTTGGATTTTCAACCACATCAAAATTGCCATCATTGTTTTGCGTCAGAATTGTTTTATAAATCACCCCATTATCGGCATTACCGCCAGTACGCTTAATATAAACATCCTTCTTGCCATCACCATTAAAATGGCCTGTACGCACCTGAAAGGAATAACCAAGCTGAACATCTAAAGGATCAAGAGCTGGCATAGAGGAAACCACACCAACGGAACTTATTGGCCCCAAAACTCCGCCATAGTCGTCAATACAGGCAACCTGATAATCATAGTTACCCACTGACCGAGAAAGCGTTATGGTTTTTGTTGGAGAATATGTATTGGGAACCGCTGCCCATGAACCATTATTGACCCGCTCGGACAGCCAACATATAGATCCGCTGGTATCCTGCCAATCAACCGTATAACCACCAACAATAAATTCTGGTGCTGTTGGTGGATAGATTTCATAAGGCGCTGGCGGAAACATTGGAAACTGCGCCCGCGCTGTTGAAAAAAACAATGTCACTGCAAGAAATAATACTACTTTTAATCCACTACAAAATTGCTTCCTTATTGATATATCCATTGCTGAGCTCCTGCTAGCTATTCTTCCTTGTGAATGGGCTTATATCTTCACCCGTTGCTATCGCCGGATAGGGCTTGGACGCTGGCGACCATTGACTAAATTAATAAAATCATTTGCGGCGGGTTCACCCACCATCTCCGTTAATTGGTTTTTTAGATTTGTTAATATTTCCTGAACTATGTACACCGTTTGCTGCGGATCAGAGTCTCGCTGCTGGGCTGCTTCACTCACTTCTTTTTTTGCCACGAGAACCAGTTCATAGGCATACAATGCCTGCCCATCATTAACATCGTGCTTGGAGGCCACGCGCTTTATCAGACTATATACAGGATCAATTGCTGCCCAGAGCGTGAGTCCAGACTCATCTCCCAGCAAATCATTAAGATCATCTCGAGCGGAAAAGACAACCTGAGAATCCCGCGCGCTATTGAGCCGCAACAGAATGTCATAGGCCTTTCGAAAACTAGTCTCAGAAAATTCAACACCGCTTTGACGCATTTTGTTAGCCATAGGAGAGGTGCGTAACTGATATTCTTTTAAGCCCCTATCATCTAGTACATTTGCTAACATTTTTTGTGGTGACCGGTCAGCAGACCTACTATTTACGTCTCCACCCTGACTTTGCACCGAAACTGCATACCTTTGCATTTCCAGCTGCATACTTTGCACAGCGATTTGTTCACTGGAACTCAAAAAAGGGTATTGGGTGGACATGGGATAGAAGATATCTGTAACTAATGGATCATCTAAAATTGTTGAACCATAAATCGAGACTAATTTCTCTCTAACCCGCTTATAACCTGTGCTGAGGCTTTCCATATAATCAAGCTGGGCAAGCGGTTGGTGTTTCCAGAACTGGTCATTTGGTTTTGTAATAGTTGCGATGTATTGATGTTTAAGTTTCGCAAAGATTAGAGGTTTGGTTTGCTCTGCACTTAAACCCTGACTGATTAATTTCTGATAGTAACCATGCAGGACATCTGTACCGAAGAGATCACCCCGAGAATCTTTGGTATTTTCCTGGAGATCATGCTGATTAGATCTTTCTAAAGATAACTGCTTGTGTTGCTCAGTGGGTACTTGCGCAGGCACAAGCTCAAGATAATAAGTAATAAATACAGCATTCAAAATAAGCGAAAGAATCGCTAGAGAGTTAGATTTTACGTCCATGATAACCTTTCCCAAGTATCTCACTGTCCCCTACAGCACATTAAAATCGATGTTAAAGAAGCTAAAAAAGGGGAACTTTAAAAATCATCCTGATTTTTTGGCGCGACTAAGCTTCTTTTCAGGCTAGACAACCAATTAGCGAAATGCAAACCCACTTGCTGATTTAAAGAAACTTTCCGACGAACGTTGTAGCTATGTTTGTTAATACTCAGTTTTATAATATTGTAAATTCACCTTTAGACCACCAAAATAATGCGCTGCAGGGCTATTGACGCCCATAAACTCAAAAATAGAAAAATCTTTTGAAAAGTAATAATATGAATCCAATGATAAAAACAATAATAATAAAATCATGCTAACAAGGCTGCCTGCAATAATCACAGCAACCGCCTTGAGCCTATGGGTCGTATTCACACTGTGGGCGACAAACCTGGTGATGAATAACAACACCCATATTTATGCTGAAAATGGCCTTTTAGAAAATATACAAGCAGGTATTCTGGCAATTACTTTTGTCGTCTATCTTGTAAATTCCGCTGTTGAAAAAAATTCTTGCCGACTGATTCTCTTATCCTGCTCTTTGCTTTGTTACGCCTTTCTTTTAAGGGAGCTGGATGTCGAGAAATTTGATATTCCATCTGTATTGCAAATGCTTGGATCTGGAATTGGGCGCAACCTGACTATAGCGATAGCGTTTTTTGCATTATTTTTTTATGCGGCAAGATATTTTTCTTTCTATAAAGCCGAGGTGGTAAATTTCCTGAGAACCAGGCCTGGATCCCTACTCATAATGGCAGGTGTATTTCTAGTTATTGGAAGCGTTTTTGAAGATATCTACGCCATCACTCATCATGTATTTATTGAAGAGTCGCTCGAACTTTTTGCCTATGGTCTTATTATGCTGTCGTCGCTGTCGGTTAATTCTTACATAAATAGCATAACAATCAGCCAGGCCGGCGTTCGCAGAGCATAGCCAAAAACCCTGTCACTCAAAAACAATTTCCGGCCCGCTGTCGCCGCCTCGACTGGCCAATTGCTCCAGCACTTTCTGCGCAATCCCACGGTAGCTCTGGGCAATTGCACCCTCGGGGTCAGCGGCAACTGAGGGAATCCCCTGATCACCGCGCTCGCGGATAGTTCTATCCAAGGGCAGGCTTCCCAACAGCTGGGTGTCGTATTGTTTGGCAACCGCCTCACCGCCACCAGCGCCAAAAATCGAATCTTCATGGCCACATTTACTGCAGATATGCACCGCCATGTTTTCAACGATACCAAGCACGGGAATTTTTACTTTGCTAAACATCTCGATGCCTTTCTTGGCATCCAGCAGCGCAATATCCTGGGGTGTGGTCACGATCACTGCTCCGGCCACTTCTGCTTTTTGCGCCAGGGTTAATTGAATATCGCCGGTACCTGGCGGCATATCCACCACCAGCACATCCAGCTCGCCCCAGTTGGTCTGGGTGAGTATCTGTTGCAATGCGCCGCCAGCCATGGGTCCGCGCCATGCCATGGGGGTATTGGCGGTGACCAAGTAACCCATCGACATGGTGGCCAGTCCGTGGGCTATTATCGGCATAAATGACTTTCCATCTGGGGATTCAGGGCGCTGCCCCTCTGGCACACCGAACATCATGGCAACACTCGGGCCGTAGATATCCGCATCCAGCAAGCCGACCTTTTTACCCTCTGCCTGAAGTGCCAGGGCGAGATTCGCTGCAGTTGTGGATTTGCCGACGCCGCCTTTTCCCGAGGCGACTGCGATAATAGCTTTAACTTGATCTAACACTGAATAGCTCCAAATAAATTCGTAAATGCCGGTTTTACGCTGGGTTAAACGGCTCAGGTCAATTGCCTATGAAAAGTTAGCGCAAAATCGCTATAATCGCGCGCTATCAAAAGCCTTAACAAGAAACCACACCATGTCATCAAAACGTCAGATCCTGGTCACTAACGCTCTTCCCTATGCCAATGCAGCATTGCACCTTGGCCATGTTCTGGAATACACCCAAACTGATGTCTGGGTTCGCTTCCAGAGAATGCGCGGGCACGAATGTTACTACCTTTCTGCAGACGATGCTCATGGAACTGCGATTATGCTCAAGGCCGATGAAAAAGGCATTAGCGCCGAGCAACATATCGCCGATATGCGCGCGATTCACGAGGCGGATTTTAAAGATTTCCTGATCAGTGTGGACAATTACCACACCACCCACTCGGAAGAAAACCGCGAGTTCTCGGAGCTGATCTACAACCGCTTAAATGCCAATGGCCATATCGCCAAACGCGATATCACCCAGGCCTTTGATCCGGAGAAAAATCTATTTTTGGCCGACCGCTATATCAAAGGCACCTGTCCAAAATGTAAAACCGAAGACCAGTACGGCGATAACTGCGAGGCCTGTGGGGCAACCTATTCGCCCACCGATCTCATAAATCCGGTATCGGCAATCTCTGGGGCCACACCCATCGAGAAAGAGTCGACCCACTATTTCTTTAAGCTGCCGGAGTTTACACAGTTCCTCAAAGACTGGACGCGCAGTGGTGCGGTGCAGCCTGAAGTGGCTAACAAACTCGGCGAGTGGCTGGACAGCGGCCTGCAGGAATGGGATATCAGCCGCGACGCGCCCTACTTTGGTTTTGAAATCCCCGATGCGCCGGGCAAGTACTTCTATGTATGGCTGGATGCGCCAATAGGCTATATGGCCAGCTTTAAAAATCTCTGTGACCGCGAGGGCATGGATTTTGATCACTACTGGAATAAAGACTCCAAGACCGAGCTGTACCACTTTATCGGCAAGGATATTGTTAACTTCCACGCGCTGTTCTGGCCTGCCATGTTGAGCAGTGCAGAGTACCGCACGCCGACAAAAATCTGCGTTCATGGCTTTGTTACTGTGAACGGCAAGAAGATGTCCAAGTCCCGTGGCACCTTTATCAATGCGCGCTGTTACCTAGATCATCTCAACCCTGAATACCTGCGTTATTACTACGCCTCGAAGCTCTCCGGTTCCGTGGAAGATATCGACCTCAACCTCGAAGACTTCCAGCAGAAGGTCAATAGCGACCTGGTCGGCAAGGTGGTGAATATCGCCAGCCGCTGTGCCAAGTTTATTGCCAATGGCAATGACGGCGTGCTCTCGGCCAATATCGAAAACCCCGAGCTCTGGGCTCAGGTCAGTGGCGCTGCAGACAGCATTGCCGAGCACTATGAAAACCGCGACTACGGAAAAGCGATTCGCGAGATTATGGCCCAGGCCGATGCCGCCAATGAATATATCGCCGCCAAAGAACCCTGGAAGCTCAATAAACAGGATGGCAAGCAGCAGGAAGTACAGGATATCTGCTCGCTGGGGATTAATCTGTTCCGCGTTATTCTGACGTATCTTAAACCTGTGCTGCCGGCTATGACCGCCGCGGGCGAAGAGTTCTTAAATGACAGCCTGAACTGGGACAGTGTTCAGCAGCCATTAACTGATCATAAGATTGAGAAGTTTAAACCGCTGATGCAACGCATTGAGAAAGATAAGGTTGACGCTATGGTTGAAGCCAGCAAAGAAGAAGCTGCTCTGGCAGCCGCTAAACCACTCGAAGGCCCACTCGCCGATGAAACTCTTAACCGAGAACCGATAGCCGAGGAAATCACTTTCGACGACTTTATTAAAGTCGACCTGCGTGTGGCACTGATTGTTAAAGCCAACCATGTTGAAGGCGCAGAGAAACTGCTGCAACTGACATTGGATATTGGCGGCGAAACGCGCAATGTCTTCTCCGGCATCAAGTCATCCTACAAGCCCGAAGATCTCGAGGGGCGGCTGACAGTCATGGTGGCAAACCTGGCGCCGCGCAAGATGCGCTTTGGGATGTCCGAGGGCATGGTGCTGGCGGCAGGTGATAAAAAAGGCATCTACCTGCTTGAGCCCGATAGCGGCGCACAGCCAGGACAGCGAGTGACCTGATCCGTAAGTAAAAGACTAAATCCCTCGCAAGTGCTTGATTAAGATGCCATTAGTTAAGACTTTCGAGAATGCTAGTTATTACTAAAAGTACTAAGAACCCGCTCTATATATGTTGAATAGAACTAGTTGATTCCACGATAATAGAGACCTTCAACCCCCAACACGTGTACAGAAGATGCAGGAATTTGCAGTTATTCTGGTCAGCTCCATTCTGATCAACAACTATGTACTGGTACAGTTCCTCGGACTGTGTCCGTTTATGGGCGTGTCCAACAAACTCGAATCCGCTATCGGCATGGCCGCGGCCACTACCTTTGTACTCACCCTGACCGCCATGGCCAGCTATATTGTCAATGCACTGGTTCTCGAGCCACTGGGCCTGATTTATCTGCGCACCATCGCCTTTATCCTGGTAATTGCCGCCGTTGTACAGTTCACCAAGATGTTTATCGAAAAGACCAGCCCGCTGCTCTATCGTGTGCTCGGTGTGTTCTTACCGTTGATTACCACTAACTGTGCAGTACTGGGTGTGGCGCTCCAGAACACCTCCAAAGACCTTAACTTTGTCGAGTCATCACTCTATGGCTTTGGTGCTGGCGCTGGTTTTTCCCTGGTACTGATATTTTTCTCCGCAATGCGCGAGCGGCTCGCCGCTGCAGATGTGCCGGTATCCTTTAGAGGTGCCGCAATTGCAATGATAACCGCAGGACTTATGTCACTGGCCTTTATGGGATTCAGTGGGCTCGTCTAGATGATCGAACTAATCAGCCAACACCCAATACTTGCCGCTCTGGTTGCTCTTGTAGGATTAGCCATACTGTTTGGTGCCCTGCTCGGATTCGCCGCCGAGAAATTTAAAGTGGAAGGCGACCCCATCGTCGAACAGATCGACGAACTGCTGCCCCAGACCCAATGTGGTCAATGTGGTTTTCCCGGCTGTCGTCCCTATGCAGAATCCATCGCCAATGGCGACGAGATCAATAAATGCCCTCCCGGCGGACAGTCGACAATTAATGCTATCGCCAGCCTTCTGGATGTCCCGGCACCGGAACTGGATGCCGAGCACGGCGAAGAGAGCGAAGTTAAAACCGTCGCCTATATTCGCGAAGACGAATGTATCGGCTGCACCAAATGCATCCAGGCCTGCCCGGTAGATGCCATTATGGGTGCGGCGAAATTTATGCACACAGTGATTGCCGACGAGTGTACAGGCTGTGATCTCTGCGTTGAGCCCTGCCCGGTAGACTGTATTGATATGTTGCCCGTGGAAGAAACCATTGCCGACTGGCGCTGGTCGATTCCCGCCCAACCTGGACAGCCCGGCCAGCCCGAACAGCTTATCGCCACCGACAAGCGCGGCGTACTGGCCAACCCATCCATTGAAGAGGATGCCGCATGAATAAAACCTGGGTAACTCCGGGCGGCGTCCACCCTCCGGAAAACAAACACCAATCTGTGACTCAGGGCATAGGCCAACTGCCTATCCCGGAAACACTGGTGATACCCCTTAGCCAACATATCGGCGCGGCGGCTATCCCCTGTGTGGAAGTCGGCCAGACAGTTTTAAAAGGTCAGGTGATCGCCAAGGCCGCCGGCGCGGTGAGCATCCCGATGCACGCGCCGACATCCGGCACGATCAGCGCTATCGAGCACCGCCCCATTGCCCACTCCTCAGGTATGCTCGCGCCCTGCATTGAGATTACCAGCGATGGTGCCGATACCTGGATTGAACACGAGGGGATCAGCGACTACGAACATATCTCGCCTGCCAAACTACTCGAGATGGTTGGTAATGCCGGTATCTCCGGTATGGGTGGCGCAGGCTTTCCCTCAGCGGTCAAACTCAATCCCGGCCGCCAGCGACCCATAGATACATTGATTGTTAATGCCACCGAGTGCGAGCCCTATATCACCGCCGATGACTCGGCAATTCGTGAGCGCGCCGAAGAAATTGTCGAGGGAATAAAAATTCTCAGCGCCATTCTCGGCCACCCTCATCATATTATGATTGGTATCGAGGACAACAAGCCGGAAGCCATCGAAGCCCTGGCTCCCCATGTAGAAGGCACAGGTATTTCCGTGGTGGTATTTCCCACCAA
>ERZ1046568.3066-NODE-3066-length-10328-cov-4.558162_pt1 | contig 10328 bp, 8 predicted proteins | sample MGYA00383092_ERZ1046568 | MGnify/ENA primary metagenome ERZ1046568 (study PRJEB29581, sample SAMEA5548362) | metagenome | biome: marine; feature: coastal; material: water | depth 1 m | study: Short-term variability in the microbial, nano- and picoplankton... | reverse complement strand
TGTTATTTTCAAAGTAATCAAGTGGCTTTTCAGTGCTTTCGCCCACAGCTTTGTAGGCTGCAAAGTGAATGATGCCGGCAACTTCGCCATTGTTCGCGCAGCTTTGAAGTGCTTGTTTTAAATCATTTTTTGATCGGCAGTCCAAAGAAAAGAGCTGAGGTTTAACGCCTATGATTTGAGCGATACCGTCCAATACTTCGGGTTTTGAGTTGGAAAAGTCATCGATGATGACGGGTGTGTAACCCGCTTCATGAAGGGCCACAACGGTGTGCGATCCAATGTATCCAGCTCCTCCCGTAACAACGACAATCCGCTTTTGCATGTTCAAATTTACTCCATGAATGAGCATCATTCAAAGTGCAACCTTGGGTTCGTTTTCTGCGTAAAAAAAGATATGATAAATGCTCTCACGAACGCTCATTTGATGACGATGATGCAAGGAAATACAGCTTTAGTGGATGACTTGGTGGTTCATTTTGTTCACCACACTCCGCAGCTTATTGATCGATTTGAAGCGTCATTGGATTCAGGTGACTGGAATGCATTGTTCGGAACAACACAGCGACTGATGTCGAGCTTTAGACTTTTGCAAGAGACCGATGCCATTGATTCATTGCGCGTGCTGAGCGAGGAACGAGTGAATGCCATGACCGCGAAGGAGCGGAGTTTACTGTGCCAGCGATTACGGGCGGTTGTTGAGGCGTTCGCTTAAAATTTTACGCAGAGGGTGAATCATTCCATGAGGCGTATTTTCGTCTCATGAATTCTGATGAATATCCAGGCGATGCCGACGCCTTAAAGTCACGTGGTTGGACCCACGATTCAATTTTAGAACAAGAAGCGCAATTGCGTTCAGGGTGTCAGCCTGTTACTGCCATTTCTGCATGCGGACTTGGTCATGGCATTTTTCCTTTGGATTCACATGATCGGTCTTTGGCGCAGGAGGCGCTCAAACAGTCGATTCATCGCGGCGCTCGCTGGATTCGCTTTGTTCCGGCCTCTGGAGCCGCGTCCCGAATGTTCGCTGGAGTGCTGGAACCACGTGATGCAGGAATTGAGATGCAATTGCAGTCCAGCGCAGAGGACTTCCCTTTTTGGTCGCCGGGACAAAAGCGAGAATTGGCAGCTTTGCCAGCATCTCAACGTCCGGCTCAAGCAGCGCGGTGGATGTTGGATGCCCATGCAGGTTGGAGTCGGCTGCCCAAGGGGTTGATCCCTTTCCATCAACGAGCAGATGGAGTGTCGTTCAATTCCTTTCAGGAGCATGTCAAAGAGTGGTCCATACTCATGGGCGATTCAGCGATGCACTTCACGGTATCCGAGGATTTTCGGGAATCAATCACGAGCGTGTTGGCTGCGACGGGCCATCCAAACATAGAGACTTCTGTTCAACACCAGTCAACGGATACAGTTGCGCTGAGTGAGGATACGGATGAACTCGTGCGTCATGAATCAGGTGGACTCTTGTTTCGCCCTGGTGGCCACGGGGCCCTGTTGCAAAATCTCGATGCTGTGCAAGGCGATTTTATTTGCATTCGGAACATTGACAATGTCGTACAAGATTCACGCATGGAGATCCGCAATACGGAGCAAGAGGTTTTGATGGGAGAATGTGTTCGGCTTACTGAAGAAAGGAATCGGCTGATATTTGCGTTGCAAACGGACGGTGAAAAAGTCCTGGAGAAGGTGGTCCAGTGGTTGCTGAATTTTGACAAAAAAGCACGTGAGCATGCAACCGATGTCAATGCTTGCTTGCATGCCCTGGATCGACCCATTCGTGTTGCTGGAATGGTCCAGAATGCCGGTGAACCTGGAGGTGGCCCATTTTGGGTCAAACAATCAAACGGATGGGTTTCTCCGGGAATCGTAGAATCTGCGGAGCTGCCAGAAGGCATGAAAGGAAAAGGAACTCATTTCAATCCGGTGGATATCATTTGCAGTGTAAAACGAGCGGATGGCGAAGGGTTTTATGCATTGAATGACTTTGCAGATCGGAGGATGTTTTTTACCGCACGCAAAATGTGGCAAGGAAAGGCCATTCGGATTCTTGAACGTCCCGGGTTGTGGAATGGAGCAATGGCTCACTGGCTGACGCGATTTGTTGAGGTTCCCAATTCTACTTTTGCTCCCGTTAAAACGGTCATGGATTTGTTGAAGCCGGAACGTCAATCTTGATCGTTTCTAAAGTATCGAAAATAGAAAAAGGCCACCCGCTGGGGTGGCCTTTTCGTTGTGAATATTTTGACTGCAATCAGTGCTTCATAATGGTCTGATTGTACACACGCTTGTCGTTCAATATGCGCAAAGCGTATGCTCCTGGGTTCAAGGTGTACATCGGGCTGATGTTGACCTTTTGTCCAACGACAGGATTTAAGCGCACTTCTCGGTGCAACATGTTTCCAGCGAGGTCCATCAAGATCAGTTGTGTTTCACCTTTCAAGTCCTTTTTGAAAGTGACCGAAAGCTGATCGACAAAAGGATTTGGGTAAACAGAGAACGTGGCGCCAAATTCAGTTGCACGAGCGTCGATTGCATCATTGCTGTATGGGTTTCGTTCGGATTGAATAGCCGCGGAAGTGTTGTCAACTTCTTGCATGCCAACGGCGGTGGAGATGTTTCCATCCAATTTCCATCCATTCAAAAAGAGATCAGTCTTTTCATTTGTGATGTAGCGACCTTCGATGACGATGTCCGTTGAGATTGCACGTATTTTCAGGTTGTAGCGTTCGCCTTTGTTCACGTCGGCTTGAAGCTTAGCAGTCACAAGACCGTTGTAGCCTTCACGAACGGTTACTTTGGCTCGAGCCAATACGTTCCCTCGAAGATCTTCAATCAACATTTCGAGTTTACCGAGGTTGCTTGATTGCTTGATGATAACGTAAGCTTTGTCTGCCACTCCTGCCGCGCAAGCGTCAAAAGATTGAACAACAACATCGCCTTGATTTAGCAATAAGACTTCTGAACCGGTCTCAGCCTTGGCGACACAGTCGTGTTTTAGGTTGTCAAATGGACCAGCCGTTGCATTTAGAGCGGTGGTCTGAGCCTGTGCAGTGAATGCTCCGATTAGAAGAGCTGCTGCTGTGAGGATGTAAAACTTTTGAAGTTTCATGGTATATAGATTTTAAATTTATTCGAATTGGAATCTGTCGAATTCTATTACGTCATGAAGCTAGATAAGGTTACATTTTGGCGATTAATATATTATTAAAGGTCTAATAAACAGTAGTTTAAGCGGGTTGCGTTACGCGAGTTCAAGTCTCTTGTCCACCTTGATGAAGTCCTCGGATCTGTCATTGGTGCAGATGACCAAGGTAGTATGAGCAGAAAATTTTGTCAGCTGCTTCTGGTACCAGTCGATTCCTGTTTCATCAAGATTTGCACAAGGCTCGTCGAGAACGACTAAACTGGATTGGGTGCAAAGACTCACGGTCAATAAAACACGTTGTTTCATTCCTGAGCTCAATTCTGAAAAAAGCATCTGCATGTGCTTGCCAAGTCCTGCCTCTTTTATCCAATCGCTTGGATTCGAATCAGGACGCCATGATCTAAACTTGCTGTGAAAGTCCAGTACTTCTTGGATGCTCATGTAGGGATGCAGGGCAGTGGATGGCCCGGTGTAGGAGGATTGCCGCAACAAAGCCTCAGGAGCGATGGTCTGTTCGTTTTGTTTCCAGACGAGACTTCCTTTCGCCGCAGTTAGCTGCCCCGCCAGAATTTTGCCGAGCGTACTCTTTCCACTTCCATTCTGTCCATTGATCACCACGTGGCTTCCCGCTTCGATTTCGGTGCTAATTCCATCGAAAACAGTTTTGCCTTCTATGAACTCGTGACCTAATTGACGCAGTTCAAGTGCAATGGGGAAGGGTTTTCGAATGGCCATAATGCCTTAGAATGGGCCTCGGATGATTCCTTTGTCTGACGCGCTGATGAATTCGAGGATTATGGATTTCTCAGCGCTTTGCGGAAGCTCCGTTTCCGCAACACGCAATGCTTGCGAGATGTTGCCGTTCTGGATGTAGAGCGTTCTGTAAATATCTTCAATGGTTACGACTTGATCATTTGCGAAGCCCCTGCGCCGGAGCCCAATGCTGTTTACACCAATGAAGGAGAGCGGTTCACGAGCCGCTTTCACGAATGGAGGTATGTTTTTTCGAACCATCGATCCACCTGCGACGAATGCGTGTTTTCCGATGGTGATGAATTGCTGGACTCCAACCATTCCTTCGAGAATGGCCCAATCTTCAATGGTAACATGTCCGGCTATGTTGCCAGAATTCGCAATGATGACATGGTCGCCTACACTGACATCATGCGCTAAGTGGCAGTAGGCCATGAGTAAGCAGTCAGACCCAACTTTCGTGACCATTCGATCTGCAGTGCCTCGGTTGATTGTGACGCATTCTCGAATGACGCTCCGGTCGCCTATTACGACTTTGGAGTCTTCTCCTGAGAACTTGAGGTCCTGCGGAATGGCGCCAATTACGGCTCCTGAAAAGACTTTACAACCACTGCCTATGGTCGTGCCGGAATGAATAACGGCGTGGGGGCCGATCCAAGTTCCTGCACCAATGGTGACGTCGGCCTCAATGAATGCAAACGGTTCAATGATCGCACTTTCTGAAATGGAGGCAGAAGGAGAAACGTGGGCTTCTGGGGAAATCATGGTTCAGCGCTCTTTGACAATTTGGGCCAACATCTCGGCTTCTGAGACAAGCTGTCCTTTGACATAGCCACGTCCTTTCATGTTTACAAGTCCGCGTCGGATAGGCGACATCAATTCCAAATGGAAGACAAGCGTATCGCCGGGCAGAACTTTTTGTTTGAATTTGACATTGTCAATTTTCATGAAGTACGTGGTGTAATTCTCAGGATCCGGGACCGTTTGTAGAGCAAAGATACCGCCAACTTGGGCCATGGATTCCACCTGTAAAACTCCTGGCATCACTGGGTTTCCGGGGAAGTGACCTTGAAAAAAGGGTTCGTTGATTGTGACATTTTTACAGCCAACAATGGAGTCTTCAGTGACTTCTAGAATTTTGTCGACAAGCAAGAAAGGATAGCGATGCGGAAGCATGCTGCTGATTTGATTGATGTCAAAAACCGAAGGCCGATTGACATCGAGATTAGGTTTGCTCATGTCTTCTTTGATTTTCTTTTTCAGGATTCGCGCGAATTCAATGTTGCCGGTATGTCCCGGGCGAGCCGCAAGGATGTGGCCTTGGATAAAGTATCCGGTGAGAGCGAGGTCTCCAGCAATGTCGAGAAGTTTGTGGCGGGCCGGTTCATTTTGGTAACGCAATGGGGATGTGTTCAACACACCCGGGACATCGGCGCGTGCTTCCAATGCCTCTTTACCGAGAAGTGTCGCGATTTCGTTCAACTCCTGTTCTTTGTAAGGTCGCTCAAATAGCACGACAGCATTGTTCAAATCGCCACCTTTTATAAGGTCTGCCGCTGCTAGTTTTTTCACTTCTTTGAGGAAGACGAATGTTCTACATTTTGCGATTTCATCTTTGAATTCTCGCAAGTGGTTCATTGTGGCGTGCTGCGTTCCAAGAACGGGACTGCGGTAATCAACCATAACCGTAACTCGAAAGTCATCGTCGGGATTTGGAACCGCCAACATTTCGACATCGATTTCGGAATCTTCATAGGCTACGTTGCTCCGAAGCTTGTAAGTTTTTCGTTTGGCTTCCTGATCATCGAAACCAGCGGCTTCAATGGCTTCAACAAATTCCAAAGCGCTGCCATCCATGATGGGTATTTCAGGGCCGCTCAGTTCAATGAGGGCGTTGTCAACCTCACTTCCGTAGAGTGCAGCTAAAATGTGCTCCGTAGTGTGCACCTGCACTCCGCCCTTCTCCAACGTAGTTCCCCTGCGTGTTGAAGTCACAAGGTCAGCATCTGCTTCGATGATGGGCTTGCCGTCGATATCAATGCGTTGAAATTTATAACCATGATTCTCCGGCGCAGGGTGAACAACCATGCGGTTGTGCTGACCTGTGTGAAGTCCGATTCCCTCAAATGTGACGGCCTTTTTCAACGTGCGTTGCTTCCCTCTCATGCTCATCCGTTCAGTTTCTTTTCCATTTGATCGATGCGTTCTAAAGCTTTGTTTCGAACCAATTTTCGCAGTTCAATTTGTTGCTGCTGGTAGTCTCTGATGGGGTTGGCTGGGGTTCCTTGCCAGGTGCTATTGGACTCCTTGATGCTTTTGGTTACGCCTGATTGAGCCGCGATCTTAACGCCGTCGGCGACTGAGATATGTCCAGCAAACCCCACTTGCCCGCCAATCATGCAGTTTGCTCCTATGGATGTTGAGCCCGCAATTCCTGTTTGCGCTGCGATTACGGTATTTTGACCGATGCTCACGTTGTGAGCCACCTGGATTTGATTGTCTAGCTTGACGCCCTGACCAATGCGTGTCGAACCTAAAGTGGCCCGATCAACGGTCGTCGCTGCGCCAATTTCGCAATGATCTTCAATGACTACGTTACCCAATTGGGGTATTTTTGCAAAGCTTGCATTGGATTGAGGGGCAAAGCCAAAACCGTCGGCGCCGATGATGGCTCCGGCCTGGATGATGCAAAAACTTCCGATTTCTGTCCCTTTCCCTATGAAAACCCCGCCGTGAATGGTGGTGGATTCGCCAATTTTACTGTTCGCACTTAAAATGGCATTGCCATGGATCTCACAATTGTCGCCAACGATCACGTCAGCTTCGATGATGACCATGGGGCCGATGTGGCATTGGTCACTCACTTGTGCTTCTTTGCTGATCACTGCCGTCGGGTGAATTCCGTATTCAATCGGTGCTTTTTTGGCGGCCCATTGCATCAATTGTGTGAATGCAGTGTAGGGGTTTTCGACCCTCAAAAGGTTGAGCCCCTCTGGTAGCAAGTCAACGGGTTTGAAGTCGTCAGCAACAATTGCAGCCGAAGCACGGGTTTTGTAGAGATGCAATTCATAGGCAGGATTAGCCAGAAAAGTTAGATCACCAGGACCTGCTTCTTCAATTTTGGCCAAGCCGTTCAGTACAACAGTCTCGTCGCCCTCTATTCGTCCATGCAGGATTTCAGCAATCTCTCCGGCTGTTTTTTGCATGTGCCAAAATTAGGTTGTTCCTATCAATTGAGAACAAATTGAGTCAAAAAGCTGACGCCCAAAAGGTTTTGAAATCAATCAGGGTTAATGGACAGTCCCATTCTGCAGTTCCAATAGCACGTAGTCGGATATCGAGAACAGTACTGGCCCGATTCTTTTTGTCTTTGAGCATGAATGGCCAAAGCTGCTCGGGGTGTTGCTCCACACACCATTTCCATGTGTCATAGTTCGCATCTGTTTTTAAAAGACGCTTCAAGTATTCTGCAGCTCCGAGCAGGGATTCTTGACTTGTGAAGTTGTCCACGCTTTTGGCGCTCCAGTGCAGGGATGCGATCATGCCAATTCCGACGGCGAATCCGTGACTCAATGGCACGTTTTTTTTCGCCGCCAACGATTCTAGGGCGTGGCCAACGGTGTGTCCGAAGTTGAGCTTTTTACGCTCTCCACGTTCATGGAAATCAGCATCAACGATTCGTTGTTTGATGTCGGATGCTCGTTGAACGATTTGAGGCCAATCAATGTTTTGGTCGTCTGGCGTCCTGTTTTGAAGATGATTCCAGAATGGTGCATCTTCAACGAGTGCGTGCTTGCTCAATTCCATCCATCCATTGAGCCGTTCGTTTTTGGGCAGGGTTTCGAGCCATTTGATGTCAAGAAGGACATTCGCTGGTTTATGGAAGGTTCCAATTGAATTTTTGATGCCATTGAAATTAATGCCATTTTTCCCTCCTATCGATGCATCAACCATGCCTAAAAGGGACGTAGGAATGAGCAAAAATTTCACTCCCCTTTTATAGGTTGAGGCGACAAAAGCCCCCAAGTCCATCACTGTGCCGCCTCCTATAACGATGATTGTATCGAATCGATCGGCTTCTTTGGCCTCGAGCCAGCGCCATACTTCTTGAGCTTTTTCGATTGATTTGCATTGCTCTCCTGCATGAATCCAATGCACAGGGAGACGCTCAAACAGTTCCTTGTAGGCATTGGGAACTGAGACGGACTGAAACGAGTCATCGCATAACACAAGCGCCTTAGAACCCGATGCCTCTGCAAACTCCAATCCCGTTGGAAGCACGCCAGCGGACAATTCCGAGGAAACATTTTGTTTGTTTTGCTTTTGTGTCATTCTCCAGAATTCTGCTAGGGTAAAATTACTCAATCTGAAACGATTGGATACAGAGATTTATGCTTGACATAGGGGTAAAAAAAAAGACCACTGATGTGATCTTTTTGTGGTACTACCGGGATTCGAACCTGGGACACACGGATTTTCAGTCCGTTGCTCTACCAACTGAGCTATAGTACCGAGGGGGCAAAGATACACCAAACTTTTTTCCATTCTGATCTTTTTTGTGGTGGCTTTTTAAATTTCTTGATCACCTCCGGGCTTTCGGTTAATTGCAGAAGTTCAGCGATTAATGTTCGTAAAAAAGAGATGAAAAATCCCCTTTGATTTGCAAAAAGAAGGAGCTCCCGTTACATTCGCCAAGACGCTTCAATGATTGCATCGTGCAATTTCGGGAGCTGTTTGCTTTTGATCTCACCAAATTGTTGTCTCATGCGGAACCTACTCGGCCTGTTTTTGTGCTGCCTTATTTTCAATGCAGTAAATGCTCAAATCCCACTTGAAACTCCATCTCCAGGCGTACCCGACGGATATGCGCTTTCAGTAGAAAGTTACGTGGAGCATGATGGCACGGTTGGTTCTGTAGACCTGACAGGTTACACCACATATCGGGTGTACTTGGAAATGCAAAATGAGACAGACTTTTTGAGTGGCATCTCGGGTGAAGCGGACAACCCACTGATCTTGAACAGTACATCGTCTCCGGCTTGGTATAACGACGATGCGTTTGGCGCGGAGGTGGGCGCCTGGATCAATTCGGATGTTTTGTCCTTTTTCCCAGAACTCGCTTTCGACAGTTGGCTGACCATCGGTTCCGCTGAGGCATCGGATGGGGTTGAAGTGAATGTTGCAATCGGTGAGATCGATTTGCTCCAAGAATTTGGTTCTGGCGAAAATGTATTCATCAACGATGCTACGGGCACTGCAGTTTACACTCTTTTCCCTTGCGAATCGGATAACTTGGAGTCTTGCAGCTTTGCGCATGGGGCCTTCGCCGGCGACGACCTCCGGGTGCTTGTCGGACAATTCACAACACAAGGTGAGATTACGGGGCAAATGCAGGTGCAAGTTTTTGTGGAGGGGGAAGCCGCTCAAGAGTTCAGAGGCGTTATTCCTTTTACGCCCTATGCTCCTGAATTGTTGATTCCGGGTTGTACCGACGATGCTGCTTGCAATTATGCTGAAGAAGCTACAGAAGATGACGGAAGTTGCGATTTCTGCAGTTGTGCTTCGGATGGAAGCGACTATTCGATGACCGTAGAGGCATATGCAGAAGATTTGGTGCTAGGCATGACAACCTATCGGTTTTACCAGAATATGGCCAATACGGATGATTTTTTGAGCTCCATTTATGGCAATGAGGATGCGCCTTGGAGCTTGGATGTTACCTCGAGCTTCTACAACAGTACTTTCGGGGGTACCACTGCAGCGGCTATCAACCCTGTTTTATTCGATTTCTTCCCAGATCTCGGAGCAGATAGCTGGGTGACCATTGGGATTGAGACTCAGCCAACCGGAGCTGAAGCAGACATCAGCACCGTTGAAAGTGAAAATCAGCCATGGATTTCGGCCTTCGCAGCAAATTCAGCAATTGATGGTCAGAGCATTGCCATGAATGATGCGACGGGTGGGGCATGGTATGTTTTAAACGGAAGTCCGAATGGATTACCTGACGAAAACGGTCGTGTCTTGTTCATGCAGGTGACTACTGATGGTGAGTTGTCCGGAACGATTAATACCCAGATTTTCGCGAATGGTGTGGGGTCGTCTTCTGTTTACAGCACTTACGAATTCAATGGCATTGGAGAGTATAGCAGTGCAGGCGCGGCCTGTGGGTGCACTGATGAAGCAGCATCGAATTACGATGATGCTGCGGAGTATGATGATGGAAGCTGTGAGTATGCTGTAGAGGGTTGTACCGATGCCTCAGCTTGCAACTACAGCGCTGACGCTACGGATGACGACGGTTCATGTACGTATGCTGATGCGGGCTATGACTGCGACGGCAACTGCTTGGTAGACACGGACGGCGACGGTATTTGCGACGACTTTGAAGTTGCAGGTTGCGCCGATGCTACAGCATGCAACTACGATCCAA
>ERZ1046568.3064-NODE-3064-length-10328-cov-23.277816_pt1 | contig 10328 bp, 16 predicted proteins | sample MGYA00383092_ERZ1046568 | MGnify/ENA primary metagenome ERZ1046568 (study PRJEB29581, sample SAMEA5548362) | metagenome | biome: marine; feature: coastal; material: water | depth 1 m | study: Short-term variability in the microbial, nano- and picoplankton... | reverse complement strand
TAATGTCTTGAGGACTCCATTGAATAGCATCTCCATTCTCTTTGTAGCTAAAGTTGTCTAACCAAGTAAGAGATGATAGTAAATCGTCCCCTAATAGCTCTTTTAAGGACACTGTATTTCCAAAGAATGTAATCCTATAGGCGTGAGCCTTATTGTCTCTTAAATCCACTCCCTCGAGCTTTATATAGCCATTCTTGAACGGTATTGAGTTTAACTCTAATTTAGCAGGTACTCTTACTCTTGAATCAAACCCATCAGCGATATTATTTTCATAGTAGTGCTTAAATATTTTATTATTAACTCTACTTGCAGGCAGACTAAAGGTTTGTGAGTATTCTGTGAATATCTTAGTGACATCTCTCACATCTTTGATAGTGTCTGTTATTACAACACTCTCGTAATCGAACATCTCAACCTTTTGGTCTTCTATGTATATCTGTACTTGCTGCATCTATCTAACGGTGTTTATAGTGTCGTATGATTTATCAAATTCTATTGTGTATTCTACTAATTTGTCGTTTAAAGAGGTCTTGTAAGTGATATCGCTTGTCTTAACGTTTATTGGCAACACTTGCTCTTCCGACCTTGTGTCTTGAATGCTTTTTGGTGTATTTATCTTAGTAATCCAAACTTGTTCAGATAATAAAAGCTGTTTAAATACCTCGTTGTAATCCTCGCTTAGAAAACCACTACTTAAAGAAACTGATTCCTTACCAACAACATTAAAATCCTTGTTAACGTGAGAGTTTATGTTGTAATAACCACCAGACTTATAAGATTCCTTTTCTACAACCATATTTTCTACTGATTTCTTAAAGAAGTGCATATCCTGCAAAGCTCCAAACTTATTTACGAAAGTCACTTTTACTGGCTCATACTTGCATTCCTCTACTTCTTTTACAATTACAGTTTCTATGATACCATAACTCCCAGAAACATCTATTCTGTCTATTGAATCGTATCCGTGTTCTTTGAAGAAGTCTTGAAGACATTTACTATCCTCAAAGATAGCACTCTTACTACCTTGAACCCTTTCTTTAAATGTATCCCAATTAGCATCATCTCCATAAATAGAAAGGTACTTTATTTGATTATCACTACCGTCCTCTTCACTAATCACTTCAGAATAAACGATTTCTCCGTTTTTATAGAAAACAATAGATGGGTTTGTTCCAGTGTATATTGGAACTCTAACAGTATTTCCTTTTAATGAGAATATCTCTCTGTTAGTTAACAGTAAGGATGGCTCTATAAAGATAGGGCTTCCGTCTTCAAAGTAATTGTAGCCATCAAAAGCAACATCTGTGGATGTACTTGGGCTACCAATTATAGTGCCACTTGAGTTATAAGATGTAAGTACGCTTTTTACCCACACAGAAGCTGTACTGGAAGCATTGTCGTACGTTCCATCAAAAATTATATTTAACTCATCTCTAACAAGCTCTGCGTATTCAAAGTTATATGAACTCGAACCGTTTAGAACTGATTTCCTTACTGTGTATGTAGGGTCTGCTGGAGGGGATGTTTTGATACCTTTCCATATGTATAATTCCATAATACCATAAGAAACCCCAGAAGAGAACTTAGTTTTATAAAAAGGACTTCTTGCATTTATTATTGCCATTTATATTTCTTTTAATTTTACTATTATATCGAGTTTGTATGCTTCAGCTATCATATCTGTTACGTTTTTCACTACATCTTTTCTTAATTCATCAAGGAATCCACTACCTTTATACCCAAATCTTTCAGATATACCTCTATCCCTAATACTAAATGCAATAGCAATAGCCATCTTTTCAGCGGTAATAAACCTACCACTTTTATTACTTCTTGGTCTAATACCTTTTGTTTTAGCCCATTTCTTTATACTGGCTACCTTTGAGTCAAATTCAGACTTACCACCTTTACCTCTGTTTTTAATACCTCCAGATATTGCTTCTATATACTTATTAGCCTCTACTGTAACAGTATTGCCTTCAACCTTGTAAACAATAGACTTATCTAAGTCTCCAGAAGCCTCAAACTTATCTCTTTTAGCTAATCTCTTTACCTCAGAGACAATGTTAGCTCCAACTTCCTTTAAAGCTTTGTCTAAATTCTCCATTTAGCAGATACTTACGCCATTAGGAATCTCTATTGATATATCTGTACTCCAACCAGCTAATTCGTTGCTAAAACGCTCTTTAAATGGCTGTGCAGCAGGTTGTGTTGTAACTTGGTAGTTAGCTTCAAACAAATCCCCTCGCATTAGCTTAGATATTATTGTGTTTATGACTTGAAACTGGGTATTAAATACGTCTTGTAGGTTATTATTACCGTAAAACAGCTCGAAATTAGACTTTTCTTTATTATAATCAACAATATCAGCACATAGCAGTTTTATATTGAAAGTAACGGTTTGTCCGTTATAATTTACACTATCTATCAATAAGTGTGATAATGGGAACATTGTGGTCTTGTCTAAGTCTACATCCTCTATATCTCCGTATGTTACGGTGTTTACAGAAGGACTTAGTAGTAATTCATCTCTTAATGTGTCTAATATGTCGTAAACGTGTGTCATCTTGTTTGTGCTTTAAGCATTCTTTCTTCTAATTCTGATTTTTCTTTAATAAACTCTAAGTACATTAAACATTGGTGTACTGGGAGTTCTGTAACTTCTCCAATTCTTCGGACATCTTCTCCAGCGAGTGTAAATATTGCTTGATAGTTTCCCCACTTTTTACCGAATGCTCGTCCGTCCGACCTTCCTGCTTCTGCTGAAGCTCTTTGAGTGTATAAGCCATCGTAAAGTTGGACAATTTTGTCGCTAAACGATAAAAAAAAACCCTTGCTCCTAATGCAACATCTAATGGGGTGTCTCTCATAACATCTGCCAGATACTCTGTACCCTTGTAGTCGTGTATTAAGTAACTATCTTTGTTCTTAAACTTAATTGGTCTGTACATAACAGCCATTGCTCTATGGAAGTCTTTGTCAACGAAGAGGTATTTCTCTAAATCCACAAATTCTCCGTAACTCATCTTATCGAAGTTAGGTATTAAACCAAACTCAACCGTAACACCATCCGTTCCAGTAAGCTTAAATGTTCTGATAAGTTCTGGTTTACTGTTTAAAACAGAAGATAAGTGTGCTATAGAGCTATCAAATACACTTAATCCTATTCTATCAATGTCTTTAAGTTCTACTCCACAAAATATACCAAGCAGTTTCTTCTCTAAGAAGTCTGTAAGTTCAGCATCTTTGTTTTTCTCCAATACATCAACATACTTTTGCCATTGGCTCAGTTTAATGTCTCGCATTGTTGCAGGTAGATTGAATTCAAAGTTGTTATCCATAAATGTCTTGTATTATATTAAGATAACTTTTATGTAGTTTTTTGTGTTAATTATTTGCATATTAAATATTATTAATATACTTTTGACGAAAATAAGTTGAATATGAACATAATAGATAACAACAATAGCATCCGCTTTGGCTCTTTCAGATGCTTAGATACTGATAAAGTCTATACTGTTACATCAACACTATCTACTTTTGATTTAAGTGAGCCAAATTGGAAGGATAATGCTTTAAAAGCAGAAGATACTGTTAAGAGAGAGGACGGTGTGTCCAGAAAGCTAATGAGAAGTCAATTAAAGAGTAGATTTACAAACATAGAAGAATATAAACAAAAACCAAAATAGAAATTATGCAAGAACAAAAGATTACCACAGAACAGATTACTTACCTTAAATCGGTAGTATTATCTCAATTATTATTAGAAGCTAATGAGTCTCTAATGAACACTACCGTTTATAAGCAGAACTTAAAGCAGCAGATAAACAGAATGAACAACATTTTAGAACCTATCGTAAGAGAAGAGTTTGATGGTATTTATGAATCAGACCCAGAGATGACTACAAACATCTTAAACAAGATAGAATCTATCGTTACCAAGATATGCTCTTACCAGTTAGAGGAGTTAGTTATATTAGACGCGGTAGTAGATAAGTATGAGGATAACAAGGAATGGTTTTTAGAGCATACAGCATCAGAATTCCTAAGGATAGAGTAGTATGAATTTATTGAAAACCACTACTATTCAAATAGAAAGAGCTAAGCAACTTTATACATTTAATAATTTAAATGGTTCTATAACTAAAGGTAAGAGTAATATTTATGGTGCTTTAGGAGAGATAGTTGTTTATGATTACTTTTCTAATAACGGTTATATTGTAGACTTTACCTCTACCTATGATTACGATTTAATTATATCTAATCACAAGATTGATGTTAAGAGTAAGAAATTTACATCAAAATTTACACCAAGAGATGATTGGAACTTAAACATATCTGACTTCAACACTACTCAGAAGTGTGATTACTATTTTTTTATAGGTGTATCTGATGATTTAGAATCATATTGCTTTTATGGATACATAGAACCAATTAACTTTTACAGTAATTCAGTATTCAATCATAAAGGTCAGATAGACCCTAATGGAAACGGACAATGGAAATTTAAGTCAGATTGCTATAACTTAGAGATATCAAAACTTAACAAGTTTAATAAAGTATAAATAACAAATTATGAAAAAAAGACTAATACAGAAGCTACAACAACTAATAGATAAGTTACCTATAGGTAGCAAAAGAAAAGAAGCTAATAGAGATTTATTAGAACTTAAACTAAGTGATAGCGATTACCATCACATAATGTTAGCTGATAAGTATGGAATTTAAACTAAATAACCTTAAATATGCTTGGGTAGGTAATGAACTAAGACATATAGTTAGTGGAAATAAGTCTGATAAGTATTTCTTAGATGAAAACTTAACTATACCCTTAGTTTTCTGCAAAGGAGTTAAGATAAAAAGCTACTGGAGGAAAGAACCTAATGTAGATGATTCTGTGATTAGAGATTTTTTTGGCTCTTCTGAATCTATAGAGCATTACAATGCAAAAATTAAAATATCTGTAGAGAATACATTTTCATACATTGATTATATCTACAACGGCTCTTACAGAGAAGTACCTATAAGTTTTGTAGGTAAATCATCTAAAGTAGAATATAGAGTTAATGAAATAAATAAATTTATAGATGTTGTTTTATTTGACGAAAACAATAAACCCTTAGTAGGTATTGAAGTGCTTTGCACAAACAAAAAAACAGATAAAGACATTAAGAAGTTTAACGAAGTAAAATTCCCAATATATGAATACAATATCAACACAGGAGAAAGCTATCCAATTAGTGCAGGAAATACTGATACGAAACAAATCAGAATCTTATCAGAACAAATTAGACGCTACGAAGAAAGTATCAGCGAAAATAAACCAAGACTTATTAGAGGCAAGAGAATCTTATTCAGACAACAAAATCGTATTAAAGCAATTGAAAGAGGAATTAAAAGACTTGATAAAAGACGTAAAAAGGAGTGGAGAGATTATTACAAGGAAAAAGAAACAGCAGAATATCTATCAGATGAAGGATTCGATAAAGTTATACAACAGCAAGACAGAATTATTACATCATTTCAGAATGAAATTAAGCAATATAGAGGAAAACGAGAAGAACAGAGATTGCTTATTCATCTTGAAGAAATTAGGGAAATCGAAAAGGATATTGAGGGAACTGAAAGAGAATCAAGAATTATCCAAAGTGAAATTGCAAAAGAAAATAGAAGAGAACTTGAACTTAGAGAGGAACTTAGAAAGGATATCAATGCATTCTAACAATAGATAAAACCTATAGTAAGTAGATGGACTATATTATTTATTGATATAGTCCAAACACTTTACCTTAATTTAGTTATCTTAATAGAGCAGTAGTTCTCTTTAACCTACCAAACTTTAGTCATAACCGTAAGACTATTGGCTCAGACCAATCAAGCCTCCTTAGTAATTGCATTTACCATACCTTTATAATCTTCGTAGCACCCAGTAAATATTCAAACTAACGAGCATACTTTATTATATTTAAGATTATAGGAGGGTGCATAACTCCATTCGACATTTCTTTATATTTTCAAAATCAGTTTATCAGTTTTAAGTAAAAAGATATTTGAGTATTCAATATTATTTTCAAAATTGGTTTATCGATTTAAAGTAAAAAGATATTTGACTTTTGTTTGAATTCATAGAAGTGGACTACTTGCCATAGCTAAATCTTATTTTACGTTAATTCACTATAAATAAACCTTATACCTATTTTAAGCTATATTACAGCTGTTTTAAGAGACTTTAATTATTTATGGTATGTTGGTATAGGTAGGGTGTAGATATGTGTTTAAATGAGTTTAAAATTGTGGTTTATTTCATTAGAATATACCTCCCTTATATATCAATCACTTGAAAAAATAATCGCTTAGCTTTTAAGCATAAAAAAAGCCCATTTAAGGGCTTAATTTGATTGATTGGTATATTTGTATTGATTTACTAATAAGATGGCTTAAAATAGCCTTATAATTGTTTTAATATAGAGTAGTTATTAATGTAAATTAAATCCTTTCTTAGTTGCTTCTTTGTCTTCATAGCTAAATCAATAAAGTCTTGCTTACTTTCGAATTCATCGCCAGAGTATAAAAGTATTTGATGTATCAATTCTTTTCGTGTTAATTTTTTCATAGTATTTATTCTTTTAAAGCGTTTTCGATTCTTTTAAATAATTCTTTATTACTTTTTTTATATTCCTTTTTACAGAAATAAATAATAGAAGGTAAGTCTTTTATAAAATTATCTATATTAATCACTATTTGTTGGTTCTCGTTTAAAAGTATCAATTCGTTATTTTCTGCAAAAATCGTGTCAATTTCGTGTATGTATGTATTTTTCATTTTGTTGTTATTTATTATTATTATTTAAAAAATCATTGTTTATATCTTCCAACCATTGGTTAAAATTTTCGAGGTACTCGGCAAAATTGTTGTTTTCTGTTTTCATAGTTTTATAATTTTTATTATTTCATTTAGTTTTTTTGAATCAATAGAAAGGTATTTTGTTTTATTGCCGTAAAAATCATAAAAATGTACATTATACGGTTTATCTGAATTTAGAACTAATTTATTAAATTCATTGCTTAAGTAGTCGTTATTTTTCTCCATAATATAGGTATTTTCTTGCTTGTTTTATTGTGTTAAAATATTCAACCTCGTGTAATGAAGCTACTTTATATAATTGATGAATCACGCTTAATGTTTTGTTATTTCTTGTTTGAGCGTATCCGCAATGTAGTGCATAACTTGTTAATTCGTCTTTATATTTATTATTTGTATATAGTTTTTTCATATTATATTTTTATAAATTCGTGATTTGCTTGTATGGTACTTACTACTCTAAAACCGTCGAATTCTTTTTTCCTTTTAAAATCATTGGTTAAAATGTAGTTTGTTAAAATGCCGTTTTCGTTTATATCGTATAGTAAAAAGTCTTTCTTACTTTTTAGTATCTTGCTTAAAATTGTAGTTTTTACTTGTATCATTATATTAAGTTTTTGATATAGTTAATTTCTTTTATCGATACGTTATGGCAACCAACTTTTAAAAATTTATTAAAAGAAACTACTCTAAAGCGGTTATCTATTTTAGCACCTAAAACGTTTTTCGCTTCAATTAATTTTAAGACTCTTTTCGCTTCTGTTATTGGAATTTTTACATTTTGGCTCGTTTCTACATTTTCGCCGTTGATACGCAAATAGTCGAAATTAGTATTATTTTTAAACCAACTTATTTTGTTGTTTTTCCAATCTTTTAATGATTTTGATATTCTTTTCTTTTCTTTTATTGCTTTATTTTTTAGTTCTTGCTTTATTGTATTTTCTAAATTTTCGTAATTATTTTTAAAAGCTAATATAAGGCGCTCTATTTCCCTATGTTCTTTTATTTTTTTATGCTTTGTTAATTGCTTTGTATAAATTAAATATTCTTTATATGAATTATAAGTACTTAAAATTGTAGACTTATAATGTTCTTTGTTTTTTGTTGCACGTGGCAATTTATTTAAACACTCTTTTATAGTTCGGTTTACATTTTCGCAATTAATTGTAGACCAAAAAAATTGTTTTCTATTTCTCGTTGCGGATGTTACTAAACTAATATGTTTTGCAGTTGAAACAGAGTAACCTTCATCGTTTATAATAACAGTGTTATTATCTATAAACTCCGCCAATAAATAGTGATACCCGTACGAATATAATTTTTTGCCGTTACTTTCAAAAAACATACTATTTGTAGGTGTACGTGCTTCGCTTTGTGTTAATTCGTTAAATTTGTGTACTATTTCTGAATTGTTAAATACTTTTTTCATTTTGTTTTTGTTTTTAGTTATTTAATTACTATGGTACAAATATAATACTTTTTTTCAATTACACAAACTTTTTTATAAAAAACTATCACTTTTTTGTTTTTTTATATAGTAACCCAATAATATCAAAGCTATAAATTTACAGTATTAAAATAAGTTCTTTTTTTATTATTAATAGAATGTACGTGCACGAATAACAAATTAATTTAATACACAAACAAAAAATGTTAAATTTTATTTATTTATTTTTATTCTAAATAAGGCAAATATAAACTTATGTTAACTACTTAAATATAAACATATGTTTACCTCCATAACAAAGACGGATTTTTAGCCCCATAACAAAGACGGAGGAATTAAATTACCTCCATAACAAAGACGGAATAAAATACAGTTCGACCTCCATAACAAAGACGGAATTATTTTTTACCCTTCCATATTAAACAAAAAAAAAGGGAGACAAACCTAATTGACCCCCTTCATATTAAACATTTTATTTTTATCTTATCACATAAACTCCAGAGTTTACTCCCTGCACTAAGTACATCATAGCGTATCTAATAGCATCTATAAAGTGATTGAACTTATCTATTGGTGCTTCCCCCTTATCCTTCCATACATAGTTGTTTAGCTCTCTTATAATACCGTGAGAACCTCTATCTACTACTATCTCATAGTCCTGCATCAATGCAATACCAGATAAGATACTACCTTTCTTCTTGATAGTTGGTTTTATGTTAAGTCCCAATGTCTTTAGCTCAGATATAAGTCTGGGTTCAGAATTATCACAGATAATCAAATCCATACCACACTCATTCCTATTCCTTGTAGCTACCTCAGATGTGTTTAAATGGGCTTTTCCGTAGATTTCCTTAACCCAAACCTTTCTTGCGTGTTTATCTACCGAAATCTTCACAAGTGTCGTTAAATCGGCTGAAAATCCAAAATCCTGCCCATAGCAAGTAAGTTCTGTAGGTATAAAGTCTCCAACCCTCCATTTTCTGATAATTGTACCTTCAGCTTTTTCAAGCCATCCACCCAATATCTGGTGTTGGTATTTATCTGGTCTTTTACGCTTCATCTCAAAGATTCTCTCTAAGAATGACTCTGATAGGTTGTCTTTATTGTCCTTGTAAGTTGTATGTATGTAGCTAACATTACCTTTTTTAGTATTTGATGCTGCCAATACATTTTCATTCTGGAAAAACCTCTGATATATCCAATGCTCTTTAGTAGTTGGGTTGAGAATCAGTATAACTCTGTTTTGTTTAGTTAGTGAACGTATAGAGAAGTCAATCTTATCAAAAACACCTTCATCTGTAAGCTCTTCAGCTTCATCGACTACAAATGTTGTTATACCGTTAAGAGATTTAAGTGCTGCTGTCTGATTACCAGAAGATGTCCTAATACCCTTAAATATGATAGAAGAACCAGTTTTTAGGTTCATTATCTCGTCCTTAGTTATCCTAAAGTCTTCGTGTACACCCATTAGGTTAATCTTCTCAATAAATTCTGGAATAATAGACGTATGAGCTGATATCATAGTATATCGAGAGAACAGAATCTTATGTCCTTTCTCATAAGTAAGGTTTAGCAGGAATACATTGACTCCAAATGACTTACCAGAACCCCTACCTCCAGTAACAACAAAATACCTACTCTCATCTTTGAAAATAGGTATGTATTTCTTGTGTATGTTTATGTTATTCATCTTTAGGTGTTACGTCTATAATTTTATCCTTTAGCTTCTTACCTTCTATACTATCTCCAAAGAAATTTATGGTAGGTGCTTGTACCTTAGTAGATGTTTCTTCCTTTTCATCTCCGTAAGCAAAGTCTAATAACAGTTTCATATGATTGTAGCTACCTTCCTCAGCTTTCTTAGCTAAACTCTCAAAGGCATTTACCTCACTACCAAACACATTCTTAATAGCTTTCTTAGCATACTGCTTCTTTCTATTCTTCTTGGCTTGGTTCATTGCAGGTTTATTAGACCTTTCTTTCTCTGGTACTGGAAGTTTAGGAATAGATTTCTTTCTAC
>ERZ1046568.3061-NODE-3061-length-10333-cov-3.791205_pt1 | contig 10333 bp, 10 predicted proteins | sample MGYA00383092_ERZ1046568 | MGnify/ENA primary metagenome ERZ1046568 (study PRJEB29581, sample SAMEA5548362) | metagenome | biome: marine; feature: coastal; material: water | depth 1 m | study: Short-term variability in the microbial, nano- and picoplankton... | reverse complement strand
ATTGAGGTAGATAGAATGCATTTAGGTTCATTTCATCTCTTAATTTAACGACAGAATATCGATCCTTAAAGAATAAGTAGTCATAATCAGCAAGGTAAAACATCGACTTTTGAAAGTTTGCCAAATGATCAGGGAACCAGAGAGAAATGGGTGCCGAACTTCTTTCCTTTATTTGATTGACTTCTTCAGGGCTTAAAAAGTCATGTAATACAAGAATCAAATCTAGATTCTCCTGCTCTATCTTTTTATATATCTTTCTTGATTTTATTCTGCGAACAATAGGAATTTTGTCTAAGAAGTTGATGTAAAAAGACTTCGCTATCTTTCTTAAATTAAATCCAATTATTTTATATTGAAGAAAGTTAACTTGAGGATCTACACGAACCACAGAATGCCCCATTTGAAAAAAAGTTTCTTCAATATGTAGTCCAAAATTTTCTGTCCCAAATTTTCCAACAATTGCAATTCTCATAAAGGCAAATACATTAGGGTAAAGATATAGAACTTTTTACTGTAAGAATAAGTTGATTATACTAATTCATTAAGTTTAAGCATTCCATTTGGTTGGTGAGTCCTATACCTTTTAAAAGGTATTATATTAAAATAATATTTCAACATCTTAGAGTAAATAAATACATACTTTTTAAAATGAAGTCTTGTTGCTTTTGAGGTATGGAAAATTAATAGGAGAATCGATATAGGTAGATATAAAATATAGGTAATCATTAAAAATAACAGGTAATAAAAAACTCCCTTTTTATACCAGAATAAACCTCTTGATAAGTGCATTTGGTATTGCATAATCAATCTTGAAGAACTACGACCATGCAAGTGAATAAATTCAAAATATTCCGTATAATATAAATTATAATCTTTTCTTAATCTTTTAAGCCATTCAGTCTCCTCATAATACATAAAAAAATCCTCATCAAACCCTCCTGTATTTTCAAATACTTTTCTTTTAAATAGCATGTATGCGCCAGAAAGATGATTAACTTTAAGTGTTTTTTTTGAATTCGGACCAATAGATTTCTTGAAAGAAATAAGCTTATTCAAGATAGGAATATTTAGAATATAATTCTTAAGATTTTCCTCTTTAAAGTATACCTTTCTTGGAACCAACTCGGTTTTATCTTCTCTAATTTGCTTTATCCCCAAAACATCAATATCTACATTCTCATTGATTAATTGGAATGGTCCATTAATTGATTCTTCTAATAGAATTGTATCAGAATTTAATAAAAGAATATAATCCCCGATAGAAGATTTCATTGCCAAATTATTTGCCCTTCCAAAACCTAAATTAGTATCATTAGGTATAATTTTTAAAAATGGATTTAAGAGTCTAAAACTTCTTTTGTTAAAGTCTACAGAACCATTATCAACAAGAAGTATTTCATATTCTATTTTTGGGCTAATATTTTGTGTTAGGGAATTAATACAAGCAGCAGTTAGACCCGAGGTATTGTAATTTATGATTACTATTGAAAGATCCATAAAATAACTACAAACCTAACAATCCTTTAGCGACTTCTTTATACATATGCCATATTTTAAACTTAAAATTTGAATCATTTTCCCTTTTTTGAAATATGAGTTGCAATAAATACCTATGGTGTTTTTTATAAAAATAAATCATATTTCTCCTATACATCTTCTGATCAAAGCTCCGAATCATAGAGTTCGACAATACCCTGTAATCAAAACAAATTTTTTCCAAATAGTAAAATTCGTACTTAGATTTTAAAACTCTAATCCAAAACTCCCAATCTTCGATTCCTTGGAAAGGAAAATCTACATCATACATTCCAACCTCGTTATATAGTTCTTTTCTAATTAATGCACAAGCATCAATATAATTCGAACTAGCAAGTTTCAAAGCATCAAAATCTCCAACTTCCCAAATTCCATTCTTTTCACCAAAATATTTTGCATTGCCATAAACTACTCCTATATTAGGATTCACTTGGAATATTGGAATTGCATTGGAAAGAAAATCACGTCTTATTTTATTGTCAGAATCTAAAGGTAAAATAAATTGTCCGCTAGATTTTGAGATTCCAAAATTTCTTGCAGTACCTAGACCTCCATTTTCTTTCTTATAGTAACGAAACCTGCTATCAAGATTAACCCAATATTTTGCAATGTCCTCAATATTGTCGGGTGAACCATCATTTACAATTATAGCCTCCCAATTATTATACTCTAGATTTATTACTGACTGGAATGTCTCTTCAACTGTTTTAGCTGAATTATAACATGGGATAATTATGGAAACCTTATACATAAAACTTAAGGTTTTTAATTACGAGAATTAGGTAAAATAAATAACGATGAATTGTATTTTTCGTTTTTAAAAAGGAAAATCGTTTTAAAAGCAAATTAAACTTCCTCGTTATAATCTTTTGCTCAGCTTTGTTTAAATTGAGATAAATTTTATTATAAAAAAGTATTTAGTCAGAGATGGATTGAATCTCATTAATTCCTGACCAAATTCCGCCAGAATGTATTCGATAGACACCCATATTTTCATTTAAACAGTAAAGTTTTTTATCTCTTGACAATATTTTGTACAAAGCTAAATCACCAAATGGAATGCTTGAAAAAAAATCAGGAAATTTAAATCCCAGAGGCTTTTTAAAAACCACAGAACATGTTGCTATGAAATTATAACTTTCAAGTAACTCAATATAATTAAACTTTACTCCCAGGCTTTGGCTAGGCAACTTATGTAGTTCTACTTCACCTTCTTTTAACAAATTAACTCGATGAAAACATATTGATACATCCGGATTAGCATCCAAATAGTCTATTTGTTTTTGAAGCTTATAAGGGTCGGTCCAATAATCATCTCCTTCACAAATTGCAATATATTTCCCTCTAGCATTTTTTATGTTATTCATAAAATTGAATCTACCTGTAGGTCGACCATTTATTTTAATAACATTATCACGGTCATGCAAGAATAACTTTATTTTTTCCGGGTATTTATTTGAGTATTCTTTACAAATTTCTCGTGTATCGTCACTAGAGTTATCTTCACCGATTAGAATCTCAAAATCAAAACTTGTCCTTTGAGATAAAATACTATCTAAGCAAGTTTTTATAAAGGCTTCGTGATTGTAGGTAACAACAGAAATCGAAACTAAGGGTATTTTCAAAATAATTTTGTTATCATTTTAGAAACCTTTCTAATCTAGTACCTTTTAGATCATTTTTTATTTCATTAGAAATGTAGGAAGGAAAAGATTCTTTCCACTTGTCCTTATTATTCCCTCCTTTAAAAACAGAATAATAATTTAAATCTGTTGAATTACCTGACTTTTCTATAAAATCTTTAGTCTGATCACTAAAGTCAACACCCATTTTTTTAAACATTTCTTCAGTTTGCTTATGTGCATTCTTCACAAAGTCATCATAATAGATTAAATGAACTCTTTCGGGGTATTTCTTTTCTAGATCTAAATAGTTATTGGCTACTTCCTTCCATTTGTAATACCCAAAATAATCTTCGTTCCCTTCGTTTTTACAATTTCCAAACCTCCACTCTTTTAAAATATCAGACCCTTCAGGAAATTCTTTTTTATTCTTAGACCAAGAATAAAGTGTCGCATTCGGGTTTCTAATTACTCCTACAAAGCAGATTTTTTGTGATTTTCTTAGCATCGGTTCTATAAAAGATTGAAATCTGTTCTCCTTAAAAACTAGGACTTCTTCTTTTATTTTTTCAAATTCTGGATACACCCCACTTTCTACCTTGTCCTTTTGAGTTAGAAACGCAGACTTTGACTGAAATAAATCTTCATAAAATTTGTCGTACTCTCTCTTTGACGAATCTTCGTCTATCGCTCCTCTGAACTCATAAGCAAATAGTGGTTGAAAACGAAAAGTTACGTTAGGAATACTATTAAAAATCTGTCCTATCCAACTTGTTCCGCTTCTTGCTACACCTCCAATATATATAACTTTTTTCAAATTTGTCATTTCTTAAAAACATAATCAAACCTGAAGCTAGCATAGATTAACTTTTCATCTTGAGGCACAAACTTTCCAGTTTTGAAGCCAACGAACGATTTTAAATGATCGTACCATTCCTTGCTAAACCAATTACCAACAATAGATTTTCCCTCGAGGATATTATTAAAATACACTTTTTGCCTATCCTCTGTATTGTAAAAATTCCATTTTTTGTCCACATTTGGAATATCTCCAATGAACAACACTCCATTAGGCTTTAACCAAGAATAAATTTGCTGTATCAATATGATTGATTCAGATTCAGACAGGTATTGAATCCCTGCATAAATGAGGATGTGATCAAAAGTCTCATTCTCAAAGTTCAGTTTTCTGATATCTGAAATAATTACTTCGACATCCTCCTCACCCTCTAAATTCTTTAATAGTTGACTAGACACATCAACAGCTACGACACTAGCTCCTTTCGAAACAAAATGTTTTGATAAGAGCCCATTTCCTGAACAAAGATCTAATACCTTGTTTCCTCGTTTAACAGGGAAGTCTTCATCCACCTTTTGCAAAGTGAACACCCACAAATCTTCTGAAATTGGTTCTTTATTAAACGTTCTCAAGACTTGACTTTGCTCATCTTTTCCCTCAAGGTCAGAAGTATATTCTTTCCAGAACTCAACCCAATAATTATCAGTCATTGTATAAATTTAAAATTGTTTTCACTACTCTTCCTAAATCTTCTCTTTTATATCGATGGTCTACGGGTAAAGGTAAGACCTCTTTACTAAGCTCACACTCCCACTCATACTTTTCAGATCCTTCTCTTTTAACAGTATCCATCCAATAATTTGGTACAAAGATATTCTCTTTAAACAACATGCTTCGATTTATCGAATTTTTCAAAAGTAATGGATAACAGAAACAATCTGTTGCATCTTCGTCAATTTTTAGTTCATTGATCTTTTTAAAACTTTCTCTAAAGAACTCAAAGTTCTCATTCCTTACTGATCTTACATCCGTGTAGTCTACATGGGATAACAACATCTCAGATACTAACGATATTTGTTCTACTTCAGACCCCAGTGTTTTTTCATATTCTTGAAATTTCACATAAGCTTCATCTTGTCTTTCCATCAAATTTAGAGAACTATGATCTAATGAAATTCTTTTGTTCCGATTCTCAGGTTTCTTTGAACTAACTCCCTCTTTGACATATAGAAAAGCACCATCAGGAACTCCAAAATATTTTCTCGCAGAAGTAAAAGAATAAGCTTTACCGTCATATCCTTTATGAAAGAACTTGTGAGTATTATCAACAATCAGTTGATCTTGAAATTTTTTGATTAACAAATCAACATATTTGGGTTTTACACCAAAAAAATCGCAGTAAATAATAGCCTCATTTTCTTTTAAAGCAGGAAGAGATTCTATTTCAAGCTCTTTATTAATAGAATAAAATTGATACTCTATATTTTTGATTTGCAATGGTTCTAGTAATGCATCACAGCAATAATATGGAACATATACCAAATTATACTTTTCTATTTCCAGAATATGGTTTAAACATGATCGCCCTGTTGTAAGTTTGACAGCGTGCTCATGAAAATTGTTTTGTCCTGAATTAATTTCTAATTCAAAAAAGCCTCCTATTTTCTTCATTTATTTAACTTTATCAGGACTTCTTCTAAGGCACTAATTAGCGCATCTAATTCGACAATAGTTACATCTTGATGTATTGGTAGGTTCAAGATACTATTAGAAAGGCCAATGGTATTCTCAATTTTTTGCTCATAGATAGGTTCAATCATCCTGTAGTACAAAGCAATCAAAGTAAAGCCTTTCTCAATCATTGCGAAGTAAGCCTTTTCTCTCAATCCAGACTTTACAATTATAGGAAAAGTATGGGGTATATCTCCAACTGCAAAGGGCTTTAATAAATCTATATAAGGGTTATCTATTAGTCTATTTTGTAGGTATACATAATTCTCAATCTTTTTAGTAATGATTGATTTTACATCATAGTCGAATATTAATCTTCCAAGTTGAGGATTGTTTTCAGTTGCTTTTTGAATACACTCCAATGAATGATTATTCTGAACTAATAAGCCTCCTTCCTTAATCGGAAAATTCTTGTGAAGTGAATAGAACACGTAATCTCCATAAGTTCCTGCATCAGAAAATTCATATTGATTATAGTTGTATAGGTGCGCGCAGTCTTCCACAACCTGCACATTATATTTATGAGCTAAATCAACAAGTTCCTGTAAGTTTTCTATTTTAAGTCCAAAATAATGAACAAGAAGTATTAGTTGATAATCCCCCTTCTTTAAATCGTTCTCAAGAGATTTGGCATTTATACTTAAATCCTCATTCAGAGAATAAAAATCATGTTCAAGCTTGGTTTCAACAATTGGATCATAAATCCCTGAGCCTTCTCTTTGAGTAAATCCAATGTATGATGGAAGTAGAACCTTAGAGTCATTCGGAAGACTTTTTAACACTAATTTCCAACATGCTCTCGCGGAGTTATCAAAATAGGTCAGATTTTTAGATTGATTCTCATCTAAAGCTGTTTTCTCAATCATGATTCAACATAACTTATATTATCCAACATCTTATTTATTTGCTCTTTATCATTGAACATTAAGGCATCAATTACAGATAAGAAAGGAATGAATTCATCGTTAAGCTGCTTATATTCAGTCGGAACAAAATTCAAAAACTTTATTTCTACTCCTCCTACTTGGTACTTCTTGGTATCGAAGAAACTAATCCCATCGCGTGGGTTTATGTAGGTATCTGCATCTAATGCTTGGCAAATATTTAATGCCCATTCATCAGGTGATTGCACTTCTTTTATTTCAACTTCCATCTCTGACCAAACTAATATTGGTGTTTTAATCCCCAGGTAATTGCAAATAATCTGTAACGAATGTCTATTTAAGTCAACAATACTCTCCGTTTCTATCCTGAATATCTGAGATAATAATTCTATAACTTCAGAATAAAAAGGAGCCTTCTTTTTATATGTGACTAGTTGAGCCAAAATTTTAAATCGCCAATTTTCATTTGATCTAATTTTAACATCTTTAATTGCAGTATCCCTTTTATGTTTTACTAATGGAACCCTAAAATAAAGAGTTCCTTCATTCTGCTTTTGAATTCGATTCCGCTCTATCCAACCATGACGAATAAATTGAGGTGTATCGAAAAGTATAAACTGGTCAGAATGCTTTATTAGAGAGAAATACCCCAAATAAGGTAAAAAGTATGGCTGATTAATAGCAAGTATCAAATAGTAGAATTTAATAGTTGAATAATATTTTCTTGTTCTTCTTGTTTAAGTCCGTAAAACAGTGGGAGACATAGAATTCTTGAAGATACATCTTCCCCTACCCTCATTGTTACGTTTTTAACATAAGGCAAGTTATTTAACGAAGGGTAAAAATACCTTCTAGGATATATATTTTGCATATTTAATTTTTTAACCACCCTTAAAAGTCTTTCTTCTGATTTGAGTATTACAGGAAAATAACTTGCATTCCATTCGGTTTTCACTCTAATTTTCACAAACTTATACCTCTCAGGATTTAGGTTTTGTTTATAGATTGAAACCATTTCCTTTCGATCTTTGATGATGCCCTCCATAAAAGGAAGAACAGCCAGACCCATAGCTGCTTGTAGTTCGCTCATTTTTGCATTAACACCAATGCTATCGAAAGTATCAGGCCCACTGTGACCAAAATTATGGTGAAAAAATAGTTTTTTTAATAACTCTTTATCGCGACAAAATACTCCACCTCCTTCTGCAGTATGAAAAAGCTTTGTTGCATGAAAACTACAAGTACTTACGTCTCCGTAACTAAAAATTGACTTACCCATATAATTTACACCAAAACAATGAGCAGCATCATAAATGACTTTCAAATTATGTTTGGTTGCAATCCGTTCTATTTCTAATACGTGACAAGGGTTTCCAAAAACATGGGTCGCTATAATTGCAGAAGTTTTATCAGTAATCGCTTCCTCAATTTTTGTTTCATCAATAGTTAGGTAATCAGGGTGGATGTCAACAAAAACAGGCTGACACCCTTCCCACGCAATGGAAGAAGTTGTTGCAACATAAGAAAAAGGCGTTGTAATAATCTCTCCTGTCAATCCCATTGCCTTTATGGCAATTTGTAACGGAAGTGTACCATTTGTCATTGCGATTACATTGTCAACCCCTAAATAATCAGTTAATTTATTTTCTAACTCTAAAACTAGACCTCCTCGATTTGTGAGCCATTGTTTATCCCAAGCCTTTTTCAGAATCGCTTGATATTCATCTTGGGGTGGTAAAAATGTTCTGGTAACGGGAATCATAGTTTAACAATCAAATTAAGTTAACCATTGTAATGGTTTAACCAAACACGTCTCTGCTCATATAATGATTACACAAAAAGAAAATTGGCAACAAATATCTTATATAATTAAATAGATTCCTAGAAATAATTTTTTTAAATAAAAAGGTTTCATTTTTTCTATTCTATGTTAAAAGTTTGAGGAGCTAGTATTAAGAGGAGCTAGTATTAAAACGTATTTTTATGCTTCATCTATTTGCAGAGTAGTATTAAAAAAGAAAACTATTTATACCAATTAATCATGATTATAAAAAAAATATCAAATAAAATCTTTAATACATTAGGATTTGAAGTTAATGTAAAAAGAAGACGAAGAAAATTAAATTCAGTAAAAAAGAAACATGAAATTTCCCTAGAACCTATCAAAGATGATCCATTAAAATTTGAATTACATTACGACCTTGCCAATAAATATTTTGAAAACAATAATATTTATGCAGCTTATGCTGAGTTAAAAACTGCTGAACATTTAGGTTTGGACAAAAATATATTTCTTTCTAAGGAAAAAGTATTCAATAAGATGAAACCGGATTTGATTGAAATGAACCATAATCAATATTTTAGATTTAAAACAATTAGTTCTGAAATTTATAAAAACATAGGAAAATTATCTAAAAATCCTACGATTCTTGATATTGGTGGAGGCAATGGCGAACTAGCTTCATTTATTCCTGATTTTGGTTACTGTTTAGCAGAACCAAATACCAATGGCATTAATGGTTTAAATTTACCTTTCAAAGACGAGAGTTTCGATTTAGTTGTTTCATGCCATGTTTTAGAACATATACCTATTAATGAAAGGGATACTTTTCTTGACCAACTTTTATCAAAATCGAAAAAAGGCATAATTCTTTTAAATCCAATTCATATTGAGCAAACATTACCAAATGAGCGTATTCAGTTAGTTATAGACGTTACTAACGCTCCTTGGGCCAAAGAGCATCTAGATTGCAGTTTACCCTTTGTTGATTCTATTAAGGAATATGCTATAAAAAGAAATTTAAAATTTCATTACACACCAAATGGAACAATGACGACATCTATGGCTCTTGTTTTCTTTGATTTTTTAAGTAATCAAATGGATATCAATAAATATAAAAAAATTAACGAATTTTTCAATTCTAAATACATAGACATTCTTGATTCAAAAGAATTTCCGAATGCAGGGTTATTTTATCTCGAGAAATAAAAAGGATATAAAGAAGGTTTTTCTGCAAGAATATTTCTTTTGCCTATTGACCTTAATTTCTCACATCATTTTATAACCTTATTGTTTTAAAATAGATGACTATATTTTCAACTCAATATTTATAAAAACTGCCCCATTAGATAATTTAAAAAAATATTTTCTCTTTATGTAATTTTTTCTAGAAAAATACTGTCAAAGTTTAATTTGACAGTATTAAATTCATTCTCATACATTTTAAACTATTTTTTTAAACTCTTCAATTTAGTAAAAATTATTATTCTCAACTTCTTATCAATTAGAAGGCTTAAACTAACATATGAGGCTGTAAAATAGACCGTACTAACCATAAGAGAAATAATTTCTGTAACATTTAGTTTTATTTCACCCCCTAAAAAAACAATTAATAAAGCAATAACTAAAAATCTTACAAAAAGAAAACTTTGATGAATAACGGTCAAGCCTATTGTATCTGCAACAACTTTCATATTTATAATTAATCCAAATATATTCCTAATAATAATTGCAATAAGGAATACTTTTAAACCATAGAAAAATGCACTGCTTATTGCGATTAAACCAATCGTTTTTTTTATTAATCCTGACTTTAAGTTCTTCCCAGGAAATCCTAGGCCATTTATTAGCCCTATCATAATAGAACTTATTGGCAAAACAAAACCAACAACGGCAAGATACTTATAAATAATGGCGCTTTTAATCCATTTTTTAGTAAAAAGAAAAACAAATAAATCCTCCGCAACAAGAAATAAATATC
>ERZ1046568.3051-NODE-3051-length-10356-cov-5.141054_pt1 | contig 10356 bp, 5 predicted proteins | sample MGYA00383092_ERZ1046568 | MGnify/ENA primary metagenome ERZ1046568 (study PRJEB29581, sample SAMEA5548362) | metagenome | biome: marine; feature: coastal; material: water | depth 1 m | study: Short-term variability in the microbial, nano- and picoplankton... | reverse complement strand
TCATGACGACGAGAGCTTTGACGATGACGATGACGAGAGCTTTGATGATCAAATCGACGAGGAAAGCATCGACCTCGAAGAAGCAACTAGCTTCTCAGACAAAGTTGCAGAGCAACCAATGAGCGGAGCAAAAGGCCTCAAAGGTAGTGAAGCTGACTCAACTCAGAGCCCATATACCGAAAAGCCAGCAGAAACTTCTGTGGCAGGTGCAGGCGAGCCAGTGACAATCGACAGTAAAGTCACCGACAGTAAAGTCAAAGCACCAACAAATGATACGTTGACAGACAACATTGACGTACCATCAAAAACAGAAAAAGCTGGAAACAGCCACTAAAATTATTTGGTGGTAATTTGCTATGAGCCGTAGACTTTATGAATATTTAACACCTTCAGATGCACATGTTAGTGTGTTTGAAAGTGTTGAGTCGGATGGTACCAAAAATTATGGTATGCAGGGTATTTTTGTCCAGGGCGATAAAAAGAATCAAAACGGTAGAATTTACCCCGCTTCCGAGATTCAAAAAGCAGTCGAGAGTATCCGTGGCCGTTTGGCAGAAGGTGAAACTGTAATGGGGGAGTTAGATCACCCAGAAGAGTTACAAATTAACCTGGATCGAGTTAGTCATATCATAACCGATATACAAATGGTGGGATCAGATGGCATAGGCAAATTAAAGATTATCGAAACTCCCATGGGAAACATTGCCAAAGCATTGATGGCAGCAGGAGCTAAATTAGGTGTTAGTAGTAGAGGCAGCGGAAACGTTGATGACTCAGGTCACGTAAGCGACTTTGATTGTATTACTGTAGATATTGTGGCGCAGCCTAGCGCACCTGATGCTTACCCCAAGGCGATTTACGAAAGTCTATATAATATGCGAGGCGGCGAGATACTAATGGATATCGCCCGCGCAAACACACACAACAAGAAAGATGAAAAACATCTGATCAAGGGCGTTACGCAATTGATCAAAGAACTTAAACTACGATAACTGTAGTAGAGGAGAACTATAATGGCGACATTTAACCAACTGTTTGAAGGCATGAACCTTTCTGAGGAAGCCTTGGAGCAGATCAATGAAGCATGGGAGTCCCGTCTCAGTGAAGCTCGTGAGGAGCTAACAAGTGAATTACGTGAGGAATTTTCACAGCGATATGATCATGACAAAAGTCTGATTGTTGAAGCTGTTGATAATTTTATTTCCGAATCACTTGCGGCAGAAATCACAGAACTAGTTGAAGATAGGCAATCCCTAGCAGAAGAAAAAGTTAAGTATCGTACTGCTGTATCTGAACATGTAAAAGTTCTTGACAGATTTGTGGCAGAAACACTAGCACATGAAGTTAAGGAACTACATGAGGATCGTATTCGTATTGCTGAAGCACTTGGAAACATGGATGAGTTTGTTACTGAAAACTTGGCCGCAGAGCTTACAGAATTTCACGAAGACAAAAAAGCATTAGCTAGTCAGCGTGTCAAGATGATTCGCGAAGGCAAGAAAGAACTTGCAGACGCAAAGAAAGATTTCATCATTAGGGCCGCTGCTAAAACTGAAGCAGTAATCAACGAAACTATGAAGTCAGAGATTACTTCGCTTAAAGAAGATATCACAGCAGCACGTGAAAATGATTTTGGACGTAAAATTTTCGAAGCATTTGCATCAGAATTTGGCGTAAGCCATCTGAACGAAAGCAAAGAGATTTCTATGTTCCAAAAGTCTCTCGCAGATATGGAGCAGCGTTTAGCTGAAGCACATCAGGAAATTGCAAACCGTGAGGAGAAAGTTAATCTCACTGAAAGCAAGCTTCGTGCAACAGAAGATCGTATGCAACGTAAAGAGAAACTTAATGAACTACTCAAGCCTTTGAGTCGTGAGAAACGTGAAATTATGGGTGATCTACTTGAGAGTGTCAAGACAAACAACCTGGACAAAGCTTTTAATAAGTATGTGTCAAGTGTTGTTGGTACTGAAAAAACACGAACCAAGAAATCACTCACAGAATCAGTGGTTACCAAGGAACACACTGGTGACAAAGTGGCACCTGCTAGCGCAGCGGCCAAATCAACTAATGCGGAATCTGATGCTGAAATCATCAGCCTGCGTAAGTTAGCCGGACTTTAATAATAGGAGACTATAAAAATGGCAAAACTATTTGAAAGCAACTGGTCCGCTACCAAGGAAGCTCTTACAGAAGGCCTAACAGGCCAACGTAAGGGGACCATGGATGTAGTACTTGAGAACGCTAAAAAAATTCTTAACGAAACTGCAACTCCTGGTGCCACTGGTGCGGGCAGTGTAGCAACACTAAACAAGGTTATGTTACCTCTGATCCGTCGCGTAATGCCTAGCGTTATTGCGAACGAGTTGGTAGGTGTACAGCCTATGACTGGCCCTGTGGGTCAGATCCACACTTTGCGTGTACGTTACGCAGAAACTGCGGCTGGCGTTAACGCTGGTACAGAAGCATTGAGCCCATTCGCGCTTGCTAGCACATACAGTGGTAGCCCAGACGCTACTGCGGCTGCTGAAGGCGAAGTAGGTAGAAAAATGAGTATTCAGCTCATGAAAGAGACAATCGAAGCTAAGACTCGCCGTCTAAGCGCACGTTGGACATTTGAAGCTGCACAAGATGCAGAGTCAATGCACGGCGTTGATGTTGAAGCTGAAATTATGCAAGCACTTGCTCAAGAAATCGTTGTTGAGATCGACCAAGAAATCATCGGTAACCTACGCAGCCTAGCTGGCGCAGGCACACTGTTGGACTTCGGTGCTATCAGTAGTGACTACACACCAACTTATGTAGGTGATCGTCACGCACTTTTGGCTGTTGAAATCAACCGCGCAGCAAACAGAATCGCAGCACGTACACGTCGCGGCGGTGGTAACTACATCGTAGTTTCTCCAGAAGCGTTGACAGTACTGCAAACTGCTAGCACAAGCACATTTGCTCGTACTACAGAAGGTTCATTGGAAGCACCAACTAACACTAAGTTTGTTGGTACACTTAATGGTACTATTCGTGTATTTGCTGATAACTATGCAGCAGATGGCACTAAAGTATTGGTTGGATACAAGGGAACTACGGAAACTGATGCCCCTGCATTCTACTGCCCATACGTACCACTGATGAGCACAGGCCCAGTAATGGATCCAAACTCATTCGAGCCAGTAGTATCGTTTATGACACGATACGGATACAAAGAACTGACAAACACTGCAAGTTCTTTGGGTAACGCAGGTGATTACGTTGACGCAATCCGCCTAGCTAACGTATCGTTCCAGTAAAACTTAGGTTTTTACTAGAATTAAAGAGCCTCGTGAAAGCGGGGCTTTTTTATGACTTCTTTATGAGAAATTTTAATATTACATAAACAGATAAATAGTCATATATTAAATCAAGGACACAAACATGGCCAACCAACCCACAAACAGAAAACGAACTTATATCAGTCCAGATGAAACTTTATATATTGATGGGCAGCTAGTTATTAGGGGAAATGTTACCCAAATAGAAGCTACTACTGTTGTAAACAAGCTTGAAAGTGAAACATTAATTATTAATAGTGATAAATCTGCGGCTCAGAGCAATATTGTGATGTATTCTGGAATAGCACAAAGCAATATATTATGGGGAGCAGGGAGTAATGTATTAATTAATCCTGGGCTAGAAACTGACAGAATACAGCTTGTGGGCGGAGCTGCGCTAACAGGCAATACATATACAGGTACATCAGCATTTGCTGATAGTTTATCTAGTGCTGTTACACTCAACTTAACGGGCGGTTCCTATTCGGGGGGCTTTGACATATTTTCTGATACAGGCAGCTTTAAGGATAGCGGTGATGTAGTTAATCTTAACACTGTACTTACTACAACGGGTGTAGTTGCTGATAGCTACGGCGGCGCCAGCAGCGTGGCCCAATTTATAGTCGATAACAAAGGCCGAATATCACAGGCGCAGTCAACAGCAATACAGATTACAAGCAGCCAAGTTACCGATTTTTCACAGGATGTACTTGATTTATTTAGTAGTGGTACTGGCTTAACATACAATGCTGGTGAATTTAGCATTACTGATACAGGTGTTGCGGTCGGAGTGTACGGGGATGAAGCAACATCCGCAAGTATAAGTATAAACGCACAGGGCCAAATAACTGTTGCATCAGAAACAGCTATTCAAATATCCAGCACACAAGTTACAGATTTTTCACAGGATGTACTTGATTTGTTCAGCGCTGAACTGCCTATAGTTTATGATGCAGCTAATGGCAAGATATCATTATCCAATACTATAGCAAAAAATTTAACTTTTACTGGAACCGTCGACCTAAGCGCCGCTACTGTTCCTGGTTTTACAATTGATGGCAATTTAGAAATTTTAGGTAACCTTAATGCTGTTGCTAAACAAGATTTGTATGTTCAGGATTCCAATATTTTTATGAACGTGGGTAATGCTGTACAAGATAGTCATATTGTGATCGATCGAAGCAGTGTGCCTGGACCGGATAGTTATATACGCTGGGACCACAACGCAGCTCGATGGAGTCATAGTAACGGCACTTCGGAGTGGTACTTTGTGCGCGACACAGATGATCTACCAGAGGGAAGTAATTTATATTTTACTACGGGTCGAGTTGATAATCATCTGTCGGGTAATGATGGTATCGACTATGTTACGGGTAGTATCAGTGTCGATAGTACTGTATTACGAACAATATCAAATCAATTTATTGGTGGTGACAAAACAATCACTGGGAATATTTTACTTCCCGACTATAATAATTCAAACACCACAGAGGGAGCAATATACCGCGACACAGTGGGTAACAGAGGATTTTTGGTAATCAATGGTAATCCCTTGGAAATCACCCCATCAATCGATTATGGCACCATAGATAACGCGCCCGGGGCTAACAGTAGCCAAGCCCAGATATTTGCCGGTAACCAAACTGTTCTTGTGGGTAATGCCACAATGACCGTTGCTGGCATCAAGGGAATCAGCGTGGGCGCAAATATGAGCTTAACTGAATCAGGCAATGTCATTACATTAGATGCTGATGGACTTAATGAAGCAGAAGTCAGGCAAACACTGAGTGTGATTGACAACGGGAACTACGGTGAATTAACCTATAATCCTCTGACAGGAGCATTTACATTTACTGGTGTAAGTTCATCTGAAATAAGATCAGAGATTAGTGCAATAGGGCTAGTGAGTTATAATAACACTTCTGGCGAAATATCAACTACTGCTGATAATTATAGCTCATGGGGAGTTCAAACTGATAGTGGCGCAGGATTATTGCATAACGTCACCAGTGGTGATACTATTACTATACAGGGCACTAATGGAATTACAGTGAGTAATTCAGGCAGCACACTTACAGTAAGCGGTCAAAATGGAGATATATCCAGTGTCATTGCTGGTGTGGGTTTAACTGGAGGTGGTTCAGCTGGCGATGTTACACTCAATGTAAGTGGTTTATCAGTTTCAGAATTTGCAGGAGCGGCTTTACAAACAAGTGGTGAATCATTTAGTAATGATGACACCTCATTAATGACCTCGGCAGCTATTGAAGACAAAATTTTAAGTTATGGATATACAACTACCACAGGTGATATCACTGGTGTTACGGCAGGCACGGGATTAACTGGTGGCGCCACTAGCGGCAGTGCCACACTAAATGTTGGCGCAGGATCTTACCTTGTGGTAACAGCAGATGCAGTATCAGTTGATGCCACAAGTTCTAATGTACCAAATAAAGTCGTAGCAAGAGATTCGAGCGGTAATTTTAGCGCAGGCACAATTTCTGCAAATAATTTTATTGGTAATAGTACATCGTATTATGCTGATTTAGCAGAAAATTATGTGGCTGATACAAACTATGAACCTGGCACAGTTTTGATGTTTGGTGGGGAAAATGAGGTTACGGCGGTAAATCAAGCCAACACACACAAGGTAGCAGGAGTTGTGTCGGCTAACCCTGCACATTTAATGAATTCTGCATGTGAGGGCAAGTACATTGTGGCTCTGGCGCTCAGGGGAAGAATACCATGTAATGTAATTGGTACTGTTGAGAAGGGCGATATGTTGGTAAGCAGTGCAATACCAGGATATGCCATGGTAGATAATAATTCAGGTGTGGGCAAGCTTGTAGGAAAAGCAATAGAAAATAAATTAATAGCCGGGCCAGGCATAGTGGAGATTATGGTATGAGTTTAAATTGGGATCAAGCAAATAGCACTCTCACTGTCAACGGTGACAGCGTCGTGCTAAGTGGGACAGCACCCAAGGCCTTTAGCACATTTAGGCACACGGTTACAGGACAGAATATTATTGCGGATCAACCCAACGATGTTATGAAATTTATTCCTGGTGACGGTATCCAACTAAATTTTAATCAAAGTACAGACACAATTACTTTTGAAATGGATCCGGCGTTCAGGTATGGATTCACTGGTAGTACTGGCTTTACTGGTAGCCAAGGCGCTCAGGGAATCGATGGAGCATACGCAGCCGTAGGTTTCACTGGTAGCCAAGGCGACCAGGGTTTTGCGGGTAGTTCCGGCGCATTTGGTTTTACAGGAAGTCAGGGATTAACGGGATTTGTTGGTAGTATTGGTTTTACTGGTAGTCAAGGATTAATAGGTGTTCAGGGAATTCAGGGCGAAACAGGTTTCACTGGAAGTCAAGGCACTCATGGGTTTTCTGGTAGTGTGGGGATTACGGGATCTACTGGAAGCACCGGTGCGCAAGGTAATACTGGTTTTACTGGAAGCAAGGGTTTTGCTGGTAGTGTGGGAGCTAGTGGTCCTCAGGGAATTTTGGGACCAGTGGGTTTTGCTGGAAGTATCGGTCTTACTGGAGCAGCAGGATATGTTGGTAGCAAAGGTAATGTGGGTTTTACTGGCAGTGTGGGTATTGGTTATACAGGAAGCAAAGGAAACCAAGGGTATTCCGGTAGCCAGGGTGCTCAAGGCACTCCTGGTGAAGCAGCAAGTATTGGATATACTGGTAGTAAAGGCATAGCAGGCCCCACTGGATTCACTGGCAGCAGCGGTCCTCTTGGTCCCGAGGGACCTGAAGGCCCACCAGGTGTAGATGGGCAACCTGGGCCGCCGGGCGTAGATGGTGCATATGCTGGCTTAGGATATACAGGTTCTCAGGGTGATCAGGGAGTATCAGGATATACAGGTAGTATTGGTTTTACTGGTAGCCAGGGAATCCAAGGACCACATGGTTTTACTGGCAGTCAGGGCACAGGATATACTGGGAGTGCCGGTGATACTGGTTTTACTGGTAGCCAGGGAACATCAGGAGGTTTACAAGAAGTTACTGATGCCGGCAACACCACCACCACTAATATAACAGTTGCTGATGTTACATCAACTGGCAATATTGACGCTTCCAATATGACTATTGGAGCTGATCTTGTGATTGGCGCAGGTTCAGGGGGAACTATTGGCGGTGTTCAGAGTCTTACTATTAATGACAATGGCACAATCATAAATGCTTCCGGCACAGCAACGTTGACAATGACTGCTGGTGGTGATATAATTGCTGATGTAGATACAGATTTCGTAATTAATTCAGATGATGACGTAACTTTGGAGATTGCTGACAAATTTACTGCTAGAACAGGGGACTACATCGATCTAGAAGCTGGAAACGAAGTATATATCCAATCCAGAACCGATAAAGTTGAATTACATTCAGCTAATCAAGCTGAAGGTATCCAATTGGATATTGACTGGTCCAATATTACTAACCCGGTAGTTCACGTATATGGTTCAAATGATGGTAACAACATTGGTTTGTTTAAGATCAATACTTCAACACCAATTAGTGCTATACTAGACGAAGATGACATGGCTTCAGACAGCGACAGTGCTGTACCAACACAACAGAGCGTTAAGGCATACGTTGATGCGAGCAGCGGGGGATCATACACTGATTCGGACGCAATTGCTGCTATTACTGGTGCTGATTTGGACATGCAGGGGAACAAAGTATTATTCAATAACGTATATGCCTCAGAGGGCGATTTACCCAGCGCATCGTCTTATCATGGTATGTTTGCTCACGTGCATGGCACCGGTGCAGCTTATTTTGCACACGCTGGTTCCTGGACAAAGCTCGCAAATTATAGCGATACCCTAGATACAGTAGCAGTACAAGCACTAATTGATGCAGAGGTTCAAGACCCCGTTACTCTGGCGCTAGGCACCAGTACAACTGGCGGTATTCAAATAGGAAAAGACACATCAGTAAGTACTTTGTCAGGTGGCGGTATTGCTCTAGGGCAAAATGCAGACGCTAGTGGATCCCAAGCAATCGCAATCGGTATTGGAGCAACAGGCGACAGTAATGCGATAGCCATAGGAATCGGCACCCAAACTTCGACTAATAGTGTATCCATCGGTAGGTCAGCCGAATCTAGGACCAATTGTGTTGCTGTGGGGAACCAAACTTTTGCAATTGGAACTGCGACAGCAGTGGGTTATAGATCAAAAGCAGGTGATTCAGTGGGCGGAACTGGGTTATATTCTGTTGCGCTGGGTGCTGATTCTTACGCACAGTATAATCACTCCATGCACCTTAATAGTTCATTTAACACTGGTACTGGGCCGTCAGCAATCGGTGGCATTGTGCTCGAAAGCAATCTGGGAAGACTAGAGTACATCGCTAATAGTGATTGGGTATTTAATGCGCCAGTAAAATCTTCAGAGTTTAAGTTCACTGACGGCACTAGCATGACCACAGCACCAACGGGTGGCGGTGGTGGCGGTGCTGGATTGTACAGCATGGAATCTAGTTCAGCAGGTGGCACTGGTGTTGGTAACGCCAATCTTAAAGCATGGATTGGCTGCCCCGCAGCTTCCACAGCAGTAGATAAAGTTTGGGTTATGAAACATAACACCGATGATGGCAGAGTATATGCGATAGTATCATATACGACAAGCGCGGGCCCGCAAGCTGCCGTACAACGAGCTGGTTTTGGTGGCCCACCGGGCGACACATTTAGTTTCTTTAGCAACCAAGTCAATAACTTAACTAGTTGCTCACCGCATGGCAGTGCTTACTTCCCAGCATTATTCCAGAGTGCAGAAACATATGCTAGTGTTGACGATATACCGCCCATAGGATATGATTCAGAAGGTTATTTGCAATACTTGGGAAGTGAATTTGTTTTAAATGGTATTTACGTTGGCTCAGGAATAACATCGCAACCAACGGCTGGTGATGGTGGGGTTGCTATTGGCAGTAATGCGCAAGCTGCACTTCAAAGCGTTGCGTTAGGACAGGATGCAGATGCCGGTGCGGCATTCGCTATTGCTATAGGTAAGAACTCAGCGGCCCCTAATAATTTTGGTATAGCCATAGGCGAAAATACTACAGCAGGACTAAACAGTGTTGCACTGGGCTATAACGCAGATGCATCTCAAAATTATACTACTGCAATTGGGTGGTCCTCAATAGCTACTGGACCAGGCTCTACTGCATTGGGTCATGAATGTGAAGCTACGGGCGCTGCCTCAATAGCAATGGGTTCAGATTCCACTGTCACCACATCTTTCGGTATAGCTGTGGGTTATAAATCAGATGTAGCCGCACCATATGGCTTAGTTTTAGGCTCTCAACAAGACTTAGCAAGCTCAGCATTATACACAGTGGCTCTGGGTAACAACCTAAACAATCAAACATACACCCACCCCAATGCAATCTTTATACACGCTGGTCAGGAAAACTCCACCGGGGTGTCCAAAATAGAGGTTCGCGAGGAACTAGTGGAGATACAAGCAGGGGGTTCATTGGGTATCAACACAGATGCATCCCTTAAATGGGAAGCCGCTAATTCCTGGACGTTTGGGTCTAATGTTACTGCGCCCGGATACAATATAAATGGCGCGGGAAGTGGCAAAATAGCCAGTACTGAAAGTATTATATTAGACGGTGCTAACGGGGTTGTTAACCAAACTGGCACATTTAGACTAGCAAACATGGACACAGCCACACGAAACGGCTTTACTGCATCCAATGGTGATATGATATACAACACCACTGATGGTAGAATACAGGCATACCAAGCTGGTACCTGGATTAACCTTGACGACGGTACGGCAGCATAATATGCAATTTAGTGGAGCGTTACAATTTAGCGGTAACTTAGTTACTAGTACGTTTACGAGTATACTTGATATCGCTAATCAAACCAGTGATTTCTCTAGTAGCCCAACACCTGATGGCGATGGATTTTTTACACTTAGTGGTCCAGATACAACGTTCCTGAACGATACAAATTATCACGGCGTTGGGCTTATTGGTACCAGTGTTATGTGCCGTAGCAAATATACA
>ERZ1046568.3050-NODE-3050-length-10356-cov-6.848753_pt1 | contig 10356 bp, 9 predicted proteins | sample MGYA00383092_ERZ1046568 | MGnify/ENA primary metagenome ERZ1046568 (study PRJEB29581, sample SAMEA5548362) | metagenome | biome: marine; feature: coastal; material: water | depth 1 m | study: Short-term variability in the microbial, nano- and picoplankton... | reverse complement strand
AAACTCTAAAGGTATTTTTTTGCCATATCTTGTTGTCTAGAAATTGCGCCGCTAAACTCTGTTTTCATTCGCTCTAACAATTGTTTTACAGGTAAGGTGTCTTCAATGGAAGTAACCCCTTGACCTGCAGACCAGATTGTCTTCCAGGCTTTGGCCTCTGTATCTAACTCTTTTCCAAAGTCCACTTTCCCTTTGCTTTCTATTTGTTGTTGGGTAATCCCTGCATTTTCTAGACTCTTACTCAAAAAGTTTGCACTTACTCCACTAATAGCTGCTGTGTAGGTAACGTCTTTGGTTTGAGAGTCAATAATCATGTCTCTATACTCCTTATTGGCGTTACTTTCTGTAGTGTTTATAAAGCGCGTGCCCATGTAGGCTAAATCTGCTCCCATTTGCATAGCACTGGCTATATCTTGACCTGAGCTTAATGCTCCAGATAACAGTATAAAGCCATCAAAAATCTTTTTAATTTCATTTATAAATGGCACTGGATGAAGGGTTCCTGCGTGTCCTCCAGCACCTGCGCAGACCAATATTAAACCATCAACACCAGCCTCAATAGCTTTCTCTGCATGGCGTCTTTTAATAACATCGTGAAAAACCAAACCACCATAACTATGTACGGCATCTACCACTAGGCTAATAGCCCCTAAAGAGGTTATAATTAATGGTACTTTATGCTTTACACACACCTGCATATCTGGCTCTACTCTTGGATTTGTGAAATGAACAATAAGATTCACGCCAAAAGGAGCTGCTTTTTTACCTGTTTGTTTTTCCCAGGCTTCTAGTTCTGTTTTTATTTGGACTACCCACTGTTCAAACCCTTCAGTTGTGCGCTGGTTTAACGCCGGAAAAGTACCTACGATTCCATTTTTACATGCTTCTATAACTAGTTCTGGTCCTGAGATTAAAAACATAGGCGCTGCAACAAGAGGCAGGCTAAGATTTTCAGTGAATTGATTTTTGTCCATAGTGGTGAGATTTTTTATATTATTTTTAAAACCCTATTTCAACTAAGAGGGTGAGGGTTATTTTTTCTTAAACAGTTTGGTAAATCTTCCTACAAAAGTATCAAGATCAAAAACCCCTTGGTCTGTGGTGGCTCTGTAGGTTAGCCATATACTTAGAGGGAACATGATAAAAGTACTGAGCCATGTAGCAATAAAGGGATGCAGCGTGCCGTCTTCCGCACTGTTTTTTGCAAAAATCCCAATAAAATGATAGGTTAAAAATAGCAAGATTGCTATTACCATTGGAAGCCCCATACCACCTTTACGAATAATAGCACCAAGTGGAGCTCCAACAAAAAACAAAATAATGCAAGCAATAGGCAATACCTGTTTGTCATGCAAGGACATCTCATACTTATTAAGACGCTTTGTTTTTATTTTATATGCTTTTTTCTTGGCGTCTATTGTTTGCAGAGTGCTTTTTGCATTGTTTAAAGCCATTTTAGCAATTTCTGTTTGCCGTTTTTCTGAAAATAAGTCTAAATATGAATTCACACTATCTGGCAGCTTTTTTGCTTTTATTTTCTTGTTATTAAATTTAGAGACTCCCGCTCTGTAATAAGTGTTATTTGCAAATGTTTGAATGTCTTTTGTGTACTCATTAGAGAGCGAATCTATTTCTACAAATAGCTCCCTAATGTTATACATATTTTGGTTGCTTAAATCGTTCTCTCTATCTATATCTGTATTGTTTAACTCTGTGAGGTCAATATTTACAGTATATTGTTTAAAGTCTGTTTTTGCAAAAGGCATTCGCTTTTGTTTTTTGATGTCTTTTTCTTGAATATCTTCATACCTAGAGCCATCGTTAATAATCAATGACAAGGTGTTACTGCCTTCTTTACTTTTAAATTCTCCGGTTTGAGCTATGGTAACGATGTAGTTTCCGTTAGGTTTTGATGGGTTTTTTTCATGAATAATGATACCTGTAAGAAACTCATTGTTTTCTCCATATTTATCATCTACTTTAATGTTAAAACCCTCACCAATTTGGCTAAACTGACCTTCGCTAATAACCATAGAAGGGCTTACTTGGGCTAGGTTTCTGCGCAGGTTTTGCCATTTATACTCAGAGTAAGGAATAATGTTATTGGCAAAGAAAAAAGCGGTTAGTGCCAAAATAGATATGAAAACAGTAAGGCTTCTCATGGCCCTTTGCAGAGAAATACCTGTAGATTTCATTGCGGCAAACTCATACCGCTCAGAAAAACCTCCAAAGACCATTAGTGAGGTAACTAATATGGTAAGGGGCAGTACCAGCGGTATAAGCTTAGGGGTGAAGAACCATAAAAACTTTAAAATGATTATAAAATCAATGTCCTTACCAGCCAATTCTGCGATGTACAGCCAAATGGTTTGTAACACAAAAATAAACATCAAAATAATAAAGACGCTAAAAAACGTCTTGAGGTAAGAATTTAATATGTATTTGTCTAGTATCTTCAAACTAAGAGCTTAATCTAGCGAATTAATATAGTACCCATCGGTGGTGTACTTTTGCTGGTCAAAAGTAAACAAGCCTTTTGAAAGGGGTAGGTTGGTTTTAAAAGATTGTACTGTTAAGGTATATTTTGTCCCTTTACTATCTATCTGTATTAATTTATAGATGTGCTTTGTTTTTTTGTCAATACCTAGATGAATTTTTTTGATTTCAGCATTACTGTCTATAGGGGTTAATTTTACAAACTGAATTTTTCTTCCTTTTATGTTTTCAACAACTCCCATTTTAGAATCATAGCCCTTTTCGTAAAAAGTTAGCATTTGCGATGGAGTTATGTCTTTTTCATCTTCGGGGTTGTATAAAGAGATGGTTACCTCTTGGTCTTCTGGTACAATGGTGTATATAGATGTGCCATCAAACATACGGGTAATATCTAGCATGTTTATTACATACTTATCATCCAAAAGAGTAAGATCTCCGAAGGTTTCTTGATTAACACCTTCCTTTTGGTTGTTGAGATTGTATTTAAATTTAATCTGGATATTATCATAGCTTCTAACTTTTGCAGAAACCTCACCCAGCAAGGCGTTTGCTTGTTGCCCAAAACTAGTGCTAGAAATTAAAATAATAAGAATGCTTATAATTGTTTTCATGATTTTATTCGTTTTCCAATAATTGGTTTAAAGCCTCAAGGGTAGGTACAGAAACGCTTCTAGCCTTACTCCCTTCAAAAGGACCAACAATTCCAGCGGCCTCTAATTGATCAATAATTCTTCCTGCGCGGTTGTAGCCCAGTTTTAATTTACGTTGTAGTAAAGAGGCTGAACCCTGTTGAGCAATTACAAGCACTTCTGCTGCTTCTCTAAACATTACATCTCGTTCATTGATGTTATTATCAAGATTTGTGCCACCTTCCTCACTTATATATTCTGGTAAAATATAGGCATCTGGATAGGCTTTTTGATTTCCAATATAATCTGTAATATCTGCTATCTCTGGAGTGTCAACAAAAGCACATTGTATTCTAACCAGATCGTTTCCTTGGGTATAAAGCATATCTCCACGTCCAATTAATTGATCTGCACCACCGCTATCTAGAATTGTGCGAGAATCAATTTTACTAGTTACTCTAAAGGCAATACGTGCCGGGAAATTAGCCTTTATAATTCCTGTAATTACATTTACAGACGGACGTTGTGTAGCTACAATAAGATGGATCCCAATAGCACGAGCCAATTGTGCCAATCTAGCAATAGGAGTTTCTACTTCTTTTCCTGCCGTCATTATTAAATCTGCAAATTCATCAATAACAAGCACTATGTATGGCAAGAATCTATGGTTCTCTTCTGGATTTAACTTTCTCTCTTTAAACTTGGTATTGTACTCTTTGATATTGCGTACATATGCGTTTTTTAATAGATCATAACGTTGGTCCATCTCAACACACAAGGAGTTTAAGGTGGTAATTACCTTATTGGTGTCTGTAATAATAGCATCTTCATCTCCAGGTAATTTAGCCAGGTAATGACGCTCAATTTTATTAAACAAAGTAAGCTCCACTTTTTTAGGATCTACCAGGACAAATTTTACTTCGGCTGGATGTTTTTTATACAAAAGCGAGGTTAGAATTGCATTGAGCCCTACAGATTTACCTTGCCCAGTTGCACCTGCCATGAGTAAGTGGGGCATTTTTGCTAAATCTACCACAAAGGTCTCATTGCTAATGGTTTTACCTAGGGCTAGGGGTAGTTCCATTTCAGCATTTTGAAATTTTGGAGAAGCAATGGTAGCGCGCATAGATACCGTTTTCGGGCTTTTATTTGGTACTTCTATACCAATAGTACCACGTCCAGGGATGGGTGCTATGATTCTTATTCCAAGTGCAGATAGAGAAAGGGCGATGTCATCCTCTAGGTTTTTAATTTTTGATATGCGTATTCCGGCATCTGGAACAATCTCATATAAAGTAACAGTAGGACCTACTGTAGCCTTAATACTAGCAATTCCAATTTTATAATTGTTGAGTGTTTCAACAATACGATTTTTATTTTCTTCAAGCTCTTCTTGATTGATAGTAATTCCTTGGCCTGAGGTGTAGTCTTTTAGTAATTCTATGGTAGGAAATTTGTAGTTGCTAAGTTCTAGGGTAGGATCAAACTCTCCAAAATCTTTAACAAGTCTATCGCTTAAGTTTTCTACAACCACGGTCTCTTCTTTTACTTGTTCTATCTCCATAGAAAGGCCCTGTTCTGGGTTTTCTACTACCAGAGTTTCTATGGAAGTTTTCGTGGAGGTCTCACTACTGTTTTGAGAGGTGTCTGGTGAGTTAGTATTACTGCTTGATGGTGTTGTGTCAAGAGGTATTTGCTTGTCATCAGAGGGGTTGGTGCTAGTTTTGTCTACAGGAGTTTTGCTTTCCTGATTGCTATTTGCAGTAGTTGTAGGATCATTAAAATCTGCAGTTATGTCTTTTTTTGTTTTCCTTACAGCGTTTATAATCTTATCTGGAGTTATGTTTAATCTTAAAACTAAATATACAATGGCAAAGAATGTCATGGATAGAACCGTACCAATAAGACCCATGTAATCTTGCATGAAATCATTAAGTTCAAATCCAATAACACCACTTAAAATAGAGCTGTTTCCGCTAAAAAAACCAAAAAACACTGAAAGCCATATCATCACTAATATGCCCCAAAACCAAAACTTTTTTAATCGTTTTTTTGTGAAATCAAAAAAGAGATATACTCCAGTAAGTGTTACTAGGCTTGCAAAAATATAGCCTGCAACACCAAATCCTTGATAGATGCATAAATAGGCAATATTGCTTCCAAAAGTACTAAGCCAATTTTCTGTTTTTAGATTTCTATCTGCTATTGCAATAATGCTTTGGTCTGCCTGCCAAGAAAAAAGAAAAGATGTAAAAGAAAATAATAATGCAATCCCAAGTAGCGCTAAGAAACTTCCTAGCAGTATTTTTTGCTGCTTAGAGAGTGAAAACGAGATGGGTTTTCTTGGCTGTTTTTCTTTTTTTGATCTAGTTGTTTTCTTTATAGCCATGAAGTATGAGGTGTCTCAAACAAAAATACAAATTGTTATGTGTTCTATTGTGTTTTTATTTTTAAATAATAAGCATCAAATTTTAAGAACTAAATATAAGCTAAAATACTTGTTTTAAAAAAGGACAAAAACTTTGATTTTCTTTAGTTTTTGCTTTGCATTAAAATTTTGGGATATAAATAAAACACCCTATTACAATAGCCGTTATTGCCGCAAAAAAAACGGCTCCTGCTGCAATATCTTTTATGTTCCCAATTTTGGAATCTTGTGCTGGGTGGATAAAATTTGCCATTTCTTCTATGGCGGTATTTAACCCTTCTGCGGTAATCACAAGTCCAATAGCAAAACATTGAAGCATCCACTGTGTTGCAGAAATATCAAAAACAAACCCAGCGATAGTAACTCCAATACTAATTATGGTTTGCAGCTGTATGCTAGGTTCGTTTTTAATTAATTTAAAAGCACCTGTAATGGCATACTTAGAGGCTAAAATTCGATTTTTTAAAAAAGCAATTAGCACTAAGCTAAGGCATTTAAAGCAGCCTGGTAATTAGGCTCTTGCCCAATCTCTGGTACCTGTTCTGTATACAGCACGTTGTTTTGCTCGTCTAATACCATTACTACCCTAGAATGCAAATTAGCAAAAGGACCATCTGCAATGCTAAGGCCATAGGTGTCTCCAAAACTACCGTCTTTAAAGTCACTTAGCATTTCAAGATTCTCTATTCCTTCTGCGGCACAAAAACGTGCTTGTGCAAATGGCAAGTCTCTAGAGATACAAAGTACTTGTGTGTTTTCAAGAGATGCCCCATGGGTGTTAAAGGTTCTGGCTGAGCTTGCGCATACACCCGTGTCTACACTAGGGAAAATGTTTAATATTTTTCTTTTACCAGAATAATCTGATAATTTTTTTGAAGACAAATCTGCTGCCGTAAGGGTGAAATCTGGAGCTTTTGTTCCAGTTTCAGGAAGTGTTCCTAGAGTGGTTGCTGGGTTTCCGCCAAGAGTTATTTGAGCCATATTTTTGGTTTTTATTTTATAATTTAAAAGTACAAAACACTTCACAATGTTTTTGTGTGTTGTTCATAAAAAATGGCCTTAGAAACACTGAATTTTTAGACCGCTTTGTTTTATTAAGTATTGTAATTAGGCTTGTTTTGTTTGTGCTAACATTCTAATTTTTATTTTAAATGCTGCAAAGATAAGTGTCATAAATGGACTAAGCCAGTTAAAAATCGCAAACATAAAATACTCACCAACTCCAACACCAAGAACATCACTTTGGTAGGCTCCACAGGTATTCCAAGGTATTAAAACAGAGGTAACTGTACCAGAGTCTTCTAGGGTTCTTGATAGGTTTTCTGGAGCAAGATCTTTGTCTTGGTATGCTTTTTTAAACATTTTTCCAGGAATAACAAGTGCAAGGTATTGATCACTAGCAATTACATTTAATCCAAAACAACTCACAACGGTTGTTGCAAACAAACCAAATACACTTGAGGCCATTTTTAGTAATGCTTTTGTGATTCTTGCCAATGCGCCAATGCCGTCCATGACACCTCCAAAAACCATGGCTGAGGCAATAAGTAATATGGTCCAAAGCATGCCAATAAGACCTCCGGAGCTAAATAATTCATTTAAAGTTTCATTGGGTGTTTCTATAGCTGTGTCACTAAAGATAGCTTGAGATAGTGCGCCTATTGTAGAGTCAGAAACCGTAGCTAAAATTTCGGGTTGAAAAACAACCGCAAAAATAGCTGCCGAAACAACTCCAGTTGCTAGAGATATTAGGGGGTTTGTTTTAAGTACAATAAGCGCAATCACTAAAAGGGGTACCAAAAATAGCCACCCTGTGGTGTTAAATGTTGCATTTATGGTTTGTAAAAGGTTGCTTATGTCTGCCTCTCCAGAGGTTTCTATAGTCATGCTTAAGATAGAAAACACAATTAAGGTAATAATTATAGTTGGTACCGTTGTGTAGGCCATGTATTTTATGTGTGTAAACAAATCTGTACCAGCCATAGCGGGAGCAAGGTTTGTAGTATCACTAAGAGGAGACATTTTATCTCCAAAATAGGCGCCAGATATAACAGCTCCTGCAATCATTCCTGGGTTAATACCAAGGGCTGTTCCAATACCAACAAGTGCTATTCCTACTGTTGCTGAGGTGGTCCAGGAGCTTCCTGTAGCGATAGATATGATAGCTGCAATAATCACAGATGCCGGTAAAAATATTTCTGGGCTTAATACCTGCAAGCCATAATACACCATGGCTGGAATAATACCGCTAACAAGCCAAGTTCCTGCCAAAGCGCCAACCAGCATTAGTATAATAATGGGTTTGTATACACTTTTAAGGTTTTCTATAACCTCCTTAATCATACCCCCAATAGAAACTTTATTTGTCAGCCCAACAATCATTGCAACACCTCCACCAATAAGTAAAATATATTGGTTTGAGTAATCTCCAAGCCAAGCCCCATCTTTTAAAAATATATTATAAGCAAGCAAAGACATCAATATAACAACTGGTATAAGGGCCTTCCAGATGCTTAATTGTGTGTTGTTTTTAATTTTTTGCTCCTGAATTTTAATATCTGAGAGATTCTCTTGTTGCATAGTCGCTATTTTTATTTGTTTTGTAATGTTACGATTTTGTGAAGATGTATGCAAATCAAAAAGAGAGCTGCAATTAAATCTGCAGCTCTCTTTTATTTTATTCTAAATATAGTTTTACAAGACTCCCACCTCTTTCATGCACTGATGCATTATTTGGTAGGTACGTTCTATATCATCATCTAAGCCTATAGAGAAGCGTATAAGGCCGTCTGTAAGACCCATTTGTGCTTGTTCATCTTCTGGTATTTCAGAAGATGTTGAGGTTCCTGGTGCGCTAAATAATGTTTTATAAAATCCTAAACTCACTGCAAGGTATCCTACATTTCTTTCCTGCATTAGTTCCATTAGTTTGTTTGCTTTTTCTAGTCCTCCAGCATCAATGGTAAGCATCCCGCCATATCCGTATTTTGGATTCATCATGCCGTTGTATAGCTCATGCCCTGGGTGAGAGGGCAATCCTGGATAAACTGCGCGCACACCATCTGCTTCAAATTTTTGAGCAAGATACAGTGCGTTTTTGCTGTGCTGTTGCATGCGTATGTGCAGGGTTCTTAGGTTTTTTAATATAGAGGCTGCACGAAGGCTATCCATAGATGCTCCCAAAAGCATACACGCGCCATCATTTACATCTCGCAAAGAATCTATCAGTTCTTGAGAGCCACACACCACACCTCCCATAGTATCGCTACTACCGTTTATGAATTTTGTTAAACTATGCATAACAACATCTGCTCCCAATTTAATTGGTGAGATACTCAGGGGTGAGAATGTATTATCAATAAGAAGCTGCAAATTATGTTTTTTTGCAATGGCTGCAAGGCCTTTAATGTCTGCTATCTCTAGTAGTGGATTACTTACACATTCACAGAAAATGATTTTGGTTTCAGGTGTAATGGCCGCTTCAACGGCTGCTAGACTTGTAATGTCTACAAAAGTAGTATCAATGTTTAGTTTTGGTGTAAAGTTTTTTAAGAATGCGTAGGTACCGCCATAAATTGTTCTTGACGATACGATATGATCTCCGGCTTTACAAAATTGCAATATGGTAGGAGTGATGGCTCCCATACCACTAGCGGCAACATTGGCTGTCTGGGTTCCTTCCATAGCTGCAAGAGCCTCTCCTAAATACATGTTTGAAGGAGTAGTGTGTCTAGAGTATAAATAACAACCCTCTGTATTACCCTCAAAGGTGTCAAGCATTGTTTGTGCAGATAGAAAGGTATAGGTTGATGAATCTGAGATAGATGGGTTAACACCTCCAGATTCTCCAAAGAATTGAAGGTCTTGTATGTTGTTTGCAGGATTAAATTCTTTTTTTGCCATTATAAGAGGATTTTATTGGGTGAAATAAATTATACATCAAATATAGCTTTATATAGAATATTAATTTGCCTTAAGATTAAAATAAAGTAATTTATACTATATAATTATAAAAAGTGTGTTTTTAAATCTAATTATATCTGTTTTATTGTGTATATTTAAAAAAATTTTCTCCATGAAATTAGACTTTATAGATTTTTCTCTTCTAAATTATTTACAAGAAGACAGCAAACAGACCAATAAGGAGTTATCATCAAGATTAAACTTGTCTGTAACTGCAGTGTATGAGCGTATAAAAAAATTGGAGCGAAATGGAGTAATAAAAAAATATGTTGCTCTTTTAGAGAAAAAACATCTTGATTTTGGTTTTATGGTGTTTTGTCATGTAAAACTCTCTCAACATACAGAGAGTAATATTTCAAATTTTGAGGCTAAGATTTCTATAATTGATGAGGTGTTGGAGTGTTATCACGTAAGTGGAGAATTTGACTACTTGTTAAAGGTAATGGTTAAAGACATGGATGCCTTTAGGTACTTTATGATTAATAAATTAACTTCTCTAAAGCATATAGGTAGTACGCAAAGTTCTTTTACTATAAATGAAGTGAAAAACACAACGGCTTTTAATGTTTCTGGAAATTTTAATTAACGAGTTGTCTAAAAACTTCAATGCCTATAAACTTTTAAACTTCTTTTCATAAGTGTACCTTTGTATTTAAGCTTGGTATGTGTCTAACTATCTAAGCAAAATATTAAATAAAAAAAATAGTACTATGTCAAAGTATGATGTTGCAGTAATTGGTTCTGGTCCTGGTGGCTATGTAGCGGCAATCCGTTGCGCACAATTAGGTATGAAAACCGCAATTATCGAAAAATATAACACCCTTGGGGGTACCTGTTTAA
>ERZ1046568.3040-NODE-3040-length-10373-cov-7.079957_pt1 | contig 10373 bp, 8 predicted proteins | sample MGYA00383092_ERZ1046568 | MGnify/ENA primary metagenome ERZ1046568 (study PRJEB29581, sample SAMEA5548362) | metagenome | biome: marine; feature: coastal; material: water | depth 1 m | study: Short-term variability in the microbial, nano- and picoplankton... | reverse complement strand
GTAATACGTGCGGCTGATGCGCGACGCAGTGCGTCGATCATCAGAACTAATTCCATGAGATTGCGGTTTGTTGGTGCACAGGTTGGCTGAACAACAAATACATCATTTCCGCGAACGTTCTCGTGGATTTCAATATTTATTTCACCGTCAGAGAAAATATCAACGGTAGCTTTGCCAGGTGAAACACCTAACTGTCGAGCGATTTGATTTGTCAGTTCTGGGTTCGCGTTTCCAGAGAAGACCATTAATCTTGCCACGAGCGGATTCCTAGTATCATAGTTTTAGTAATTGGCTGGGGCGGGAGGATTCGAACCTCCGATGCCGGGATCAAAACCCGGTGCCTTAACCACTTGGCGACGCCCCAATAAAAAACTCTTTCAACTTCTGATGCACTGGCGAGTGACTGACACCCCGCGCGATAAACGCTTTCCAATGCTGCGGAACCCTAGATAAAACCTCTTTGGCCTGAGCTTCAGTGGCCCAGCGACAAAATACACTAGCTCCAGTTCCTGTCATCAGAGGCTCAGAATATGCCCTTAGCCAATCCACCACTTCTGCAACCTGTGGATAAAGCTTTTCAACAATAGCCTGGCAGTCATTCCTGTACTGCTCCTCCGAGAGGGCGCGTATTTTGATGGGTGAAGTGTTCCTTGTCAATTGAGGATGTGAAAAAATTTTCTCGGTTGATACAGCGCAGTTGGGTGTGACAACTAAATACCAGCTTTCAGGGATCTCCACCGGCGTCAACTGATCGCCAATTCCCTCGGCAAAGGCACTGTAGCCCTCGACAAAAACCGGTACATCAGCGCCAAGTTGTGCGCCTAATTTGGCGAGCTTATCGATCGATAAATCACAGCCCCAAAGTGTATTGAGGGCCAGCAATGTGGTGGCCGCATTGCTGCTGCCACCGCCTAGACCAGCACCCATGGGTAATTTCTTATTTAGTTGAATAACACAGCCCTGAGTGCAATTGGTCTGTTCTTGCAATGCCAGCGCCGCGCGGACAACTAAATTCTCGTCTTCAGCAACCCCTTCAATCTGTGGTGAGAGGTTGATTTGCCCGTTACTGGTTGATGTAAAAGTAAGCTCGTCGCCACCATCCAGTATCTGGAAGAGAGTTTGTAGATTGTGATAACCATCGTCTCGGCGCCCTGTGATATGCAAAAACAGGTTTAACTTCGGCGGTGCCAGCAGGGTGATTGATTGGGTCATGGCCAAACTTATTCTTCGTCGAGAAATTTCCAGTTCGATATTACCAGCTTAAAGGAATAGCTCCTATCCTCAACGGGACGCGTTACCTCTGAAGCCTGAACAGACTGATTTAGATTGCCGGTTATTTTACTCGGCAGGGGGCCGCCTTCGGTCTGCTGATAGCGGCTAAAGGAAAGCTGCCAGCCAGCTTGGTCAAATCCGACCGCCAGACCATCGGCACCAATGGCTAAATCTGTCGCTGCGGGCTGATTGGGTGATGGCAGGCCGCGCGCCCACCAGCTAAGCGCATCGACAGGCAGTGGCAGACCGGTCAGTTGCATAGCCAATTGCTCGGGTGATTGCCGGTACAGGGTATCGCCATAGAGCATCTCGGCAGTTTTGTCGTCACCATAAATTTTTGCACTGCCGACACCAAAGGGCCCGGACAGAGAGAGCTGGTAATTATTTTTTTCCTGAGTCCAGTTAAGTGCCGCACTGCCACCTTCTCGTGGCGCGCGGAAGCCAAGTTTTCCGGACAGATTCCAATCTTGCAGTTGGGCTATACGCTGTTGGTGCTGCTGCCAGCTGCTGGCTGATAAAGGTGGCGATGGGACTGTCTGCGGCTGCATGTTGCAGGCAGCGCTGAAGAGAATAATTGCTGTAACAAGGCTTATACGAATCACGGAGTATGCTCGCCACTGGAGGATTCAAAATTAGTTGACGTAGATTCTATACCAAAAGCGTCGGCGTCGAGTTGTTCCCCATATTGTTTTCTGTGTCGCTCAATCGTTTCTTGAATAATTCTATGCTGTGGAGCCTGTTCAAGCCCGCGTTTCCAGGTCTGTATTGCCGCCTGTCGATCACCGAGGAACCACTGCACCTCACCCAGGTGGGCGGCAATTTCTGGATCTACCATAATCGCCATGGCTTTCTCCAGATAGGGGAGCGCCTGTTGGGCATCGCCGAGCGTAAATAGGACCCAGCCGAGACTGTCGAGAATGGCGGGTTCGCCCGGATTGAGTAGATAGGCGCGCTTAATTAATTTATGCGCCTCTTTATGGCGATCGGTGTGTAAAAGCATCGTGTAACCAAGCGCGTTTAAGGCCGCTGAGTTGTCCGCATCCTGAGTCAGTAATGCACGTAAATCCCGTTCGGCAAGTTGGAAATTATCCTGCAGCTCGGCAACCATTGAGCGCGCATAGAGAAGTTGAGTGTCATTGGGATGCGCATCCAGGCCTTCACTTAGGAGAGTGAAGGCCTTCGCGGGCTGATCGCTGCCGAGTAAAAGGTTGGACTCCACTTGAAATAGTGATGGCGACTGATCCGGTTGTTCAGCGCGGAGCTTCTGTAGGTAGTTGCGAGCGCTGTCCAAAGTCTCCAGTTCCGTTAACAGCAGCGCGCTACGCGAGGCTGCAGCCAGGTAATTGCGGCCGTTGCGAACCAGTTGATAATGCTGCAGGGCGCCTGCTCTATCCCCTTGGCGATCGGCAATAGTGGCGAGATGATAGTGGGCATCAGACGACAAAGAGGGGTCGCTGGATGCCTGATGAAATAGATCGGTTGCCAGCGCTGCCGCCCCCTGATTTAGGTGCAGCAGTGCGAGCAAAAAATTTACCTGTTGGTTGTGAGGGTTGTCAGCTCTCAGTATTTCAAACTGAATAATGGCATGCGGGCGATTGGTCAGCGTCAAAAAACGCGCGTACTGCAGGCGAAGACTTCGATTGTCTGGCATTCGCTGCAGGGCCTCTTCAAGCAAGCTAACGGCTTCAGTCAATCGGTCTTGCTGATGCAGTGTTTGAGCTAAAAACAGCAGGCCGCGCTGATTGTCAGGCGCCAGCGCTAAAAACTGCTCTACTGTTTTAACGGCAGTCTCCAGCTCACCGCTCTCGCGGTATAAAATTGCCTGAGCCAACTTTACAGCGGGCCGCTTCCCAGGCGCCAGCGCAAGGTTTTCATAGGCTTTGATCAGTGGCGCTACGGAATCTTTTTTAGGCAATGCCTGTCCCGATTCTTCACCAATGGCGGTAACCGCGAGAAAGGCCTCTATATCCCCTTCCGTGACATACAGCCAGTAGGCGTGTGGAAGGGCTTTGAGTGGCTCTGCTTGCAGCGCATAGGCGAGCAGGGCGGCACGATGGGCCATGCCATGATTGGGCCTTACCTCAAGCCAGAGGAGAGCGGTTTCCAAGAGCGCCGATGTATCACCCTGATGACTGGCGATACGATTGGCTACTTCAATAACTTCTATATCGCGAGTTTCTCGGGCTTGCTGCAAATATTTTTCCAGAGCGAACTCAAACTGACCGCGGGTAAGGGCAATATCAGCAACCAGCAGTTGATAGAGAGCCTCTTCAGGAAAGACCCCTTCAGCAGGCTCTGCGGGATTATTTACAACATTGCCTGGTGGACTGTTTGCTGCGCTAGGGGAAATGACGTCGCCGGCGTTGTGTTCCACTTCGGTCACCGTGCCGGAAACAGCTGCGCAGGCTGATAACAGCGCTGTGATGCTGAGAGCGAAAAATACTCGCAGGGCTGAAATGATAGTCTGGCGCTTTTTCATCGTATAGTTTTGGGAAATACCTTTAATCTCGGGAATTTTATTTGCGGCAGTACTTTATTTAGATATCAGTTACTGTGACAGTTTTTGTTATAAAAGATTAGCCCGATACCTAACAACCCCCTTTTTTTATTGTATTTGTAATGATGCTGTCCTGAGTAACGCAAAACTCGTGTAAAATCACACGCCATTAAAATCTCGGCTTGCAAAGCAGGGTTTTTGAGTGGATTCATGGTAATGAGTATAGACTGCTATCAGAGTGGGTTGTAACTGTTAAACATAGAGGGTGGTAACTAAAAGAGCAGCAATGAGTATTCTGGCATTCGGCATCAATCACACAACCGCCTCCGTGGATCTCCGTGGACGGGTTGCCTTTGCCCCGGAAATTGTTATCGAGTCACTCCAGCAAGCGCTAAACCATTTGGATGGCAATGAAATTGCGCTGCTCTCAACCTGTAATCGCACCGAGATATACCTCTCCGGTGATGTCAGTGATAAGCAGTTGTTAGAGTGGCTGGCAGAGCATAAAAATATTGATGTTGAACAGTTGCAGTCCTGTTACTACTGCCACCGCGACCAGCAGGCTGTACGCCATATTATGCGCGTCGCCAGTGGCCTCGACTCGCTGGTACTGGGCGAGCCGCAAATTTTCGGCCAGATCAAGTCTGCCTATGCAGTGGGTCGCGAAGCGGGCACAGTTTCAACCTTCCTAAACCAGATTTTTCAATATGCCTTCGCCGCCGCCAAGCGGGTTCGCTCGCAGACAGCCATAGGTCAAAACCCGGTTTCGGTCGCCTATGCATCAGTGAGCCTGGCAGAGCAGATATTCGCTGACTTAAAAGATGCCCATGCGCTGTTAATTGGCGCTGGCGAGACCATTGAGCTGGTTGCCCGGCACCTGAGGGATAAAAAGATCGGCGGCATTACCGTGGCCAATCGCACCCTTAACCGCGCCCAGGAGCTGGCAGAGGACTTTTCTGCCGAGGCGATCCTGTTATCTGATATTCCCGACTACCTGCCCCAGGCGGATATCGTTATCTCTTCCACCGCCAGCCAATTGCCGATTCTCGGTAAGGGTGCCGTGGAATCGGCACTTAAAAAGCGCAAGCACAAGCCGATCTTTATGGTGGATATCGCAGTCCCTCGAGATATTGAGCCCGAGGTCGAGGAATTGGCTGACGTCTACTTATATACTGTGGATGATCTGCAGGAAGTGATTCAGGACAACCTCCGTGCCCGCCAGACCGCCGCCGATGTTGCCCAGGAAATTATTGACCAGGAAGCTGAGGACTGGTCCCGTCAACAGCGCTCGCTGGCGGTTGTAGATACCATTCGAGCCTTCCGCGACAGTGTCGAAAAAATCCGTGATGAAGAAGTTGATAAGGCTTTAACGGCTCTCCAGAAAGGCCAAGATTCAGAGTCGGTTATTGCCACACTGGCCCGCAACCTGACCAATAAGCTGATGCATAAACCCACCACCCGCCTCAAGCAGGCCGGCGAAGAGGGCAGCGATGAGACTATTCACGCCACCCATGAGCTGTTTGGCTTAGATAAAAAGCGTTAGCTAGGCTTGAATAGTAAAGTGCAAGCTGACAGCCCCTGCACAATTCCATTTAAAAATTTTATCGCGGCCAGCTGGCCAATTAACGAGATACGGAAAATCAATGAAAGCATCAATTCTATCCAAACTGGATCACCTCTCTGACCGCTACGAAGAGGTCGGTGCACTGCTGAGTGATGGCGATATTATCAGCAACCAGAATCGCTTTCGCGATCTTTCCAAAGAGTATGCCGAGCTTGAGCCGGTGGTCAAAAGCTACCAGAGCTATAAATCAGTCATGGAAAATATTGACGAGGCCAAGCTGCTGCTCAAGGACTCCGATCCGGAAATGCGCGAGATGGGCCAGGAAGAGATGCGCGGTGGTGAAGCCCAGCGCGAAGAGCTGGAGCTCGATCTGCAGAAGCTGTTGCTGCCAAAAGATCCCAATGATTCGAAAAATGTCTTTTTGGAAATACGCGCTGGAACCGGCGGCGATGAAGCGGCAATTTTCTCCGGTGATCTGTTTCGTATGTACAGCCGCTTTGCGGAAAACCAGCGCTGGAAAGTTGAAGTGATCAGTGAAAGTCAGGGTGATCATGGCGGCTACAAGGAAATTATTGCGCGCATTGTTGGTCAGGGGGTGTATTCGAAACTTAAATTTGAGTCTGGTGCACACCGGGTACAGCGAGTGCCGGACACGGAATCCCAGGGGCGCATTCACACTTCCGCCTGCACCGTGGCGATTATGGCCGAAGCTGACGAGAAAGATGCTATCGAGATTAACAAAGGCGATCTGCGTGTGGATACCTTCCGCGCCTCGGGCTCTGGTGGTCAGCACGTTAACAAAACCGACTCGGCGATTCGTATTACTCACCTGCCCACAGGGTTTGTGGTGGAATGCCAGGATGAGCGTTCACAGCATAAGAACCGTGCCAAGGCGATGTCGGTACTGCAGGCTCGTTTGACGGCTGCGCAGGATGAGGCGGTTGCCAAAGAGCAGTCGGATCAGCGCAAAAGCCTGGTCGGCAGCGGTGACCGTTCCGAGCGAATCCGCACCTACAACTTCCCCCAGGGAAGGGTGACCGACCACCGTATTAATCTTACGCTCTACAAATTGGCTGAAGTCATGGAGGGCTCTCTCAATGAGATTGTCCAGCCACTGGTCAGTGAATTCCAGGCGGAGCAGTTAGCCAGCCTTGCCGACTGATGCAGATCTCGCGGTTACTTCAGTCTGCTGTCCAGCTCAACCATCTCAGCGACACAGCCACAGTGGATTGCGAACTGTTGCTGTGTCATGTGCTGGATGTCGATCGCAGCTACCTGAAAACCTGGCCCGACCGCGAGCTCACCAGTGCGGTTGAAGCGCAATTTCAGCAGCTACTAGAGCGACGAATTCAGGGTGAACCGGTCGCCTATTTAATTGGCACCCAGGGTTTTTGGACTCTCGACCTTATGGTCTCGCCGGACACATTGATACCGCGCCCGGAAACTGAATTACTGGTCGAGGCGGCCCTTGAGTTGGCGCTTCCTCAACAGGCTAAAGTTCTCGATCTGGGCACCGGCACCGGTGCTATTGCCCTGGCTCTGGCCACTGAGCGCGCTCAGTGGCAGGTCAGCGCCGTGGATCTAATGCCAAAGGCAGTGCAGCTTGCCAGCGACAACTGTCAGCGTCACCAGTTGGACAATGTTGAGATATTCCAGAGTTCCTGGTTTGCAGAAATACCAGTCCAGCGCTTTGACCTGATTGTCAGCAACCCGCCCTATATAGAAGATGGTGACCAACATTTAACCCAGGGCGATGTGCGTTTTGAGCCCGCTTCAGCGCTGGTCTCCGGGTCTGACGGTTTGAATGATCTGCGCCTGTTAATTGCCGAAAGTGTCAACTATCTGGCATATAGAGGTTGGTTGATGGTCGAGCACGGCTTTCAGCAGGGTTCTGCAGTGCGCGAGTTATTTCGCCAGGCGGGTTTTAGCGCAGTGGAAACCCGGGCTGACCTCAACGGTCTCGAGCGTATTACCCTCGGCTACTGCGCCTTGGCTGCCAGGTAAATTCTATTTCGGGAAACAGTATTCCAGCGGCTCATCAGGCCAATTCCCGCGCACAGCGCACCAATAACCATCCCCGCCCAGAATCCGTAAACACCCAGTGGCTCACCCCAGAAGTCGGTGAGCGCCAGTGAATAAGCGATTGGGAAAGCGATACCCCAAAATGCCGTCACCTGAATCACCAGAGGCAAGCGCACATCCTTATAGCCGCGCAGCGCACCACTGGCACACATCTGCAAGCAGTCAACACAGCCGAGTACCGCAGCAAAAAAGAACAGATTGATGGCAATGGCCTGAACACTGGGGTCTGCACTAAAGGCGCTGGCAAAGTTACTGCTAAAGGCAACCTTGATAGCCGCCATTAACAGTGCGAGTAAAAATACCAGCTTAAAGCCCACTAGGCATATTTGTCTGGCTAGCTTGGGATTGTTAGCGCCTTCCGCATGGGCCACTTTAATCGTCAGTGCCTGAGCTACGCCCAGTGGCACCATAAATGCCAGTGAATCAATATTGATGGCGATAGCGTGAGCACCGACAACATTGGAACCCAGGTGGGCAATCAGCAGGGGAATAATGGCGAAGAAACACATTTCCGCCGAAATATTTAGGGCGATAGGAATACCCAGCTTGAGGATATTGGCAATAGCGGCCATATTGGCGCGGGCAAACTGGTGATAAAGTTTTAGCGAGCGCATGGTGCTTGATCGGTGCCCATAGATTGCCATGCAGATCAGCAGGAAAGTCATTACTGTCGCGGTTGCCCAGGCAGCCCCTTCGCCACCCATCGCCGGGAAGCCAAAGTGACCGAAGACCAGTGCGTAATCCAACACTATATTGAGTAGAAAAGCGGCGGCATTAAAAACCAGCACTGGGCGAATATCACCAACTCCTTCGAAGGTGCTGCGAAAAGCAAAGAATGCCGGGAACATTAAGCCAGTGATAAGAAACGGCATAAGGTAACGACGGCCAATATCATAGACTTCAGCGGATATATCCAGCTGCCCGAGAATAAAGATACCGCCGAGGATCGCGCAGTTGACCAGCAGCCCCATCGGCAGGGCCAACCATAGTGCCTGCTGAAATTGAAAACGCACCAGATGCGGTTTGCCGGCGCCCCAGTAGTTGCCAATAATTGGGCTATTGCCAATCATTATGCCGATCACAACCAGATTGATCATCGCCCACATACTGCCGCCCAGTTGAACAGCCGCCAGTGTATCGGCGCCGACCTGTCCAGCCATATAAATATCAGTAACACTCATGCCGATCACCGCAATCTGGCCGAGGATTAGCGGTCCGGCAAGACGCCAAAGCAATAGCGCATTATTGATAAACGTAGAGTTATGGGTATTTTTGAAAAGCATTGTCAGCACAAATTTTTGTTATGGCTTATCTTCGTTTAATAGCGACTGTAAAGCGAGTAAAAAGACAAACTATTCGCGGAATATATACTGAGTTAATCATCCATTATTGGCACTTTGGAATTTATTTGCGCTCAGGTAATCTAATTTGACGCTATACAAAATTAACAGATTCAATGGAGTGACAAAAATGCAAAACCACGCCTCTATTTACAAACTATTTCGCAAAAAATTAAACGCCATCGACTGGCTCGGGCCCCTGGCACTTCGCCTTTATCTGGCACCAATTTTTATTGGTGTCGGCGCCCACAAGTTTGCCAACTGGGATGATATGGTGGCTTGGTTTGGCAACCCGGATTGGGGCCTCGGTCTGCCGATGCCCGCGCTGATGGTTTTTTTAGCCGCCAGTGCCGAACTCTTTGGGGGTCTGGCGCTACTGCTGGGCGCGGCAACCAGGCTGGTGGTGATCCCACTGATGATTACCATGATCGTCGCAGCCACAACGGCCCATTGGGAGAATGGTTGGTTTGCTATAGCCCCTGGTGACCCCAACACCAGTACCGCCAAAGTATTTGCCGCAGTGGGTATTCCCGCTGCTCAGAGAAGTCTGGAAAACAGTGTTGATGTCGGTGAGAGGCTAGCTGCCGCGAAATCTATTTTACGCCGGCACGGCAACTACAGCTGGCTGACTGAAAAGGGCAGTTTTGTGGTATTAAATAACGGCATCGAGTTTGCGGCGACCTACTTTATGATGCTGCTGATGCTTTTGTTCAGTGGTGCTGGGCGTTGGGTCAGTATTGATTACTGGCTGTCGAAGCGCGTCTGTAAGAGATAACCTCAGCCCGGCTTATTATCTGTTTGGAGGGCCTGTTTATTAAACTAAACGGGCTGGTGACAATTCTGCTACACTTCGCGCGCAAATATGAGCGCAGATGACCTTGTTAAAGATCCGTTGATGGTCCCTTAGAGAGAGTTATTGCGCATTTAACCTGTCCAACAATGCGTGCCTTACCTTGACTGATACTACTGATACCAAAGCTTCACCTGACAAAAGCGCCAACAGCAAGCCATCAAATGCCTCATCGCGGGGCGGAAGACGCCGCGGCCGTGGTCGCGGAGGAAATCAGAAATGGTCTATTGATCAATTTGTCGTTGAGCCGCAAGAGGGCAAGGTTCGCTTTCATGACTTTGATTTACCGCCGTCACTTATGCGCGGTATTCAGGATGCGGGTTTTTCCTACTGCACGCCGATTCAGGGCGCCTCTCTGCCACACACCCTGCGCAGCCACGATATGGTCGGCAAGGCACAGACCGGTACAGGTAAAACCGCCGCATTTTTGGTCAGCACGATCAGTGATCTATTAAAGCACCCTATCGAAGATGAGCGCTTTATGGGTGAAGCGCGCGCCCTGATCTTGGCGCCTACCAGAGAGCTGGCAATACAGATTGGTGAAGACGCCGAGCAGTTGGTCAAGCATACAGACCTTAAAGTACATACCCTGGTTGGCGGTATGGATTACGCCAAACAGCTACAGAAAACCCAGAGGAAACACTGCGATATTCTGGTTGGAACACCGGGTCGTCTGTTGGATTTTGCCAACAATAGAGATATTTACCTCGACCAGGTTGAAGTGCTGGTGATCGACGAAGCCGACCGCATGCTCGATATGGGCTTTAT
>ERZ1046568.3035-NODE-3035-length-10385-cov-63.484414_pt1 | contig 10385 bp, 8 predicted proteins | sample MGYA00383092_ERZ1046568 | MGnify/ENA primary metagenome ERZ1046568 (study PRJEB29581, sample SAMEA5548362) | metagenome | biome: marine; feature: coastal; material: water | depth 1 m | study: Short-term variability in the microbial, nano- and picoplankton... | reverse complement strand
TCAGGGCCTGAATGCCGATGTCACGAACGCGATCAAATTCGGCTTCGCTTGAATATAATATCCGACAGCTCTGATCCACCAATTCCTCCATTCTAAACCCAGTCATGTCACAAAACATGGTATTGCAGGTCCGAATGATCCTGTTTTCGGTCAAAACGACGCCAATAGGCGCGGAGTCAAATGCAAGTTTGGTCAAGTTTTCCATTGCAGTATGATACCGTAGAATTACGGTATTGCCACAGTATTTGAAAAACCTAAACTCAACTCAGTCTATGGACAGCTCTGCTGAGCACAGGTGCTTAGGCCATAAAATTCGACGAAGGCCGCTAAAACGCAGGCCGGGAAAAACATAACGGGGAGCCAAACAATGAAATCAATCTTGCTATCAAGCGCTGCGCTGCTGATCGCGACGTCAGCCTATGCGGCGAAAACAGATGTAACCATTGGTCTACAGCTTGAACCACCGCATCTGGATCCAACATCTGCTGCTGCGGGCGCTATTGACCAAGTGGTCTACTCAAACATCTTCGAAGGGCTGACACGCTTCGGATCAGATGGCGCTGTTCTTCCAGGTCTGGCGGAAAGCTGGGACATTTCTGAAGATGGCACAGTCTACAGCTTTAACCTGCACAGCGGCGTTACGTTCCATGATGGAACATCATTCGAAGCGAGCGACGTCGTCTTCTCATTGGACCGTGCACGCGCAGAGGATTCCACCAACGCCCAAAAAGCACTGTTTGCCGGTATCGAAAGCGTAGAAGCCGTTGACGCGACCACGGTGAAGCTCACGCTTTCCGCGCCACAGGGTAACTTCTTATTCAATATGGCTTGGGGCGATGCTGTGATCGTCGCACCAGAAAGCATCGAAGACATCAAAAACAACCCGGTGGGAACAGGTGCGTTCAAGTTCTCAGAATGGCGTCAGGGCGACAGCATCTCTTTGGTCCGCAACGACAGCTATTGGGGAACACCTGCTGTTCTGGAAAGCGCAACGTTTAAGTACATTTCAGAACCAACCGCGGCATTCGCGGCCATGATGGCCGAAGATGTTGACGCATTCTACAGCTATCCAGCACCAGAGAACCTGGCCCAATTCGAAGCTGATCCTCGCTTTACCGTTTTGTCAGGCAACACCGAGGGTGAAACCATCCTTGCGATCAACAACAAATTGGAGCCATTCGATGACGTCCGTGTACGCAGAGCCGTGTCTATGGCGATTGACCGTCAGGCAATCATCGATGGCGCAATGTTTGGCTACGGCACGCCAATCGGGACGCACTTTGCGCCGCATAACCCAGACTACGTTGACCTGACCGGCAACGCGCCGTTTGATCCGGAAGCGGCCAAGGCGCTGTTGGCTGAGGCAGGCTATCCAGATGGTTTCACGACGACGTTGAAATTGCCACCGCCGTCATATGCACGCCGTGGCGGTGAGATCATCGCAGCCCAGTTGCGCGAGATTGGCATCGAGACGGAGATTTCAAACCTTGAATGGGCACAGTGGTTGGAGCAGGCGTTCCGTGGGTATGACTTTGGCCTAACCATCGTAAGCCATACAGAACCAATGGATATTGGGATCTATGCGCGTCCAGAATACTATTTCCAATATGACAACGCGGCATTCCAAGATCTGATCGAAGCATTGGGTGTTGAAAATGATCCTGCAACACGCTCTGAATTGTTGAGGCAGGCGCAAACCATCATCTCTGAGGATTACGTGAATGGCTACCTGTTCCAGCTGGCCCTTACCTCTGTCGTAAATGCTAGACTCACTGGCATTTGGGAAGACGCGCCAACGCAGGCCGTTGACCTGACTGCGGTTTCTTGGTCCGAGTGATCTGCGTCTAAATGCTCACGTATGTAACGAAACGACTAGGTTCGCTGTGCCTCTCACTGATCGTGGCGAGCCTGGTCATCTTTGCCTGCATTGAAATTGTTCCTGGTGATTCAGCTAGTTTCATGTTGGGCATTAATGCGCAGCCTGACACCATTCAGGCCCTGCGGGTGGAACTGGGGCTCGATCAATCGCTGGTTCAACGGTATCTTGGTTGGGTTGGTGGGCTCCTTGGTGGCGAAATGGGCACGTCCTACACCTACCGTACACCGGTGTCTGACATTGTGAAGGACCGGTTGCAGGTGTCGCTGCCGCTGGCATTGTATGCGTTGACGCTTACGGTTGTTGTCGCGTTCCCGGTTGGGATTTTGGCGGCGGCCCGCAGAGGATCAGTCACTGACATTACCGTAATGGGTGCGACGCAGTTGGGTGTCGCAATACCCAATTTCTGGTTTGCGATCCTGATGGTCATTCTGTTTGCCATCAATCTACGTTGGTTTTCAGCCGGTGGGTTCCCGGGCTGGGATGCAGGCATTTTCCCAGCTATGAAAGCCCTGACCTTGCCTGCAATTGCGTTGGCTTTGCCGCAGGCTTCGATCTTGGCCCGCGTGATGCGATCATCGTTGTTGGACACACTTTCAGAAGACTACATGCGCACAGCCCGCGCCAAGGGGCTAACACGTCGGCAAGTGTTGTGGCGCCACGCGCTGCGCAACGCGATGATCCCAGTTTTGACGATCATTGGCCTTCAATTTTCATTCCTGCTCGCCGGTGCAATTATTATCGAAAACGTTTTCTTTTTGCCTGGTCTCGGGCGGCTGGTGTTTCAGGCCATCACGCAACGCGATCTTATTGTTGTTGAAAGCGTTGTCATGCTGCTGGTTTTTGCGGTCATTCTGCTGAACTTCTTTGTTGATATCGCCTATGCGTGGGTTGATCCACGCCTAAGGGTTCGGAGCTAATATGACCGAGAACGGCTTCCTTCACAGTGCACTACGCTCACGCAACATGGTGATCGGCCTTGGGTTGACTGCGTTCTTTGTCATTGGCACGCTTCTTTCACTGATTTGGACGCCGCATGACGTCACCGCGTTGGAAATAGGAAACAAGCTGCAAACACCCTCGGCCGCACATTGGTTTGGCACGGATCATTTCGGGCGTGACACGTTCTCGATGATCATGGTGGGGGCTCAAACCTCTATCGCAGTGGCATTTATTGCGGTCGGGATTGGAATGGGCTTGGGCGTGCCGCTCGGGCTTGCCGCTGCTGCGCGCCACGGCGGTTGGCTGGACGAAATCATCATGCGGGGCAACGATCTGGTTTTTGCATTTCCGTCGTTGTTGATAGCTATCATGATCACTGCGATTTTCGGGCCATCGGCTGTGAACGCGATCATCGCCATTGGTATTTTTAACATACCCGTATTTGCCCGGCTCAGCCGTGCCGCGGCACTGCCGCTTTGGCAGCGTGACTTTATCTTATCTGCCCGAGTGGCCGGCAAAGGAAAGCCCAGAATTTCGGCGGAACACATTTTGCCGAACATCACCAACCTTCTGATAGTTCAAGGTACTATTCAATTCTCTCTCGGTATTCTGGCCGAAGCGGGGCTAAGCTATGTGGGCCTTGGCGCGCAACCACCAATCCCGAGCTGGGGGCGCATGCTGGCCGAAAGCCAGACCCTGATCTACACATCACCACATCTCGCGTTGTTCCCCGGCTTCGCAATCCTACTCACTGTCCTTGGCTTAAACCTTGCAGGTGACGGCTTGCGTGATCTGCTTGATCCCAAGATTCGGAGGGCGCGATGATGAGCATCCTACGTATCCAAGATCTGAATTTATCCATCAATGGAATGTCAATCCTTGAAGCCGTGTCAATTGAGATTTCACCGGGCGAGGTCTGTGGAATCATCGGTGAAAGTGGTTCAGGCAAATCGCTTACTGCGTTCTCTGTGATGCAACTTTTACCAGACGGCGCAACATCTCGTGGGACGATTGAGCTGGATGGCTTGAACGTCTTGGACGCTGACGAAGCATCGCTTTGCGCCATGCGGGGGAAAAGCGTTGGGATGGTATTCCAAGAGCCGATGACCGCGTTAAACCCTTTGCAAACGATTGGCCAACAAGTGGCTGAAACGATCCGTATTCATGAACGCATCACAAAGTCTGAGGCGTTGAAACGCGCGGCCGAGACGCTAGAACGGTGCGAGCTGCCGCAAGATAAGTTCCCTTTGACGCGTTACCCGCACGAGTTGTCAGGTGGGCAGCGACAACGGGTGGTGATCGCAATGGCCATCGCATTGCGCCCAAAACTGCTGATCGCGGATGAGCCGACAACAGCATTAGACGTGACCACACAGGCCGAAATTTTAGTGCTGTTGAAACAGCTGGTAGAAAAAGATGGCATGGGGTTGATGCTCATCACCCATGATCTGGCGGTTGTGACGGACATTGCGGACACCATCGTCATTATGAACAAAGGCACGGTTGTCGAACGCGGCATGGCTAAGACGCTGTCTCAGACAATGCAACATCCCTACACCAAGGCGCTGTTTGCGGCCTCTGCCCACCAACCAGAACGTGGTACGACGCATGATGACAACGTTCTTCTTTCCGTACAAAACGCCATTCGTGACTACCCATTACCCCGCAAAACACCCTTTGGAAAACCGGGCGTTTTTCGAGCTGTTGACCACGTGAGTTTCCATATCAAACGCGGCGAATGCCTTGGTCTTGTCGGGGAAAGCGGGTGCGGCAAGTCAACGCTGACACGCGCGATTTTGGGACTAGAAGACCTGCAAGGCGGTGAAGTTCTAATGGCAGGTGAGAGCGTGCACCATTCCGCTGAGGCGAGGCGCAAAATGCAGGTCGTCTTTCAAGATCCCTACGGGTCTTTCAACCCACGCCACAAAGTGGGTCGACTGATCGCTGAACCCTTCTTTAGCCTTGGCCGCAAAGCAATGACGGATGAGATCGCAGAGGCACTCGTGTCGGTCGGCCTAACCGCTGCGGATCAGTTTAAATTCATTCACGAATTCTCAGGTGGTCAGCGCCAACGAATTGCGATCGCGCGGGCCTTGATCGTCAAACCGGAACTTATCATTTTGGACGAAGCTGTGTCTGCTTTGGATGTTTCCGTTCGAGCGCAAGTACTTGATTTATTGTCTGATCTTTCCACAAGTCTTGGGCTTACCTACTTGTTCATCACGCATGACCTGACCGTTGTAAAAGCAATCGCTGATCGGGTGATGGTGATGAAGTCAGGGCAGATCATCGAAGAGGGCGTCACGGCAGACGTCTTTGCCGCGCCCCAACAAGACTATACCCGCGCCCTGATCGCGTCAGCCCCGCAACTGCCCGAACTTGAGGTGGTACAATGAAACCTGGGCCAAGAAACCTTTTGACCGACGTGACCGGCCTTTTGGTCGGCAACGCAGAGGATCAAGATCTGAAATCCGGCGTGACGGTTGTAACGGGTGATGTACCCTTCGTCGCAAGTGTGCATGTTATGGGCGGCGCACCGGGCACGCGCGAAACGGATCTTTTGGCACCGGATAAAACCGTCGCTGGCATTGATGCCTTGGTGCTGTCAGGTGGGTCCGCCTTTGGTTTGGCGGCCTGTGATGGGGTTGTAGACGGTTTGCGGCGCGCGAAACGCGGGTTCCCCGTGGGACCAGTGACCGTACCGATTGTTCCCGGTGCCATTCTTTTTGATATGGTCAATGGTGGGAATAAAGATTGGGCGGACAACCCTTATCCAAAACTCGGGCGGGCTGCCTTAGATGCAGCCGGAGTTGACTTCAATCTTGGGTCCACAGGGGCTGGAACCGGTGCGTTGGACAGCTGTTTTAAGGGTGGTCTGGGATCTGCGTCTGTGATGTTGGACAGCGGACGGACCGTTGCGGCCTTGATGGCTGTTAATCCTGTTGGGTCGGTCACAACACCAGGTGGCAATCATTTCTGGGCCGCGCCACATGAGATGGGTGATGAATTTGGTGGCGTTGGTCCCGACCCAAGGAGCAATCTGGTCACCCCATATCCAAGCCAAAAAATGGCGATGATCGCCGCAGCGGGTCAAGACCGAGCCAACACGACAATCGGGGTCATTGCCACCGATGCCGCACTCACCAAAGCACAGTGTCACCGACTAGCGGTAGCCGCGCATGACGGAATTGCACGCGCCATACAACCGGCACATTCACCCTTTGATGGCGACTTGCTGTTTGCGGTTTCCACCGGCACTGGTCCGGTCGTAGATGACATGGCGTTGTTTGAACTAGGCCATGCGGCATCTGTCTGCGTCGCCCGGGCCATTGCGCGCGGGGTTTTTGAAGCGACGCCTCGGCCCGGCGATGTGTTGCCCACTTGGAATAATAGAAAGAGGAAAGCCCAAATATGATCGAAATGCCGAATGGGATTGCGCCAGATCAGTGCCTCATTGGTGGCCAGTGGCGGCCGCCTGCGGGCGGCGAATACCTCGACCTGCTCAACCCGTCTGATGGATCAACACTCTGCGCTATTGCGCGCGGAACGTCTGCGGACGTCGATGCAGCTGTGGAGTCGGCAAATGCTGCATTGAACGGTGATTGGGGGGTGGCCACGGCGGTGGAGCGCGGACGCATCCTCACTAAAATCAGCCAGCATGTCCTGAAGCATGTCGATCTATTGGCGACACTTGAGGCGCAGGACGTTGGTAAACCCCTGACACAGGCGCGCAACGATGCCATCGCCTTGGCGCGCTATTTGGAGTTTTACGGTGGAGCAGCCGACAAGGTTCATGGTCAGACCATCCCATATATGGAGGGATACACCGTCTATACCCTGCGCGAGCCGCATGGGGTTACGGGCCATATCGTCCCTTGGAACTATCCAATGCAGATCATCGGCCGATCTGTTGGCGCGGCGTTGGCCATGGGCAACGCCTGCGTTTTGAAGCCCGCGGAGGAGGCATGCCTGACAGCACTCGCCTTTGCCGAAATTGCGCGCGACGCTGGTTTGCCTGATGGTGCACTAAACGTTGTTTCGGGGCTTGGTGCAGAGGCAGGCGCAGCGCTCTCAACGCACAAAGATGTCCATCATATTTCCTTCACGGGCTCCGTCGGCGTTGGAAAGCTTATCCAGAAAGCGGCCGCAGAAAACATCGTGCCTGTCACGCTCGAACTTGGCGGGAAATCACCGCAGGTCGTTTTTGCAGACGCAGATTTGGACGCGGCCCTGCCATTCCTTGTCAACGCAGGTATCCAGAACGCCGGGCAAACGTGCTCGGCATCTTCACGGATACTGGTTCAAGACAGCCTGTTGGACGAAGTCACAACCAGAATGACCGAGGCCTATGGAGCCCTAATTGCAGCGCCAGCCTTAGAAGACAAACATGTCGGGCCTTTGGTGTCCCATCGCCAAAAGTCTATCGTTAATAGCTTCTTAGAGAGGGGTGCCGATCTCACTATCGCGGCACAGGGCGTGATTTCAGACAGCGCGCCTGATACAGGGGCCTATGTGGCGCCCACACTTTTCGCAGATGTCGCGCCCGACCATAGCCTCGCGCAGGATGAAATCTTCGGTCCGGTTCAGGTTATCATTCCGTTCAAGGACGAAAACGAGGCCATCGCAATCGCAAACGGAACCGACTACGGGCTTGTCGCCTCTTGCTGGAGCCGTGATGGCGCGCGTCAGATGCGTATGGCGAAAAAGCTGCGCGCGGGGCAGGTCTTTGTAAACAACTACGGCGCGGGCGGCGGCGTTGAACTCCCCTTCGGTGGATCTGGCCATTCAGGGCATGGGCGCGAAAAAGGGTTCGAGGCGCTCTTTGGTTTCTCGACGGTCAAAACAGTTGCCACTTATCACGGTTAGGACAGAACATGAGATTACAAGACAAAGTAGCTGTTGTAACCGGAGGCGCATCAGGGTTCGGAGCCGGGATTGTCCGCAAGTTCGCAGAAGAAGGCGCACGCGTTGTTGTCGCGGATTTGAACGTTAATGGCGCACATGAGATCGCGGCAGAGGTCAAAGGCCTTGGGATACATGTCGACGTCGCAGATGGCGCTTCGGTGGCTGCGATGGTGGACGCGACGCTTGGTGCCTATGGCCGTTTGGACATCTTGGTAAACAACGCAGGAATCACGCATTACCCGGCACCATTGGAAGAAGTGACCGAGCAGGACTTTGACAAAGTTTTTGCCGTGAATTGCAAATCAGTTTTCTTAACAGCACAGAACATTGTTCCCGTGATGAAAAAGCAGGGTCAGGGCGCAATTTTGAACGTGGCCTCTACGGCTGGGGTCAGCCCGCGCCCGCGCCTGAATTGGTACAACGCATCTAAAGGCTGGATGAACACGGCGACCAAGGCGATGGCCGTCGAATTGGCACCGCGAGGTATCCGAGTCAACGCGATCAATCCCGTCGCTGGGGAAACGCCTCTGCTCAAGGTCTTTATGGGTGAAGATACACCGGAAATCCGTGCAAAGTTCCTGTCCACAATTCCAATTGGCCGGTTTTCTACGCCAAGCGATATGGGGAATGCCGCCTGCTTCTTGTGCTCGGACGAGGCCAGTATGGTCACGGGCGTCTGCATGGAGGTGGACGGTGGCCGGTGTATTTGATGCGCGCAGCACAAGACCAAGAAACGCAAACAAGGGTACAATATGACACAGAATGATAAGTCTTCTGATCCTCGTCCGCTTTGGCAATGGAGCGCGACAGAGATTGCGACCGCGACACACAGAGGTGCGTTGAGCGCGTCTGAAGTTGTGGAAGCTGCCTTGGATCGTCTGGATGCCGTGAACCCCGATTTGAATGCCGTTGTTGAGGTCTGCGTAGACGCCGCCCGTGCCGAAGCGAAAGCGTTGGATGCCAGCGACGCACCCAAGGGGCCGCTGCACGGTGTGCCGGTCACGATCAAGATCAATGTCGACCAGAAAGGCCATGCGACAAGCAATGGCGTCGCTGCCTTCAAAGATGTAATCGCGCCAGATGATGCTCCGGTTGTGGCCAACCTAAGAGCCGCTGGTGCGGTCATCATAGGGCGCACCAACACACCAGAATTTTCATTCCGAGCAGACACCGACAATCCGCTATTCGGGCGCACGCACAACCCGTGGGGCCGCCATGTTTCGGCAGGCGGATCATCGGGGGGCGCTGGCGCCTCTGTGATGGCCGGTATCGGCGCATTGGCGCATGGAAACGACATTGGTGGCTCTCTTCGGTTTCCGGCATCTGCAAACGGGGCTGTGACGGTCAAACCAGGGCTTGGTCGTGTGCCCGCTTGGAATCCAAGCCAAACCCGCGAAAGGGGCCTATTGGCGCAATCCATGTCGGTGCAGGGGGTCATCGCACGAACCGCTGATGACCTGCACCTGTCGATGCCAACGCTGATTGCAGCAGATATCCGTGATCCCCTTCATGTCCCATTCCCATGGACTGGGACTGCGCCAAAGACGCCTATCAAAGTTGCTGTCAGCAAAGATGACTTTGGCTTTGGCCTGCATCAAGACGTCTCACTCGCCATCGACCGTGCGGCGTCCGCACTCACCAATGCTGGATACGTGGTCGAAGAAGTAGAACCGCCCTTGGCACGTGAAACTGGTGAAATTGGGTATAGGTCATTGTTGGGTGAAGTGAAAACCTTGCTTGGACCGGATATCCAAGAACATGGATCAGACATCCTGCAAGCAATATTCGATGACTACCATAAAGTCTTTCCGCCTTTTGAAGGTACAGAGCTTGTTTCGATGTTGGGGCAACGGTCCCGATACGCACGGGCATGGGCAGAGTTTATGGAAACCTATCCATTGGTTTTGTCGCCGTTCCTACTGCAACCCTTCTTCGCACCCGCCAGAGATACCGAAGGTGTTGAAGGCGTGACCGAGGTGTTGGGGCAGGCCCATTGGTCGTTTATTTTTAGCTACCTTGGTCTACCCGCAGGGAACATTCCAACCCATGTTGCTCAATTGCCGTATGGCCCTGTGCCCGTAGGTGTTCAAATCGCTGGTCAAAGATGGCGAGAGGATTTGATCGTGGATGCGATGCAAGCGATTGAGCGAGAAATTCCGCCAATGTGTACGACACTTTGGACTCAAGTCATGAGTGAGTGTGTCTTGGCCCCCTAAAACTGTACCACTATTTGTTGTGCAAGGGAGTTACGCAGAATGGTACGGAAACGGTATTCGGATGAGGATGCACTGAAGATATTGCGCGAGATTGATGTTCATTTGCATGATGGGTTGGATGTTGTAAGCGCGTGTCGCAAAGCAGGAATTTCGGACAAAACCTATTATTATTGGCGTAAGAAGTTTGGGGGGCTAGGTCGGCGGGGCACTGTCAGACAAAACGAGCTTGAGACGGGCAGGGTGGTCTCGTAGCCTCTCCGTATGACAAAACACTCCCCATTCAGGTACTTTAAAACGAGCCCTGAGATCATCCGCTTGGCTGTGATGCTGTACGTTCGTTTTCCGCTCTCACTCCGTAATGTGGAAGATCTTCTGCAAGAACGAGGCATTGAGATCAGCCATGAAACAGTTCGGTTTTGGTGGAACAGATTTGGTCCTCTGTTTGC
>ERZ1046568.3028-NODE-3028-length-10405-cov-4.436135_pt1 | contig 10405 bp, 8 predicted proteins | sample MGYA00383092_ERZ1046568 | MGnify/ENA primary metagenome ERZ1046568 (study PRJEB29581, sample SAMEA5548362) | metagenome | biome: marine; feature: coastal; material: water | depth 1 m | study: Short-term variability in the microbial, nano- and picoplankton... | reverse complement strand
GCTGGTGTTGTAACAGCGATCAGGGTCGCCTTCCACAGCCTCGTGGAACCCTCCCAACAGTAAGTGGCAGCGGAGCTTGCGGGCTAATGCTTGGCAGCGCGCAAGGATTGGCCCGCCTTCGTTAAGAGATTCCAAGATTTCTTTTTTGCCATCGTGTCGGCCCAGATATGCGAAGGCTTCGGGCCACGTGATAAGTTGCGCGCCCTCGCTGGCGGCCTGTGTGGAGAGTTGTTCTAACTTGCTTAAGTTAGCCTCCACATCAATGCCTGCATTATGCTGAACTACCGCCACTTGGGTGACGGTAGGCGGGTTTTGCGTTGCAGCGTCGTCTGCTTTTTGTTCAGTCATAAGTCTTTTCCAACCCGCAGTTTAGACTGCGTCCCTTAGCTGTCTGGCAGCAAATCAGGCTGGATGCATTTGATCTGAGTACCCAGATATTGCTCCAGCGCAGGTAGATTAAAAGCGTCATCTTCAGATACAAAGCTTATAGATGTACCCGATGCACCAGCACGTCCGGTACGGCCAATGCGGTGTACGTAGTCTTCCGAATCGTCAGGTAGTTCGTAATTTACAACATGGGTTACGCCGTCTACATGGATGCCACGACCAGCAACATCTGTTGCTACTAAGTAACGTAACTTACCTTCTTTGAAGCGGGCTAAAGTTGCCATGCGCTTGCGTTGTGGCACGTCGCCAGCCAGCGCTTCACACGGTATGTCTTTCTTCCGCAGAAATTCAACTATGCGGTGGGTTTGATCGCGTCTGTTAGCAAAAATGATTGCCCGTTCAGGTTGCGCGTGGGTTAAGAATTGAAACAGTACTTTTTGTCTTTCTCGTGCGCCGACCAACCAGAACTTCTGATCTACGGTGTCGGTTGCTACGCTCTCGGGTTCAACAATAATGTGCTCTGCGTCGATGGTCCAAGATTGTGCTAAGCGCATAACAGCATCGTTAAACGTTGCGCTGAAGAACAATGTTTGGCGCTGTCGCTTGTGTGGTGTTTGCAAAACAATGCGGCGTACGTCTGGGATAAAGCCCATGTCGAGCATGCGGTCTGCTTCATCAATGACCAGTACTTCTACTTCACGTAAATTGATTTCTCGTCGCTCAACAAAGTCTATCAGTCTGCCTGGTGTGGCAACCAATACATCTACTGGGCCTTCTTCAAGTTCTTCGCGCTGCTTGCCGTAGTCCATGCCGCCTACTACGCAAACTGTGCGCATGCCCATGTGCTTGCTTAGGCCCTGTGCGTCGCCCTCAATTTGCATTGCCAGTTCCCGTGTGGGTGCTAGTACCAATGCGCGAGGTGTGCCTGAAGCTTGTTCAGTTTGCAGAGGGTTCTCCCAGAAGCGGGTGAACAGGGTGATTAAAAACGCAGCGGTCTTGCCGGTGCCTGTTTGTGCCTGGCCGGTAACGTCGTAGTCGGATAGGCTAAACGGCAGTGATCTGCCTTGGATAGGCGTGCAAAATTCGAAGCCTAGTTCGTCTACTGCGGCTACCAGTGGTTCTGGGAGCGCGAGTTCTTGGAATCGCACGGGTTCGTACTCGGCTGCGGTTTCTGTTGCCGCCTCAGCTTCTTCTGTTTCTGCAACTTCATCAATGGTAGCTTCTGTTTCGCTCGCTGCCGCGACAATTGTTTCTTCAGCGACAGGTTCTTCGGCAGCAGGTGTTTCGCTGACAGTTTCCTCAGCAGCGACTTCAGAAGTTTCTTCAACTACTTCTTCAGTGGTCGCGTCGGTACCATCGTGAGCGCTTTCTTCAGGGGCTTCTGTAGCCGCCTCTGCAACGGACTCGTTGCTGGTTTCGTGCTCGCTGTCGGCTTCGTTTGCCGTATCGCTTACTTGCTCGGAATCGGTTTCCGCAGCGGTTTCTTCTACAGTAGTTTCAACTGTCTCGTTCTCTTGTTCTGCCGTCTGTTCTGCCGTTTGTTCAGACGCCTCGGCAGCTGTTTCGGGTGTGGAGTTTTCTGCCGCGTTTTCCGCTGCAGCTTTTTCTTTGGCCTTGTCTAAATCTTGATTTTCGCCATTGTCTTCTAACATGTAATACCTAATTAAGTTTTGTCGCTAACCAGCTTGCGTACGCCGGCCAACTTTATACACAGCGTCAGGATATCCATTGCTGCGTTAATTTCATCTAAGGACCCAAAGGTAGGCGCTATTCGCATATTTCGATCTTCGGGGTCGTGGTCGCCAGGAAATGTTGCACCCGCTGGCGTCAGGGTAAGACCTACTGCTTTTGCCATTGCTACCACTTCTTTGGCTAGGCCGGGCTGAAGGTCTAAGGAAACAAAGTAGCCACCCTTGGGTTTAGTCCAAGTGGCTATGCCTAAGCTGCCCAATTCTTGCTCGAAACTCTTCAACACTAGGTCGAATTTTGGTCGGATGATTGCAGCGTGTGCAGCCATATGTTCTTTTAACCGACCTTTTAAAAATCGCGCATGGCGCAATTGATTCACTTTGTCTGGGCCAATAGTAAAAACAGCCATGTGTTTTTCTAAGTTGGCCAAAACCTTGTCTGCCCCAGCAATAAAGGCAACGCCTGATCCTGCGTGGGTGATTTTGGAAGTGGAAGCGAACTGTACAACATGCTCTTGGGTATCTTGCGATAGTGCAGCGTCGCGAATGGATTTTAAGTGCTCGCCGCGTTCATTCAGGTGGTGGACGGCATAAGCGTTGTCCCACATCACAACAAAATCATCTGCCTTGGCGTGTTTTGGTAGCGCGGCAATTGCATCTACAACCGAGTCGCTGTAAGTGCAGCCTGTAGGGTTGGCGTATTTGGGTACACACCAGATGCCTTTAATGCTGTCATCGTTGGCTACTAGTTCTTGGGCCGCCTGCATGTCTGGGCCGTCATCGTTCATTGGCACATTAACCATTTCTAACCCGAAATGTTCAGCTAACGCAAAATGTCGGTCATATCCGGGTACTGGGGTCAAAATTTTTGCTGTTGGGCAATTACTCCAGCGACGCTCGTCGCCCCAGAGGCCAAGGTCCATAGCTGTTCTAAGCACCAAGTGCATCATGGTCAAACTGGAGTTGCCGCCGGCAATGATTTCACTTGCAGGAACGCTCATGAGTTCGGCGCCTAGCTCTCTGGCCTCACTAATGCCGCGTATGCCGCCGTAATTGCGCGTGTCTGTGCCGTCTGCGCTGAAGAAGTCGCCGCCAATGGCCTCTTCTAAACCGTTGCTCAAATCTAATTGTTCGGCACCGGGCTTGCCGCGACTTAAGTCTAGCTTCAGTTGGTTTCCGCCTTGCGCTGCGCTTAAGCCTTGGTAAGCCGCATCTAATTCTTGTTGTAATTGTTCTAGCTCTGCGTTCGAGCGTTGCGCCAACGGTGTGCTCATAGTCCTGACGACTCCTTTATACCAAGCATTATGTTTAAGTTTTGTACTGCGGCGCCAGCAGCGCCTTTGCCAAGGTTGTCATAGCGAGCGCAAAGAATTATGCGTTTGGCATCGCCCATTACCATAAGGTCTATGCGGTTGCTGTCATTGCAGCCCGTGGGGTTGAGGAAACCACCGTCCATGAGTTCTTCAGCGCCAAGGGATGCAACGTTGACGAAAGCCTCGTCTGCATAGCGCTGGCTCAGTAATTCATGTACCTGCGCGGGCGATGCGTTATTCAGCTCAGTAGCAAATAAGGGCACCTCGACCAACATGCCTTTGTAATAGTTAGCAACATTGGGTGTGAATAGGGGTTGGACAGTGGTGCCACTGTACTTGAGCATTTCTGGCAGGTGTTTGTGCTGCTGTCCGTGGGCATAACTTTGCACGCCCAAGGCGTCGGCTTGCGATGGCGAAAAGTCGCGAAACTTTTCGATCATTTGCCGACCGCCACCAGAGTAGCCAGACAGCGCATGGCAACGCAGTGGCGTGCTGGCCGACAATATGCCAGCTTGAATAAGGGGCCTTGTGAGTAAAATAAAGCCTTGTGGGTAACAGCCGGGGTTAGAGACAAATTGCGCATTGGCAATTTCTTCTCGCGCTGTTGGGCTGAGTTCTGGTAGCCCGTATGCCCAGTTTGGGTGCGTACGATGCGCAGTGCTGGCATCAAGTATTCTTGCTTTGCCGTCAGCTAACGCGACAGATTCGACAGCGGCATCATCAGGCAGGCATAAAATGGCGACGTCCGCTTGCTGTAGCAGGCGCGTGCGTGCCGACGGGCTTTTGCGCTCGTCATTGGCCAAACTAATCAGTTCGATGTCTGCGCGACCACTGAGTCGTTCGCTTATTTCGATACCAGTTGTGCCTACTTGTCCGTCAATAAAAACTGTGGCCATCGGGTGATTCTTACCTGATAGAAAATAGAAAGCGTGTGAGTATTTGATGCTCGTACTGTTTTTTGCAAAAGGCTGCTAGGCCTTAAGGCGTAGGCATTCTACGGGGATTGTCCGCCACTGTTAACTGCTAATTATGCGGCAGGTTTAGTGGCTTGGTGGCGTGTAGTGACTGCTGAATAACGCATATTTGTGAATACGCTTGGACGGACAGTTCACTCGTCAAGTAGCTGAAGTTCTCCAGCCTCACTTCGCAGGGTTTCTAGCAATGATTTATCTGGGTAAAAGCGTCGAGCTAGGTGGATAAAACGTAGGGTTTTAAGCGCGTCGAACCACTCGTTGGCGACCCTCTGGCGCTGATTTCGCGGCGTATTTGTATCTGTGAGTTGGGGTAAAATTTTTTCTAAACCCAGCTCATTGAGGATCTTGCTCACTTGTGGTGGGAATTCGATCTTGGCTCCTTGGGTACTTTGACAAGCCGCTCCCAGTGCTGCCAAACCTTGGGCTAAGAGTTTGAAGCTTGCATAGTTGTAGCTTAAATAACCGCTGCCATTTGGCTGTTGGCGTAAATTTTCGATGATTCGACTCAATGCTGGGCCAGTGCCAAAGGGCACTCTGGCCGATGTTCTGGCTTGCACTTCAATACTTGGGCTGGGCAAAAGGGTCAGCGGTGTGATCTTGCTCAACTTGTTGAGGATATGAAAATCCTCACCGGCGCTGCGTTTTGGGTAGCCTCTGACATTGGCGTAGTCCAAGGCGTGAATACTCAAGGTACTGCCAAGACTGGGGTGTGCATAAGCGCTGCCATGTTTTTTCAGCGCCGCAACAAAGTAACTCATGTGTAAATCGTAGAGTCGTGCTGCGGCATTTACTTCAGTGTCGTCACTTATGTGCCGGTGGGGAAAGATGGCGCACCCGCGTTGTGGCATAGGGGTTGTGAAGTAGTCATTGGGCAAGCAGGCATCGGCATCGGTCTGGTAGATCCACGGCGAGGTGATGCGGCCGGAGTGGTGTAGTGCGAGGGCCACATCACTGGCGATCTTTCGTGCCAACCCAACACCTTGCTTATGCGGTATCTCCCGTTCAGGGCTTACCCGATCAATGATTAACTTGGCGCAGTCTAGTGAGGGTTTTGCCTTCGGTGTTTGTAGAGTTCGTAGCAGCTTTAGGGTGCGCTGGATAGACGCAGGGTCATAGCTTGTCTGCCCCTCGTTCTTTGGCGCGTTGACGACAATGATGACCAGCAAATCTTGTCGATCTCTGATGTTACGCAGTAGCCGGGGCAGAAAATCTTCGGCTTCATCAAAAGCGGGCACGACCAAACATTGGGCGTAAGTATTTTTTGGCGCGAGGACTGATGTATGCAAATGTTCTGCGTCAGCCGCCTCAGGCTCCGCGTAGCGGCTTAAGTATTGCGCAATTGGGTCCTTCATATTTTTACCCAATTGTTGGCGTTAGTGCAGGGTTGCGGCAACAGGCAGCGTGCTGACCAAATTGTTCTCGTAGTCCGCCAATTCGTTAAAGCGCTGTTCAATTTCGTCAGTCGCGCAGTGTGCCCATGCCAGTTCTACAAATAGCTGCCAGTGGCGCTCTTCGCTGGCGGTGATGGCGGCATAGAATTTTTTCAAAGATAAGTCGGTAATGTGTTCAGCAATCAGGCCAAAGCGTTCCGCGCCTCTGCGTTCTACCACTGCGGCGACAAGTAATCTGTCGAGTAAAAAATGCTCGGCGTCTTTACGTACCTGCTTATTCAATTGGGTGACGTATGCGTCTTTGCGGTCTGCGCTGGGGACAATTTTCCGGCCCAATAGGAGGCGCATGACTTCGCGGTAGTGGTTGAGTTCTTCCACCGCCAAATCCACCATCGCGCTTACCAGATCTAAGCGGTCTGGGTAGTGGGATGCCATGCTCAGCGCCATGCCAGATGCTTTTTTTTCCGCAGATGCGTGGTCTTGGAGAAAATTCTCAAAGTCTTGTAGCGCTGTATCTACCCAAGTTTTAGGGCTGGGCAGTAGCGGGACTAATTTTGATAAATCTGATTTAGCCATTGGCCTATATGTGTAATTTCTTGCGGACAAACCTGGTGACCCATGGCGTACTCTTGCCATTCAACAGGGTAGGCCAGATCCAGTAATGTTTGGCGTGAAGTAATGGCGCGCGTAATTGGAATAACCGGGTCATTGATGCCGTGGGCCATGAATATGGGTGTATCAATATTGGCGAACCCAACGCGGTCAGTAAGGCGCTGGTGGTCGTGCACGTAAGTAGATAACGCCATGATGCCGGCCATTTTGTGATCTGTAGATAAACCAAGTTCTAGGGCAATAACGCCGCCCTGAGAGAATCCCGCCAAGACGATTTGGTTGGAGTTAAAACCATTGGCTATTTCATTTTCTACCAACGCTTTAATGGCCGCCGCTGACTCATTAATGTCATCGCCACCGACCACGGACGAGCTGGGATCTATGTCATACCAACCACGCATTTCTGCGCCGCCGTTCACAGTGATGGGGCGTATTGGCGCGTTTGGGAAGACAAAGCGTAACGGCTGATTTAGCGGCAGCATAGGTACGATGGGCTCAAAGTCGCTGGCATCCGCGCCGAGGCCGTGCATCCATATTACGCAGCCAACCGGGTTTTCGCCTGTTTCTGTTTCTAAATACTCTAGTTCGGTCATGTCAGTCATTTCGGTCCTCGTCGCACTCTACTCGTGTTTAGCCAGTGCTGATTTTGTATTCCATTGGTCTTGAGTCGAGCACCTTAACGAGATAGCCCCCCTAACCTCAATTAAAAATTGAAAATCTTTGTGCGGTCTAAGCTGTGGGCTGATCTAAGGAAAGCGGTTTTCTTGCCCCATGGTAGCAAACACAGACAAGTGTTTGTGTATCGAGTAAGTGCTAGCAATATCTACTTTTCCTGATCTAATGCCCTCCATGCAAAACTGGGTTATCCCGGAAAAACGCAATTTTGCGCCAATACAAGTAAACAGTGGTTAGTCAGTTTTGCGATGATTGATATTTGTCTGCATCGCGCTATAACCTATTTGCGGTTAAGAACAGTTGTGTAGTTAACAACTGATTGCGGCATGCTCATTGCTTCAGCTCCGGAGTTTTAGCAGAAGCTCCAACAGAAGTTGTGTTTTTTACTATTGTCATTGACAGAAATCGAGACAATGTAATTCAGGAAGGCGAGTTGACTAAAATAGAAGTTGTTTTTTAGTCGCGTTCAGTCGGAGATGATATTCACGGTCTTTTTTGTTTGGGTGCCGTTGATGTGAGCGACTATAAAGTCAAAGGTAAAGTCGATTTCCTCCACAGGCACTTCTGGGTGTAGGCCGGGGTTTGCGTGAAGGCGTTTGTCTTCTGAGGCGAAGGCGTCGAATACATCAAGGCACCCTTGGCGGTTGAATAATTCGTCCTCTAGCTGCATGAGGAACAGTAGTGGGCATTTAATCTGCGCGGCGTTCTCGAGTAAGGTTTCACCATGGGGAAAGTCTGGTTGCACGCCCATTAGACCAATGGCCGCCACCGTGACATCTGTTCTGCTTGCGATGAATGGAATGCCGAACAAAGAACCCATAGAGAGGCCGAAATAGGCGAGGTTGCCTGCGCCGGTCTCTGCCTTTATTAATTCTAGGGTGTGGGCCCACTCATTGGTCATGTCAATCAAACTGTTGTCGCGTTGATACTCTGGGAAAAACGCCCCGCGTCCGCCGTCGCCAACTTTGCGTAAACCGTGTACCGGCCCGTCTAAGGATAGGACCGGAAGTCCTGCTTTAACAAAGCGTTCTGCTAGGTGGCTTATGGGTGTCTGATAGCGATCGCCTGATGCGCCATGGCCGCAGCAGATCAGCGTTTTACCCTTGACGGAAGAATCGGGTAGCCAAAGAGCACCTGTGATATCGCGCATAGCTTTGCGTTGGATACGAAACTCACGGGTAACATTGTGCTCACTGTCTTTAGCATCTGACCATTGGATATCTGCTGGCATAATTTCTCGACTATTTTGCGTTTGGATATATCTTTCATTGAGTGTGCCTTGCTCCGTTCGACAAGTGCAAGGGCTTGACTCAGATAAGTTTTTTCTCCCGGGTTGAAAGATTTTAGCGACCTACCGACCTACCGACCTACCGACCTACCGACCTACCGACCTATCTACTTACCTACCGCTGAGCAGACTTTTGACGATCGGTTTTAGTTGCGTATTTTGTTGGGTCTAGAAGTTAGTTCACAAATATTCCAGCTTAAGAGTGCAACTTGGAGGCCGCATGGACATAATGCCGCGATGAATGAAGAAGAACGTGAAAGCTCGAAGAATTTACGCCGCCTTGGCCCCGCATTTGCCTTTTTAAAGCCCTACAAATGGCAGGTGATCATTGCAAGCGTGGCCTTAATTGTGACCGCCAGTGCCACCTTATCACTGGGTCAAGGCATTCGCATGGTCATAGACAGTGGCTTTGCCAGCGGCGAAATTGAAATGTTGACCCAATCGTTGATGTTGTTTGTAACCTTTATTGTGGTTTTGACCATAGGTACCTTCGTCCGCTTTTACTTTGTTTCTTGGGTGGGCGAACGGGTGAGTGCAGATATCAGGCTGGCAGTATTTGATCATTTGGTGCACATGCATCCAGGCTACTTCGAAGACAACGCGCCGAGCGAAATTCAGTCCAGAATCACAACAGATACAACGCTGCTGCAAACCGTTATTGGCTCATCTGTATCCATAGCGCTGCGCAATATACTGATGTTCTTTGGTGGCATGGTGTTGTTGTTTTTGACCAATGCAAAGTTGTCTTTGATCGTTTTGGGCAGCGTGCCTTTTGTTGTGCTGCCAGTGATCTTTTTTGGCCGGCGTGTGCGTACTTTGTCGCGTTCTAGCCAAGACCGGCTGGCCGATGTTGGCAGCCATGCGGGTGAGAGTTTTCGGCATATAAAGGTGGTTCAGGCTTTTAACCATCAGGGCGCGGATATGCGTAGCTTTGCCTCTAGAGTTGAGGAAGCGCTGCGGGTGTCGCTGCAGCGAGTTTGGCTGCGTTCGGTGCTCATTGCCGTGGTCATGCTGTTGGTTTTTGGTGCCATTGCCATGTTGCTTTGGGTAGGCGGACAAGACGTTTTAGCGGGTAATACTTCTCCAGGCGACCTTGCGGCGTTTATCTTTTATGCCTTTATTGTTGCGGGTTCAGTGGGCGCGATATCTGAAGTTTGGAGTGATTTACAGCGCGCCGCAGGTGCCACAGAACGCTTGATTGAGATTCTAGAATCACCTTGGGCCATTGTAGATGGTCATGGTGGCGGGCAATCTAATTCAGATCAGTTGCTCGGTTTAAGCCTAGATCGGGTTAATTTCACCTATCCTAGTCGGCCTGAGCAGGCAGTTTTGCAGGATGTGAGTTTTGCTATTGCGCCCGGGGAGATGGTGGCGTTGGTGGGGCCATCTGGTGCGGGTAAGAGCACCTTGTTTGATCTTTTGCAGAGATTTTACGATCCAGACTCTGGCGTCATTTCCCTGGCTGGAGATGACATTCGCTCACTCAAGTTGCAAGATCTACGCGGTACCTTTGGTTTTGTGCCACAAGATCCTGTGCTTTTTGCCGGTTCTCTAAGAGAAAACTTAACCTACGCAAAAGAAAATGCCTCGGATGAGGAAATAGCCACTGCGCTGAAAGCCGCTAATGCCGGCGACTTTATTGCCGCATTGCCCAAGGGGTTAGAAACTCGGGTAGGCGAGGGCGGCATTGGGCTTTCTGGCGGTCAGCGTCAGCGTTTGGCCATTGCCAGAGCATTGTTGCTAAAACCGTCGTTCTTGTTACTGGATGAGGCGACCAGTGCGCTTGACGCCGAGAGTGAGCAATATATTCGCCAGTCCGTTGAAGCGCTTAAAGGCGATATGACTATTTTGGTTATTGCCCACCGGCTGTCGACGGTGCGCCAGGCGAATCGAATTTTGGTATTGGAAGAGGGCGCTCTGATTGCCAGCGGCAGTCATGACGAATTGATTGCCAGCAATCCTCTGTACGCGCGCTTTGCGAATATTCAATTTTCTACTTAGTGCGAGAGGACGTGTTGCTCAGCGCCACTGGACTGCGCCGCTGGCGTCCCTGCCTCTTTATTGGCCTCTGTTGAGT
>ERZ1046568.3016-NODE-3016-length-10427-cov-11.528056_pt1 | contig 10427 bp, 8 predicted proteins | sample MGYA00383092_ERZ1046568 | MGnify/ENA primary metagenome ERZ1046568 (study PRJEB29581, sample SAMEA5548362) | metagenome | biome: marine; feature: coastal; material: water | depth 1 m | study: Short-term variability in the microbial, nano- and picoplankton... | reverse complement strand
CGCTTTCAAAGGTCGAATGACCCGCAGCATCAATGATTTCCAATTTGGCTTTGCGACCCCATTTTGCCGCCAGACGGCTTGCCGTAATCGGAGGGCAAATAACATCATGCCGTCCTTGAACGATGGTCGCTGGCAAATGTGCAATCCGCCCAATATTATCCATGATGTGATTATCGGGCATGAAACAGTCATTAACAAAATAATGCGCCTCAATCCGCGCCATCGTCAAAGCACCCGCCCCGCCCATATGACGGTTTCCAGCGCGCAAAGTTGAACATGAAGTTTCATAAGAAGCCCAAAATTCAGCCGCCTTTTGATGAACAGCCGGATCAGGATCAATCAAACGTTTGAAATAGTTGCTTAGCAAATCACCGCGTTCAGCCGCATCAAGATGGCCGGTAAACCGGTCATGGGCTTCGGGGAAAAACCGCCCCATGTCATTCAAGAACCAATCAACTTCGGCGCGGGTGCCAAGAAAGATACCACGCAGGATCAACCCGGAAACATGTTCAGGATAGGCAATTGCATAAGCAAGCGCCAAGGTGCTTCCCCATGAGCCACCAAATAAAACGAATTTGTCGATATTCAGCGATTTACGAAGCGCCTCGATATCGCCGATCAGCGCATCGGTCTGATTATCGACAAGGCTGGCATGTGGACGGGATTGCCCACAGCCTCTTTGGTCAAACAGCACCACATGAAACCGCTTTGGATCAAACAGTCGTCGATGCGCCGGTGCAATTCCCGCGCCCGGCCCACCATGCAAAAACAGCAAAGGCTGGCCATCTAAATTACCACATTGCTCATAATAGATTTCATGCTTGTCACGTTGCAGAAAGCCGCTTCGGAACGGCATTGCCGGGGGAAATAATTCACGTTCCTGAATAAACGCATTTACCATGACAAGACCCCATTCAAAGCAATCACAACCCGACGCGGCAAAACGGGCAGCCAAGCTGCCCGTATGCAAAATTGACCGATCGGCAAAACCCGATTGGCAGATATGACATCATGCCGGATCGAAATGCTAGGCAGCGTCCATAAGATCTTCAAGACGAAGCGCCGCCGCATCCTGATCAATTTTCTCAATGGCTGCAAATTCACGGGCCAAACGCTCAAGCGCGGCCTGATACATTTGCCGCTCGGAATAGGATTGCTCAGATTGGTTGGTGCGGCGGTGAAGATCGCGCACAACCTCGGCAATTGATACCGGATCGCCTGATTTGATTTTTGTTTCATATTCTTGCGCACGGCGCGACCACATGGTGCGGCGCACTTTGGCTTTGCCCTGCAATGTGGTGATGGCCTGTTCCATTTGTTTTTTCGAACTCAAAGTTCGCAAACCAAGCCCACGCGCTTTTTCCATTGGCACCCGCAATGTCATGCGATCATGTTCGAAGCGCACAACCAGCATTTCGAGCGTCATACCGGCAACTTCACGTTCTTCAGTACCCAAAATTCGCCCAACACCATGTGTTGGATAAACAACAAAATCGCCCTCTTCGAACGAACTCTCACTTTTTCGTGCCATATTTTCCCTCAGCGCCGCAGCTAACAAAACTTGTTTGCTTGCCACCAGCCTTTAAAAAACAATTCATGACAAAGATGATGCGTTGGCAAAAGCCTGTATTCACAAACAACAGAATTAGAACGCAGGCCGACATGGCGCTACGAAAAAAACTTCATCTCTGATTTCCGCTGTGACCATAGCTTATTTTTGCGGCAAAATCAATCAACTGGCCATAATCACGGTCAGGCTGGGGCTTGCCGCCAAAATTTAGGCGCCCTTGCCTGGTGCCTTGCTGAAATATTTGTCGAATTTACCAGTTTCATCCTGCATTTTTTCAGCTTCGGGCATGGCATCAATCTTTTGCCCGATATTTGGCCAGATTTCTGACATTTCGCGATTCAGCTCAAGCCATTTTTCAGCTTCCGGCTCTGAATCAGGCAGGATTGCTTCAGGTGGGCATTCTGGCTCGCATACGCCGCAGTCAATGCACTCATCGGGATGGATAACCAGCATATTCTCGCCCTCATAAAAACAATCGACAGGGCATACCTCAACACAATCAGTATATTTGCAGTTGATACAGTTATCATTGACGATATAGGTCATTCGCGGCCTAGCTCCTCTAAATAATTTTGTGAAAAAGCCAGAATGAAACCAAGTCACACCCGCTTTTTTATCTGTCTATCGCAGATGCGGCTAATCGGCAAGACCAAGACGGTTTTGTGCGCGTTTTGCCGCCATTCCCGATTGCACATCGTCAATATATAACAATCCGGCAAGCCGCCGCATCAATTGTGATTCATGCGAATCCAACTGCTTGTCGGCAAGCACCACCATCCAGATCATTTCCAGAATGATAATTCGGTCATCCATTTCGGTTTCGGTACGGATCTGGCGAACAAGGCTGTGAATTTCAATGCGCGAATCATGCGCCGCAATCGCCTCATCAAGAAGGGTCTTTGCCTTATCATCCGCAAGCTCAAGCTGTTCGGTCAATAAATGCAGAATGCCGTCGCGTTCAGCATTGTCAAGATCACCATCGGCCATACCTGCCTCGACAAGAAGCGCGGTAATGGTGGTTACAAAGGCCTCATCCTCACATGGCACGGCCGTGCCGCCATCTGAAAACCCTTTAACCCATTCAGAAAATTGATTTAACATTTAATCCTCGTCACTTTCTAATCCTGTTTTCAGCCGATCAGTTTCCCGACGCTGACGTTTTGTTGGTCGTCCACTGCCTTTGCCGCGCGCCTCGAATTCAGGCGGCTTGGTTTTTGCCGCATTGCGCGGCGTTGCCTCAACCGGCGCCAGATCTTCAAACAGCAATGCCGCTTCGGGCGCTGGCCCGCGGCGGGTGCCAATCGCCACAACTTTAATCACCCGCACCCGATCGCCCTGAACAAAGGTCAAGACCTGCCCGCACAAAGCTTGGCGGTGCGGTTTTGTCATCACCTGACCATCCAGCCGGAAACGCCCTGCCGAAATGGCTTTGCTGGCGGCGCTTCGGGTTTTGAAAAAACGCGCATACCACAGCCATTTATCCAGCCTTATGACTGTTTCTGGCGCGCCAGCATTCATTGGCCTAGGCTTTTGTTTTCAAAGCGGCCAAAACAGCAAAAGGTGAATTGGGATCAGGCTGTTTTTCAGCTTGGCGGCGTTGGCCAGATTGCGGCTTGCCACCTGCCGGTTTTGGCTTTCGATTTTGCGCTTTGCCATCATCTTTTGGTTTGGCCCCACGGCGCTGGTTTGGTGCTGGTGCTTTATCGCTGCGCGGTGGACGTGCCTTACGCTTGCGCTCGAAAATCTGCAATGCTGGCTTTTCCGGATCTTCAACCGCTTCTTCGCCAACGATCACACAGCCAAGATCAAGCAGCATCAGCGCCATTTGTTCGCGCGTTGCCCCTGCCAAAGACAGCATATCTTCAGCGATTTTAAACTGGCCTTGGCGTGCTGCAACACGAACCAGCATCGCAACACGTTCAACCATATCAACGCGCATCACGCGCTGACCAAGCCGCCGGTACCCAACCGCCAACCAATAGGCATCAGGAACATCGGCAATCGCATCAATGGCAACACGCCCTGCCGGTGGTGGCGCCCCCTCAAAAAAGGCACCATTGGCGAGGCTGAAAAGCAGGCTTCGTAATTCAATCTGTGCCGGTTTTAACAATTCGGGCATGTAAACAGTTTCAACGCCGAACCGAAGCCCCAAACGCGCCAAACGCGGCTTATCGCTTTCCTGCATGGCACGGATCAAATGGCCAATCTCGGCAGTCGGAACCGATCCAAGACGTTCATAAAGAATGAAGGCAATGCCTTTGGCAGCACCGCTAAGGCTGGTTTGCGCCACATCTTGGGGCGCATCAGCAGCGGGCGCATCAGTAATTGGCGCGTCGGCTGGCACTGCCGCTGATTTTAGTTCTGTTTTGGGTTTATGATCGCCAACAGGTGCGGCATCAGGTGTTTCCAGAACAATCAACCGGCCTAAAATCGTTTCGACATGTGCGGCGGTGAAACCCACCAAACGCTGCGCCATTCGCTGGGTCTGATCGATTGATAACAGATCACTGGACACAAGTTCGGGGCGTGGCACATAAAGACCGTCACCTTTGACAAGTCGCGCAACCTCGGCTTCACGCCATTTCACAACGCCATCAGCGCCAAGCCGGAATGCCGGATCAGCCGATGCCACAAAGGCACGAACCCGACGTTCAATCTCGTCGGGGAGGCCGCGCCGTGCAGCCGCTAGAATGGGAGCTTTATCTTCGCCATCGGCAAGTGTCGGATGAAAGGTAAAACCGTCAAGCCGTCCGACCTCCTCACCTTCAACAAGAACCGTGCCATCATCTTTTACAGAGGCAATCAAATTTTTCGTTTCCTTCAATCTTCTACTCAAATGCGCGGCACGTTTATCCACAAATCGTTCGGACAGCCTGCCATGCAGGCAATCGGACAGCCTATCTTCAATTGACCGGGCACGATCCTGCCACTCGATAGGGCTGTCTGTCCAGTCAGAACGGTGTGTGATGTATGTCCAAGTCCGAATATACGCAAGTCGCGTCATTAATGTATCAATATCGCCATCAACCCGGTCAAGCTGCGCCATCGCTTTTGCAACCATATCATTGCCAAGCACACCTTTGGCCACAAGCGTTAGAAAAATATTGGCAAGCATGTCATAATGGTTTTCATGAAGGCTTTGCCGGAAATCAGGAATCGACGCAACCGCCCACAGCAGGCGCACATCACGCGCACCCGACACCGCACTCCGAATGTCATCGCGGCTGGCAAGCGCGGTTAGCGCCTGATGGTCAAGCGCATCACCTTTGCGAAACAGAAATGGCAATGGCGGCGGTGCTTCAAGCGAGCCAAGCAATTGATCAATGGATGAAAAGGCAAGATCACGGCTTCGCCAATAAAATGCCCGAAGCGGGGCAAAACGATGCTGTTCAATCGCATCAATCATCTCAGGTTCGAGCGCGTGACATCCATCCGTAACGCCAAAACTGCCATCATTCATGTGACGACCAGCCCGACCGGCGATTTGTGCCATTTCCGATGGCAATAGCTTACGCATTTGCCGCCCGTCAAATTTCATATCAGCCGACAAGGCCACATGCCCAAGATCAAGGTTCAGCCCCATCCCAATCGCATCTGTGGCAATCAGAAAATCAACATCACCATTTTGATATAATTCGACCTGCGCATTGCGTGTGCGTGGGCTTAGCCGCCCCATCACCACCGCCGCGCCGCCGCGTTGACGTTTCACAAATTCGGCAATCTGGTAAACATCGGCCGCGCTAAAGGCAACAATCGCGCTTCGGCGCGGAAGACGGGTTAGTTTTTTCGGGCCAGCATAGACAAGCCTCGACATGCGATCACGAAATTCAAATTTCGCGTCAGGCAATAATGCCTTCAACAAGGGCGCAGCCGTTTCTGCCCCCATGAACATGGTTTCAAATGCCCCTCTTGCATGCAAAATCCGGTCGGTAAAAACATGCCCGCGTTCACGATCACCGGCAAGCTGCACCTCGTCAACGGCGACAAAGTCAAACCGGCGATTGGCAAGTTCGGCATCGGCATTGGCATCAAGCGGCATCGATTCAACCGTGCAGCAAAGATAGCGCGCACCGACTGGCAAGATACGTTCTTCGCCTGTCAGCAGCCCAACCTTGCCAACGCCAAGCTTGCGAACAAGCCGGTCATAATTTTCCCGCGCCAAAAGCCGCAGCGGAAAGCCAATCATGCCACTGGCATAGCCGGTCATGCGTTCAAGCGCCAAATGGGTTTTACCAGTGTTGGTCGGGCCAAGAACCAGTGTCAGGTTTTGCGAAGAATGAATCGACATATGAAACTGGTTTTTCTGTATCGCCGGAGAAAATTAGTGCCTGCCACTATAGGCAGCCCCAGCCACGGAAATCCAGCCAAATAGCTCGCCTTTTTTGTGATAAGCGAAACCCATTATGAAAAACCCCCGCCAGAGATGATCATGGCGAGGGTTTTGCAACCTAACAGGCAAGGATGATTTGACCCTTACCTGTTTTTTTATGCTGATCAAAATCAGCTAGCTATGCTGCAAGCTGGCGAAGCACATATTGAAGAATGCCACCATTCTTGAAATAGGTTGCCTCACCATCCGTGTCGATCCGCGCCAACAATTCAATTGTCTCGCTTCGCCCATCGGCAAAGGCAAAGACCGCCTTGACAGCCATGCCGGGTGTCACCCCATTGGCAAGACCGGTCAGACTGATCTCTTCATCGCCAGTCAAGCCCAAGGTTTCACGGCTAACACCGGCTGGGAATTGCAATGGCAAAACCCCCATGCCAATCAGATTAGACCGGTGGATCCGCTCAAAGCTCTCGACAATAACCGCCTTGATGCCAAGTAGACAGGTGCCTTTTGCAGCCCAGTCACGGCTTGAACCAGTGCCATATTCCTTGCCACCAACAATGATCAGCGGTGTACCTTCATCAGCATAGCGTGACGCAACATCATAAAGCGGTGCAACCTCGCCCGATGGCACATGACGGGCAAATCCGCCTGTCGTACCAGCGGCCGCCATGTTTTTCAGCCGGATATTGGCAAAGGTACCGCGCATCATCACCTGATGATTGCCACGGCGTGCGCCAAATGAGTTGAAATCAACCGGACGAACCTGATGGTCGGTCAAGAAATCAGCAGCCGGTGTATCGCGGGCAATGCCGCCAGCTGGCGAAATATGATCTGTTGTGATCGAATCACCAAGAAGCGCCAGAATACGCGCGCCGGTAATATCACTTGCTGTTTCCGGAATTTCGCGGGTCATCCCTTCGAAATAAGGCGGGTTCTGAACATAGGTCGAGCCGTCATTCCAATCATAGGTAAGACCGCCAGATGTATTGATTGCCTGCCATTCCTTGGTGCCTTCAAACACATTGGCATAGCGTGACCGGAACATTTCGGCCGAAATAACCTGATCAACAACTTTGCGGATATCCTCATTGCTTGGCCACAGATCTTTTAGATAGACGTCATTGCCGTCCTGATCCGTACCAAGGGGCTCGTCACTCAATACTTTAGTAACCGATCCGGCAAGCGCATAGGCCACAACCAATGGCGGTGATGCCAGATAATTGGCCGCCGCATGTGGGCTGACCCGGCCTTCAAAATTTCGGTTGCCTGACAGAACTGCGCTGACAACAAGCTCATTTTGGTCAATGGCATTAACAATCGCTTCGTCAAGCGGGCCCGAGTTACCAATACAAGTTGTGCATCCATAACCAACTGTATTAAAGCCAAGCGCGTCAAGATGTTCGGTCAAACCAGCCGCATCAAGATAGGCTGATACAACCTGACTTCCCGGTGCAAGCGATGTTTTCACCCACGGCTTGACGGTAAGTCCCTTTTCATGCGCTGCCTTGGCAACAAGACCAGCCGCCACCAAAACCGATGGGTTTGAGGTATTGGTGCATGATGTAATCGCGGCAATCATCACATCACCATCAGCGATTTCATAATTGGCATCTGCAACCGCAACTGATTTTGGCGCTGACCGGCCGGTGCTGTCGGCCAATGTGCTGGCGAACGAGGCGGCAACATCAGGCAGAGCAACACGGTCTTGGGGGCGCTTTGGTCCGGCAAGTGATGGCACAACAGCGCCAAGATCAAGTGACAATGTATCGGTAAATTGTGGATCAGCCGCATTTGATTCGCGCCACATGCCCTGTGCTTTTGCATAGGCTTCAACAAGTGCAACACGATCATCATCACGGCCGGTCAGACGAAGATAATTGATCGCTTCTTCGTCAATCGGGAAAAAGCCACAGGTCGCGCCATATTCAGGTGCCATATTGGCAATTGTGGCACGATCAGCCAAAGATAGCTGGTCAAGTCCCGGGCCAAAAAATTCAACAAATTTGCCAACAACACCGCGTTTGCGAAGCGACTCGACAATCATCAGCACCAAATCGGTGGCCGTTGCCCCTTCGGGCAATTTGCCGTCAAGGCGGAAGCCAATGACATCTGGTACCAGCATCGAGATTGGCTGACCAAGCATCGCCGCTTCGGCTTCAATACCGCCAACACCCCAGCCAAGAACGGCAAGACCATTGACCATTGTTGTGTGACTGTCAGTGCCGACAACTGAGTCAGGATAGGCATAGGTTTTGCCATCTTCGTCGCGCGTCCAAACGGTTTGCGACAAAAATTCAAGATTGACCTGATGGCAAATGCCGGTTCCTGGTGGCACAACGCGGAAATTATCAAACGCGCCTGCACCCCAGCGCAAAAACTCATAACGTTCCTTATTGCGCGAAAATTCCAACGCAACATTTTTCGCCGCAGCGTCTTTGCCGCCAGCATGATCAACCATGACCGAATGGTCAATCACCAGATCAACCGGTGACAATGGATTGATTTTTTCAGGGTTGCCGCCAATCGTCTGCATGGCATCACGCATCGCCGCCAAATCAACAACAGCAGGAACACCGGTGAAATCTTGCAAAAGAATCCGCGACGGGCGAAAGGCAATCTCGCCCTTCTGGCCGTTATCCGCCCAATTTGCCAATGCTTCGATATCGGCCTTGGTGACCGAACCGCCATCTTCATTGCGAAGCAGATTTTCCAGCAGAACTTTCAACGAATAAGGCAGCTTTTCCAGCGCCGGATAGGTCTTTGCCAGCGCGGCAAGCGAATAATAGTGATATGTTTTTCCGGCTGCATCTAGGCTGGCACGGCATGCATCGCGCAATGTCTCTGACATGGCGTTCTCCTTTTCAAGGTCGAACCCTACAATAAAATGAAACGGCCAACTCGAGGGGTGCCTCAAAGTGGTCAGCCCTTGTTATAGCCAAAATAACGCGAAGTTTCCAGAGGGTATTTACGCCTTTTGACGCGGCGGTTCACGCGGCTATTCACGGGGCTATTCACGGGGCGAAAATGACATTGCGACACCAAAGCCCCTAGACCCAAAGGGGCAAGCGCGGCTAGATAGTGACTATGACAAATAATGACCACATAAAAACGGCACGCAAAGCAGCGCCAAACACGGCAGATCATTCCCTGCAGATCAACCAGCTAAGCGTGCTTCGCGGCATGGTTCTGGTCATTAGCAATTTGTCACATCAACAAAATGCTGGCGATATTTGCTGTTTGACCGGTCCGAACGGGGCTGGAAAATCGACCCTGCTTCGTACCATCGCTGGCCGCCTTCCCGCGGCGGGTGGTCACATCGCTTGCCCGGTGCCAATTATTTATGTTGGTCATACTGATGGGTTGTCAGGCGCTATTAGCGGGCGGGAAAATCTGGCTGGCTGGGCGAAAATTAATGGGTTTTCGACAACAGAAACTGCCATTGATACAGCGCTATCCAGCTTTGCCACCAACCGGTTTGCCGATCTGCCGGTGCGGGTTTTATCACGCGGCCAGCGCCGCCGGTTAGCACTTGCCCGATTGGCGCTGGCACCGGCTGACAGCCTCTTGCTTTTGGACGAACCCAATGCCGGCCTAGATCAGGCATCAAGCCGCATTCTTGACGATATTGTACAAAAACACGCGATGGCTGGCGGCATGGTGCTGGCAGCAACGCATCTTGATTTTGCCGCGGCGGCAAAGCCGCGATCATTGCATTTGCCCGGGCTGGTGACATGAAACCGTTTTTTGCACAAATCGAACGTGATCTTCTGATCGCATGGCAGAACCGCCAAGATCTTGGGGTGATGCTGGTCTTTTTTGTGATCATCATTGCGCTTTTCCCATTGGCGATTGGGGCCAATGCCTCGGTTCTTGATCCGCTTGGCGTGCCGGTGATTTGGATTGCGGCGCTGCTTGCCATTCTTGCCGGATTTGATCGGCTATTTGCCCAAGATGTTCGCGATGGCTGGCTTGATCAAATCGCCCTTAGCCAGCTGGGGTTAGGCTGGTATGCGCTCGCCAAGGCCATTTCGCATTGGCTTACCGCCGGATTACCGCTTTTGATCATGACCCCGTTAATGGCAATGATGCTGAATATTCCGTTGCAGCAATGGCCACCCCTTTTAATCGCCTTATTGATTGGCAGCATGGGATTGACCCTTCTTGGCGTGATTGGCGCAGCCCTTGCCGAAGGGGCGCGGCGCGGCACCGCATTGATGGCTTTATTGATCCTGCCGCTGGCGGTGCCATTGCTGATTTTCGGCACGCTTGCCTCGCAAAGTGATCGTGGCATCATCAGCCCGCATCTAATGCTTTTAGGTGCCGTTTTTGCGTTGCTTTTGGCCTTGGCACCGCTGGTCGCGGCAAGTGCCTTGGAAATTGGCGAAACCGAGACCGGTCTTTGACATTAATGGACGCCATCATTCAGCAATTGAGCATCTTTTCACCACCGGAAAAACAGGATATATCTTGCCATTATGTTTGATTATTTTGCCAATCCGTCGCGTTTCATGCGCATTGCCAATC
>ERZ1046568.3012-NODE-3012-length-10447-cov-4.477964_pt1 | contig 10447 bp, 9 predicted proteins | sample MGYA00383092_ERZ1046568 | MGnify/ENA primary metagenome ERZ1046568 (study PRJEB29581, sample SAMEA5548362) | metagenome | biome: marine; feature: coastal; material: water | depth 1 m | study: Short-term variability in the microbial, nano- and picoplankton... | reverse complement strand
GCGACGCAAGGGCGTTCGACCAGAGCGCATTGAGCATACCTGGTGAGAACGAGAAGATTATCCGCCGCCTTAGATGTATGGATACGCCCGCCACCGATTCCGCACTGATAGCCGCGCTAGTCACCACAGCCCACCAGCAATTGACCTACGCCGACAATCAACCAGCAGGCTCGGTGTTAACTGCCTTGGCCTTAGGCCAGGGCGAATGCACAGATTTCGCTGATTTATTTACAACATTGGCCAGGGCAGCAGGACTACCGGCTAGGACAGTTTTTGGTATTGCTTATAGCAATGGCAACCAACCGAGCTTCATGTTTCATGCTTGGAACGAGGTATTAGCCAATGGGCGATGGCAAGGAGTTGATCCCACTTGGAATCAAGTGCGCTTAGATGCAACTCACATCAAGCTCTCGGATGATTTAGGCGCCGCATTGCTCTTTGCAAGTTACACGAAGGAAGTCCGCCTCAAAGTCCTGGAACAATCCTACTTCTAGCTCACTTCACTGAGTTATGCGGATCAAACCTTCCTGAGTCACTGAAGCAATGAGCGTACCGTCTGCGGTAAAAAAGTCAGCGTGCACCATGCCTCGAGACGCCTGAGCCGTTGAAGTGCGCTTGTGAAACAGTAGCCACTGATCCATGGGCACCGGACGGTGAATCCAAATACTATGATCTAAGCTGGCCATTTGCAGTTGCGAGCGGTCCACATCCGATTGATGGGGCAAATTTCCAGTTGAGACCAACCCCATGTCCGAGGCGTAGGCTAGCAAACAGCGCGACATCAGCTGCCGCTGGAAGTCGTTGTCTGTAGAAGCATCAGATGATGTACCGTCCAAAGGCTCAAGGAAGCGAATCCACGCCGGATTCCAAAATCTATTTTCTCCCCATGCATCACTGCCCAGTTCAAAAACAGATCTGATCTCAAACGGTCTTTCAATTTTCGCCATAGGGCTTAGGCGTGGGTCCGCTTTGGGTCCGCCCAAACTCAGAGCAACGTCTCGATCACTACGCAACTCGTCAGGCAGCGGCACATTGGGCATTGGCGAGCTGTGGTCTAGGCCTAGTTCATCGCCCTGAAAAGAGATATCCATATTAAAAATAGCCAAACCATTTTGAATAGCAACCACTCGGCGGGTTGTGAATGAACGGCCATCGCGAATACGCTCCACCTCATATAAGACCGGGCGCGAAACATTACCCGCACGCAAAAAGTAAGCATGCAGCGAATGCACATGGACATCTTGTACCGTTCTATAAGCTGCCATAGCAGCCTGCGCCAAAACTTGCCCACCAAAAAGCCGTGAGCCGTTTTCTTTTTCGTTGAAGCCTTGGTAAAGATTTTCCTCAATTTGCTTCAATTCTAACAACTTGAGTAAGCGTTGCGCTCTATTTGAGGTTTGCTCGGTCATCACGATTCCTAAATTTCGACTCTCAGCAATTTAGCTGTAAAGCCCTCTTTGAATGCTTGTCTATGTATTTGCCCAGCGTCTGAGTCTGGTTCTGGTTCTATAACTAAGACGAATAGTCTAAGTGCACATGCACGCCACGCTGGGTATGGAGTGCGGTGATAAAACTGAACCCAGGTTACGCTATTTATAAATCGAGTATGCACGGGGGCGTCTTTCATGTCATTGGCGTCCTTCTTTGCCCAAAGACTGTACGCTGTCTAGTGCGCTTAACCAGAGCGCCTTTGCAACGTGCAGCTAAGTTTAAATCTCAGCTCCTGAGCAAAACTGCAGAAGCCCAGATTTATTTGCTAAAGTGGCTTAATTCAAAACCTTACTTTTGCATAGCTCACAGCTGTGCAGGCAATATGTGAACAACATCTAGATTATAACGGAGAGACCCCATGCTTGATTGGTCAAACAGGCTTCTAACATCGCTTCTAAATGGTCAACCTTATCCCAACCTGAGCATTGAACACCCCAGCGCCAGCGTTACTGACGCCTACGCGATACAAAAAGAGTTTGTGAGCCAGTTGACGCAATCACAGAAATGGGGCGACATAGTGGGATTTAAGGCCGCTGTCACTGCGCAGCAGGCACAGCAAGCGATGGGCCTTGAAGCAGGCATTGTAGGCGTTCTGTTCGCCAAGGGTGCCCAAGAGGCTGACAGCACTTTGGTATTAGACAGGCCGGTATTATTTGAAACTGAAATTGGCTTTATCGTCGGCAAAACGATTAACACTGCAGTAACAGTAGATAATGTCGCCGAGTACATCAGAGCCTATATGCCAGTGATCGAACTGGCCGCGCCTAATCTAGCTGAGCGTCCCAATGGCATAGACCTCATCGCCGCCAACTCAGCAAGCTACGGATTTATTCGGGGTACCCAAGTGTCATCCAGAATCAGCGCTGATATTGATACCACTCAAATACGCCAGCGGCAAAATGATGAGGAACTCTATTCCGTCCAAGCAGGCGCAATAATGGCAGGTCAACTAGACGCGCTGACATGGCTAATAAATGAAGTACTGGACCAAGGTTATGAGATTAGGCCTGAACAGTTCCTCATTACTGGCACAATTGGACCAATGGTACCGGCCACACCGGGCCGTTATAGCGCAGATTTTGCCCAACTAGGCGAAATAAAGTTCGCAGTCGCTTAGCGGTTCAGCCGGTATCTTTTACATTCGAGTAACCTAGAACCATACCTTCCTATATGGAATATATTGCTTGTGAATTATTCCATTTTATTCCCTAGGCCCTACTGTTAATTTGCCGCGCAATTCAGAGGTGGCACAGCCCATGGCCGTTAAACTTTCTCTGAAATCCGTGAACATTAATTGAGGGATTGACCATGTCATCTTATCTGGATCTGATCGAACAGACACGAACAACCGTCGGCGCAAAGCAAGAGTGGAGCGCAATTAACGCTGAGTACGCAGTACGCATGAAGCTTCAAAATCGCTTCAAAACTGGCCTAGAAATCGCGCAGTACACTGCCGACATTATGCGCCGAGATATGGCCAACTATGATGCTGACTCTAGCAAGTACACACAATCTTTAGGTTGCTGGCACGGTTTCGTTGCCCAGCAAGTTATGATGAGCGTAAAGAAGCACCAGCAAACCACAGACCGTAGCTACATCTACTTGTCAGGTTGGATGGTTGCAGCGTTACGTTCACAGTTCGGTCCTTTACCTGATCAGAGCATGCACGAAAAAACTTCAGTCTCTGATTTAATCGAAGAAATCTACACCTTCCTGAAGCAAGCTGATGCGCGTGAACTACGTCATATGTTTGTTGAATTAGATGAAGCTCGCGCTAACGGCGGCGACGCAGATTCTGTCATTCAGCGTATTGACAACTATGAAACACACGTAGTGCCAATTATTGCTGACATTGATGCAGGCTTTGGTAATGAAGAAGCCACCTACTTACTTGCCAAGCGCATGATTGAAGCAGGTGCATGTGCAATTCAAATTGAAAACCAAGTTTCCGACGCAAAGCAGTGTGGGCACCAAGCAGGCAAGGTGACGGTTCCTCACGAAGATTTCGTTTCTAAGATCAACGCAGTACGTTACGCATTCTTAGAACTAGGCATAGACAACGGTATTATTGTTGCGCGCACAGACTCCCTAGGCGCTGGCCTTACGCAAAAGATCCCTGTGTCAATTCAAGCGGGCGACCTTGGCAGCAAGTACAACGACTTCCTCGACACTGAGCCAGTAGCTGACGTTTCTGAATTACAAGACGGCGACATCACTATTCGTGTAGACGGCAAGCTTGCAAAGCCAAAGCGTCTAGACAACGGCTTGTATGCATTTAAAGAAGACACCGGTTTCGACCGTGTCGTACTGGACTGCATCACAAGCCTAGAGCACGGTGCCGATCTACTGTGGATCGAAACAGAAAAGCCAAACGTTTCGCAAATTGCTGACATGGTAAACGCTATTCGCGAAGTACGCCCAGAAGCCAAACTGGTTTACAACAACTCGCCTTCGTTTAACTGGACACTGAAGTTCCGTGAGCAGGTTTACACAGAATGGAAGGACGCAGGCAAAGACGTATCTGCATACCCTGATCCCGCAGAAGACGCTATGGGCATGATGAACGTTGCCATCGACAGCACTGAATTGGCAGCCGCTGCAGATGCATTAGTTCGCACCTTCCAAGCAGACTCTGCCAGAGAAGCGGGCATTTTCCACCACTTGATCACACTGCCTACTTACCACACAGCAGCCTTGTCCACTGACGTATTGTCAGAGGGCTACTTTGGCGACTTAGGTATGTTGGCTTATGTGCGTGACGTACAGCGTCAAGAGATCCGCAAGAACTTGGCTTCTGTTAAGCACCAAGATCTCGCTGGCTCAAATGTTGGTGACGATCACAAGGAATACTTCCTTGGTGAAAAGGCACTACTGGCTGGCGGCGCAGCAAACACTATGAATCAGTTCTAACTGAGATGTAGCAAAGTGAAGCGGCCTAGGCTGCTTCATTGATTGAGAAAGAGGCTGTCAAAAGCCTCTTTTTTTGTTCTTCTTTTAGTCTTTTATCGCCGCCATGAATTTACGACCAGTAAAGCTAAGGCGTACGAAAATTCGCAGATAGTTGGTGCGCTAAAGTCAGACTTTCGGGAAAACCTTTCTTACAACGACTCGGAGGGAAGACAAAAAGGCGAACTAAGAAGAGAAGCTTTAGTTCACTAAGTGCTTTGGTTAATGACCTGGATTAATGACTCTAGTTGAAGTCTACCAAGAAAAACTAAGGAAAGATTGGAAGAAGGCTTGCAAGAACTAACAACCATTAGTGTGGGCGTCTAAACGCCCTAATAATTACTCGCAAAGCATCCACTTGCTCTGGCGAAAAACCTTGAAGAAACGCCTCCGTTTCAGGGGATTTCAACGTTTCGTCGGTGCACGAACCGACCACCAGCCACTCAGGATTAACGTCTAGCAACCGTGCAACTTTGAAGCACTTGCGAGGCGGTACGCCTCTTTGCAACCATCCGTCTACAGTCTGACGAGTCTCACCGAGAACGTGCGCGAAGCGTGAGGGTGTAAAACCCGCACCTTTTAACTTTATTCTCAACCTATCGCCTAACATGTTCAAATCGTACACCTTCTAAAAAAAGGTTTAGTGTTCAAAACGCGTACAATAGTATGCAGAACACTTACAGAGAGAAGTCGGCTCTAAGCATATGTTTTATAGTAACTTTTAGTCGACAAGACACGCCATCAAAAGGGGCACATTCAAGGAAACTCAACCACCGCGGTGCCGCGCTCAAAAAGACCTTGTACCGCATTGCGCGTCGACAACGAAAGCACCTCTATCTGCACGCAAATATTAGATTTAGCTCAAACTCCCATTCAACCGCAATTCTACGCCCTAATTGGGCCACATGTCGACTTATCTGAACTTAAAGGAGCTCAACGCTCTATTGGCCTTTTAACCCTTTTTAGCCAAACGGCGGGTGGGATGTGGCACTATTATCCCAAGTTGATTGAAGGCCAGCCAAAGCGTTGGTTTTAACTCGCTTTAACACGCTTTAAGAAAAGCGAAAAAATAAAAAGCGACAACAGAGAGTTAAAAGATAGAGGAGAGGAACCATGAATGTAGTAGATGCCATTGCGCACACAATGAAGGCCGAGGGGGTAGATATCCTTTTTGCCTATCCAGTAAATCCATTGATTGAAGCTGCGGCTAAGCTCGACATTCGCACCGTGATTGTCCGCCAAGAACGTATTGGCCTGCACATGGCAGATGCCTATTCTAGGTTATCGTCTGGCGACAAGATCGGCGTATTTTGCATGCAGCATGGACCCGGCGCAGAAAACGCTTTTGGTGGCATAGCTCAGGCCTATTCGGAATCAGTGCCGCTACTGGTTATCCCTGCCGGCTACCCTCGCCGCTTGGCGCACTACTACCCTAACTTCAATTCTACAATGAATATGCAGCACATCACAAAATGGGCTGAACCTATCACTATGGGTAAGGCTGTGCCTGAGATCATGCGTCGAGCCTTTTTTCAATTGCGTAACGGCCGCCCGGGGCCGGTGATGATAGAAGTACCGCTTGATGTCATGAACGAAGACGTGCCAGATGACTGGGAATACATACCCTCGTTCAGCGCCAAAACTGGCCCCGCTCCCAGCGATGTAGACGCAGCAGCTAAAGTACTGGCGCAAGCCAAAAACCCGGTGATATACGCGGGACAAGGCGTGCACTACGCCAAAGCATGGGATGAGCTTAAAACCCTAGCAGAAGCTTGGAATATCCCCGTTACCACAAGTATTGAGGGTAAAAGTGCATTCCCAGAAAACCACCCTCTGTCATTAGGGAGTGGTGGGCGCGCCAACCCTCGTCCAGTGAAACAGTACTTAAAGGAAGCTGATGTGATACTCGGCATTGGGGTTTCTTTCGCTCTAACCGCTTTTGGTGTTTCGATGCCTAAAGGCAAAACCATTATTCACGCCACCCTCGACCCAATGGATTTAAACAAAGATGTTCCGGCACAGCACGGCCTGATTGGCGACGCCAAGCTCACCCTGCAAGCACTGAGCACAACGATGGAAAGTTATTCCAAAGAGCCTGCGATAGCTAGAGCACACGCGCCTGAGCGCATCACTCAAATCAGAACCGAGTGGATGAGCGAGTGGTTACCCAAACTGACCAACAACGACGCGCCAATTAACCCGTACAGAGTTGTCGCAGAACTAGACCGAATTGTCGATAAAGATAAAGTTGTGATCACCCACGACGCAGGCAGCCCACGAGATCAAACCACACCATTTTGGCAGGCTACCAGCCCCCTTTCATATATTGGCTGGGGTAAAACCACTCAATTGGGTTACGGTTTAGGGTTAGCCATGGGTGCAAAGTTAGCAGAACCAGATAAACTATGTATCAACGTTTGGGGAGATGCAGCAATAGGCTTTACCGGCATGGACTTTGAAACTGCGGTTAGAGAGAACATTCCAATACTGTCCATTTTGTTCAACAACTTCTCCATGGCCATAGAAATACCGATCATGCAGGTGTCTACGGAAAAATATCGATCTACCGATATTTCTGGCAACTACGCAGAAATGGCTAAAGCCTTTGGTGGCTACGGTGAGCGAATAACAGATCCCAACGACATTGTTGCGGCCCTAAAAAGAGGTATTGAGGCAACACAAAACGGTCAGCCAGCTCTACTCGAGTTCATAACTGACAAAGAAATTACAATTTCTAACGAATAACCTAATCACTAATCCAAAAATACACAGAGAGATGCAGAGAAATACTATGCAAGCAAAAGCAGTAGCACTAAAAACACGCCCAGACGGCATGCCTAAGCCCGAAGATTTTCAGATCATTGATATAGAAGCCCCGGAGCCAAAAGACGGCCAAATTCAGGTGAAAAACCTGAGCATGTCTGTAGACCCCTACATGCGCGGCAGAATGGTTGACCGCAAATCTTACGTACCACCTTTTCAAATCGGCGAAGTACTCACCGGCGGCTGCATTGGCCAAGTGGTTAAATCCGCTAGCCCAGATTTCAAAGAAGGCGACTACGTGAGCAGCGCGTTTGGCTGGAGAGAAGCATTTACCGAATCTGCGCAAGGCATTCAGAGCTTAGGCACCATTGTTGCCCCAGCATCAGAATACTTAGGCGCGATTGGCATGCCAGGCATGACCGCCTACGTGGGGCTGCTAGAAGTTGGCGCACTCAAGGATGGCGAAACAGTATTTGTTTCTGGCGCCGCTGGCGCAGTAGGCAGCATTGTTGGGCAAATCGCTAAGTTGAAGGGTTGCACCGTTATTGGCAGCGCTGGTTCTGACGATAAAGTTGAGCTACTGACTAAAGAGCTAGGCTTTGACCGAGCGTTCAATTACAACGACGGCAGCATTCTAGGTCATCTAAAAGAGTTAGCGCCAAACGGTTTGGACGTTTACTTTGACAACGTTGGCGCCGAGCACCTGCAGGCAGCCATTATGTGCATGCGACCTTTCGGACGTATCGCTTTATGTGGCGCTATTGCAACCTACAACGACACATCACCACGCCCTGGCCCAAACAACTTGTCTATGGCTATTGGTCTGGGCCTAACCCTGCGCGGATTTATTGTGAATCACTTTGATCACCTAGCAGGCAAGTTCCGAAGCGATATGGAAGAGTGGGTGACCAGCGAACAGATCATCACAAAAGAGACTGTCTACACGGGTATAGATCAGGCACCGGAAGCCTTTATTGGTCTCTTCAAGGGTTCTAATACTGGCAAGATGATTGTTAACTTCTAAGATTTTTTGCAGTTAACTTTTGGTCTAAAACTTTAAGTTTATTGGCTACATGAGGGGCAGCAGGCTTAACGTCTACTGCCCTTTTTTTGGCTTGTTCTTTAGCTCACCCGCATGAACTAATACAAGAACGCGCTGCGCCTTTGCCACCAAATCATAATCCTGATGATCAGGGCCGGGCCTTTGCCTTTTTGATACGTTCTATATAATTGTGGTCCGTGGGCAGCATGGTTGGTGGATAGCCGCGTTCATTTGCAAAGTCAGTAATATGTGTGTCATGAGCATCTCCGACATCTAACCCCATGCCTCTGGCAATCTCTTGCGCTTGTTCAGGCATGACAAGGGCCTTATCTCGAGTCTCACCTTCCCTCAAGCCTGCATCAAACCAATTCGATCCCTCACGCCATCCCAACCGTGCCATCCCCTGAATAGCGCCAACATTACAATACCAAACAGTCTCAGCATCACATTCTTCCATCACGACATAGAGTTTAAGTTCCGTGTATTCACGCTTCTCTGGCATAAAATAATAGGCAAAGAAAAGTTTGCGATCATCTTTGACTTCAATACTCATCGGGCTCTCATATTTGACACCACCCGCTAAACCACTTCAGCAATAGAACTTAGGGGTTGAGACCATTCAGTCTAAGCTCACCGGCTCGCAACTCACATCGTTCTCATTAAACGCTCGGGTGCTGGCTGCAAACTCCAATAAAATTCCGTCTGGATCTTTAAAATAAATAGATCTGACAAAAGTACTGTCTGTATCGGTGAGACTGGCTTGGTTTTCCGACTCATCATGAAAAATCACTGGCGTAACCTCCACGCCCGCAGCCACCAACTTTTCTTGGTATTCGGCAATTTTTTCTACAGGTACGTCAAAGGCAACATGATTCATGGAAGCGTGCGCAGAAGTAATGGAGCCGTGGCCAACTAAAGATTTCGCATTGGTCACTCCGGGCACCTTTTCCGGCGCACCGGGGAACCAGAAGAACGCCAACTGATCGCCCTTACCAATATCAAAAAAGAAATGCTGGCCAGAATTTTGTGGCAACTCAATGGTTTTAACCAAAGGCATGCCCAAAACACCCGAATAGAAATCCACTGTCTTTTTCATGTCACGGCAGACCAATGCCAAATGGTTTATTCCGCGAATCTCAAATTTTTCGTTAGCTTGCATAACCCTTCCTCTGTACAAAGTATGGGCTGCTAAAATTAGCTACCCTCGAGTAGCAATATAACCCCAAACTTTGTCTGCACCCATAGCCGCTAGACGGCTCCCTAGCATCGCCTGCCAGTAAAATTCATTACCCCACTCATCGCGCCACGCCCACAATCTGCGGGTAAAGTGGTGTAATCGATGCTCATAGGTGAAGCCCATTGCGCCGTGCACCTGGTGTACTTGTTCAGCAACAATGCCTACTGCCTCGCCTACTCGCGCCTTACTGGCTGACACTTCATCTATGAAGCGGTCAGTGCCTAGCGCATCTACCGCCGCATCCGCTGCACGCTGGGCGGCTGCAACCTCAGCAGCGACAACTGCCAAGCTGTGTTGGATGGCCTGAAACTTACTGATGGAACGACCAAACTGGCTGCGCTCACTGGCAAACTGTAGGCCTAAATCTAATGTGGCTTGCAGACCACCCGCCATTAAATTAGTGCGTGCCAAAGCCATTTGCGCGAAGGGCGAGTCTTCTAACTCAATTTCTCGCTCGATACCCGCCAGCAAAAAGGTGTCGTGGGCTTCCCCAGCAAGATTATTTCCTTGCTCGTTGATACTGGGCGCATCCATTACCAGTACTTTATGGCTGTCCGCTGCAACACCTAACACCTTTGTTGCTTTGCGTCCCCACGGCACTTGGTTAATTGAGGTGTCGTTTAACCGACCAATACTGGCAAAGTCCGAGCCTGATTCAGTTGCTGCTGAGGCCAGCCACTGATTAGACAACAGTACTTCTGCCATGGGTAATGGCACGGAATATCTGCCACATACTTTCAGAAACGCGTAAAGGTCGGCGGCATTAGTACCACTGCCCGCTGAACCTAATTGGTGAAACCCGTTTTCTACAATCTTTCCCCATAAATCTTGCGGGAAGATGCCTTGCTCGGCTGCGTCTAACAGGCCTTTTTGACAGTGATCGGCAAAAATTTTCTCAGCCGTATCAATTATGAGTTGTCTTGTGTCCATATCAACGTAACCCCAATCCGCGTGCAATGACGCCGCGT
>ERZ1046568.3011-NODE-3011-length-10448-cov-5.695468_pt1 | contig 10448 bp, 10 predicted proteins | sample MGYA00383092_ERZ1046568 | MGnify/ENA primary metagenome ERZ1046568 (study PRJEB29581, sample SAMEA5548362) | metagenome | biome: marine; feature: coastal; material: water | depth 1 m | study: Short-term variability in the microbial, nano- and picoplankton... | reverse complement strand
TTTATGATATGTTTAAGTAAAAATAAAACAGACGAATATATTAATATGTTTGCACAAGGTGCAAATTTAGATGTGTACGACTATGACGATTATCCTAGCAATCAAACTATATTAATACGAAGTATGGCTAAAAGAAAACTTATACATAATTGTTGGGATAATAAATTTAATTTTTATTACATGGACAGCGGATATATAGGAAATTATAAATCTAAATTAAATCCTCAAGGATGGAAAGTTTGGCACCGCATCGTAGAAAATGATATACAACACACGAGTATAATTGATCGTTCTGATGATAGATGGAACCGTTTAGGATATCCTATTGAAAAAAGAAAATACGGCAAACATATATTACTAGTTACACCAAGCGAGAAGCCTTGTAAGTTTTATGGTATAGATAAAAATAAATGGCTGAACGATACTATTAAAAAAATAAAAACATATACAGACAGGCCAATTGTTGTTAGAGACAAAGCACCAAGGCCTCAGCGTATAGTGAAAACAATATTTGACGATTTAATAGATTGTCATGCCTTAGTAACATATCAAAGTATAGCGGCAGTTGAAAGTGTATTGTATGGCGTTCCTGCATTTACACTAGCCCCAACAGCAGCAGATCCGGTTGCAAACAAGGACTTATCTAAAATTGATAATCCAGAGTTTTCAGACAGCGACACTATAAACAAATGGGCACATCACTTAGCATATGGACAGTTTCATATAAGTGAAATGAAAAACGGAACAGCATATAAACTCTTAGTAGGATAAAACATGGGACATAAATTTACAGTAGTACATAGAAAAGATTTAAACAACGTAGGCGATATGTCTGCTAATCCTTTACAGTACTTTTTAAAACCACATCAATATAATGTAGTTGACATTACTAGTTTAGGATATCAAAAGTATCAAACACATATTCCTCTTATAGCAGGCGGTGGTGGATTAATTGCAAATGATTTCTTTGGAGACATTTTAAAAGAAACATTATCTAGTGCTGACAGAATTAGATTATTAGAAATGTGGTCAGAATTTTGGAAGGTTAGTGATCCAATTAACGTAGAGCTAAGAGAAGAATTTAATAACAAAGCAAAATCATTAATACAAGAATATCTTAAAAAAATCTTAAACTAACAGCTACTTTTTCAAAGTTGTTATTATACATTCATTAACAAATTTCTTTGTTTCATTTTCTCCTGTTAACTGAGTTAGCTTCATAGTCGCAAACCGTCCTGCGGCTAAAGCTATGGCAAGTTCGTCATTTTCATTTCTACTTACCAAATTTAGATAATCTTCTATTTCATCACGTATTCTTACTAACTTATTTTTATAATTTTTGTCTTTTTTATTATCTAAATTATTAAAATTAATTTTTATAAGCTGGCCCATTTATTATCCTTGTGTATTTTTTAAAACATTCTTATATCTGTTACGACCTAAATAAATAGTTGTTAGTTTTTTTTGAATATTAGTGGAAATGATGATTAATTTTCAAGTTTATAAAAGTGGTGTTTTAAATAATGAGATTTATGATTATGAAGCATTAAAAATTACTGATTTTAATACTTTATTTATTTTTCATGGCCTCTTTGGAAGAGGTAAAAATTGGCAAACTTTCTCCAAACTATTAACAAAGAACTCAGACTTAATTGTAATTACGGTTGACCTAAGAAATCATGGAGGAAATATCTTTAAAAAAAATCATTCATACTTTTTGATGATGAAAGATATAATTGAGCTTTTAAATTTTCTAAAAATAAAAAAAACAAATATTTTAGGTCACTCAATGGGCGGTAAATTAGCTATGTTACTTGCATTAACTCATCATAAGTATATTAACAAGTTAATTGTGGCGGATATTGCACCTGTTAATTATCCTATTGAAAAACAAAATATTGTTAACAAATTGTTAGATCTTAATTTAGATATGGTTAAAAGTAGGAACGAAGCCGACGAACTTTTGTCCGGCAGCATAGAAGATAAGTTCATACGTTCTTTTTTAATTCAAAATCTTCATTTACATGAAAATAAATATAGATGGTCAATAAATCTATTAGCTATTAAAGAAGCTATGAATGATTTAAGATCTTTTCCTTTCCAGGAAAAAGTCGAAGCAGTAACTAATAAAACACTTTGTGTTTACGGTCAAAATAGTGATTATGTTTCAAAAGAAAATTTTCATATTTTTAAGAATTATTTTTCAAATATATCTTTTTCTGAAATTAAAAATGCAGGGCATTACTTGCATGTAGAACAACCTAAAGAATTTTATAATACTGTAAGAAATTTTTTAATTAATTAACTTTATCATGTTGTTTCAATCACATAAAAAATGTATTAAATAATTATGACAAAAAATATTGAAACGCACATATTAAAATTATCTTGTAAAGATCAAATAGGGATAGTTGCCAATATTTCTTCAATATTAGCTAAGCACAATTGTAATATTGTAGAATCTAAACAATTTACTGATCAAGAAAATGGATATTTTTTTATTAGACAAAGTTTTACTCTGTCCAATATTAATGTTTTAAACAAACTTGAAGATGATTTATTAATTTTATCAAATGATTTAAATGCAGAGTTTTTCTTGTCTGACATTCAAAGTTCAATGAATACTATTATGCTAGTTTCAAAGTTTGACCACTGTTTAAATGATATACTTTATGGCGTAAGAAATAATTCATTAAACCTAAACATAAAGGCTATTGTCTCTAATCATAAGATAGCTGAAGAAATTGCAAATTTTTCAAAAATACCATTTTATTATTTTCCTGTTGATAAATCTAATAAGGAAAAACAAGAACTAAAAATTAAAAATCTTATAATTAAAAATGATGTTGAAATGATAGTTCTAGCGAGGTATATGCAAGTTTTATCAGAAGAATTTACAAACGAATTTGAAGGAAAAATTATAAATATTCATCATAGTTTTTTGCCGAGCTTTAAAGGTGCCAAACCTTATCATCAAGCCTTTGAAAGAGGGGTTAAAGTTATTGGAGCAACGGCCCATTATGTCACAAGTGACTTAGATGAAGGACCAATAATAGAACAAGACACTCAAGTAGTTGATCACGAAATGATGCCAAATAACTTGGTTTCAATTGGAAGAGATATTGAATCCAGAGTTTTGTATAGAGCCCTTAAAGCTCACTCAGAAAGAAGAGTTTTTTTGAATGGTAATAGAACAGTGGTTTTTAAAGGACATAGAATATTAGGATGAAAGTTCAAAAAGAAAAAGTTGTTATTATAGGTTCAGGTGCAGCAGGGTTAACAGCGGCTATTTATGCTGCTAGGGCTAATTTGAATCCCCTAGTTATCGAAGGAATTCAACCAGGTGGACAATTAACTATAACCACCGACGTTGAGAATTATCCAGGATATGCAGATGTTGTGCAGGGTCCATGGATGATGGAACAAATGAAATTACAGGCTATAAAAGTTGGAGCTAGAATAATAAGCGATATTGTTACGAAAGTGGATTTTAACAATGATATAAAAAATATTATTTTAGACTCAAAAAAAATTTTTGAATGTGAAACAGTAATAATAACTACTGGTGCTCAAGCAAAGTGGTTGGGACTTGAAAGCGAAAATCAATTCAATGGAAAAGGAGTTTCTGCTTGCGCTACCTGCGATGGGTTCTTTTATAGGAATAAAGAAGTTGCAGTAATTGGTGGCGGTAATACTGCAGTTGAAGAAGCTTTATATTTATCTAATATTTGTTCAAAAGTAACCTTGGTTCATAGACGTGATAAGCTAAGATCTGAGCAAATTTTACAAAAAAGATTATTTGCTAAAGAAAATATTGATATAGTTTGGGATAGTGTTGTAAGTCAAATTAAAGGTGATGAAAATGGAGTCAATGCTTTAGAACTGCTCTCAACTAATTCAAATGATAAAAAATTGATTAAACTCGATGGTGTTTTTATAGCTATTGGACACGTTCCCTCCACCGAACCTTTTAAAAACTCAATTGATATGGATAATGAAGGATATATTATCGCTAAAAAGCCTGGGACTTCTTTTACAAATGTAGATGGTGTTTTTGCTGCAGGTGATTGTGTTGACAAAATATATAGACAAGCTGTTACTGCCGCGGGTATGGGCTGTATGGCTGCTTTAGATGCTGAAAAGTGGTTGCAAAACAAATAATATTTACCACTACATATTTAAATTTATTAATTCCATAATTTTGTAAACTAATGATGCTGCTGTAAAATCGTATGCTTGAAAACCTTCTATAGGAGCCAGTTCAACAAGGTCAAATCCAACCACCTCTTTTCCATTAATTAAATTTTTAAGTAATGATAAACTTTGATAAAAGTTTAATCCACCTGGAACTGGTGTTCCTGTGGCAGGCATTATGGATGGGTCTAACCCGTCAACATCAAATGAAATATATATTTTTTTGGGAAAGTTGTTTGGTAATTCAACTTTTTTATTTTGATGAATGGTTTCTGCATCAAAGAAAGTAATATCAAAATCAGATCTATTTTGGACTTCTTCTAAACTCAACGCTCTTACTCCAAATTGAGCGATTTTATATTTCTCTTTTCCTAAAAGGTACATCACGCTTGCATGTGAGTGTTTTTGATTTTCATAGTTTTTTCTTAAATCTGCATGAGCATCAATTTGAATAATTCCTATTTCGTTTTTTTGTTTTAAGTTTAACCCCTCAAATATACCATTAACAGCGCCATAAGTAACGCTATGTTCGCCGCCAAGTGTAATAGGTATTTTATTTTTTGAACTAACTTCTTTAGTTAAGTTTCCTATATTACTCATAATATCTTTCAAAGGCATATTACAATCTAACATTGGATGAGTAAAAATACCTTCTGAACAAGGTTCGCTTTTACCAGTATATCTTTCTAGTTCATTGCTGGCACATATTATACTACCAGGCCCATTTGATGTTCCTTTACCATATGAAACTGTTTTTTCTAAGGGTACAGGTATAATATGAAATTTAGACGTCTCTTGATCTTGTTCTTGATCAGAAAGCTCTGATTTTAAAAAAATATTTTTATTATTATTCATTGCTACCTTCATATATTATAATTTATTTTCAAAATCTTTATATGAAAACTGTTTTATAATATCTATATTATCTGTTTCACTGTCCCATAACGCTATAGATGGTAGCTTAATACCATTAAAGAAACTAGTTTTTACTATTGTATAATGCGCCTGATCTAAAAGAGCTATTCTGTCGCCAATTAAAGGTAAATTTTTAAATTTGTACTTACCAATCACATCGCCGGCAAGACAGCTTGGTCCTCCTAAAACAACCTCATACCCTTCTCTTGCTTCGTTAAGAAGAGCTGGTCTATAGGGAGCTTCTAAAACATCAGGAATATGAGAAGTCGCGCTTATATCAGTTATTGCTATATATGGAGACAGCCTATTATTTGGTTTGAAAAAATCTACAATTTCTCCTATTAAAACGCCACTATCTAAAACTACGGCTTCTCCAGGTTCAATATAAATTTGACAATTTGTTTCAACTGAAAGTTTTTTTAAAAAAGATTTTAACTGACCAAGTTCGTAATCTTCTCTTGTGATATGATGTCCACCTCCTAAATTTATCCATTTCAATTTTTTAGATAGAGGAATGATAGTATTTTTTATCTGGTCCCACGTATTTTGTAAGGGTTGAAAATTTTGTTCACATAAAGTGTGGAAATGTATTCCATCAATTTTGTTTATATCAATTTTTTTTAAATCATTTATGTGAATCCCTAATCTCGAACATACTCCAGCAGAATTATATTTTGGGTTTGTAACTTCCGAATAAAGGGGATTAACTCTTACACCAACTTCTTTTTTTGACCTTTTAGCAATATTATAAAAATTATTAAATTGGTTTAATGAATTAAAAATAACATGATTTGACAAACTAGCTATTTCTTCAAATTCAGAGCTCTTAAAAGCTGGCGAGAACGTGCTAACTTCTCCACTAAAGTATTTAGCAGCTAATTTAGTTTCATATAAACCAGAACTACAACAACCATCTAAGTATTCTGAAATTAGAGGGGCAAGTGATAGGGTTGAAAAGGCTTTAAGGGCAATAAGAATTTTTACGTTAGTTTCAAATTTAATCTTTTGTAAGACTTCTAAATTACTTCTTAAAGCTTTTTTATCAATCACAAAGCAAGGACTTGGTAAAGAATATAAATCTAACTCATTAAAGTTTCTTGGATTACCGCCCATTGTTTGTAACATATTTATTCTCTAGAAGTTTAATTTTTTGTTTAATTCTAAAGTTTTATGGGGCAATCCATGCTTATTTAGTAGATCCATAAATGGATCAGGATCAAATTGTTCTATATTCCAAACACCTGGCTTAAACCAAATTTTATTAATCATTAACATCGCTCCTATCATAGCAGGTACCCCAGTTGTATATGAGATAGCTTGACTTCCAAGTTCTTTGTAACATTTTTCATGGTCACAGATGTTATATGTATAAAATGTTTTTTCTGAGTTGTCTTTTGTTCCAGTAATTATAGTTCCAATACAGGTTTTTCCTTTTGTTCTTTTACCTAAGCTTCCAGGGTCAGGTAGAACATTCTTTAGAAATTGCAAAGGAATTATATTGATCCCTTTATATTTAATAGGATTTATAGATGTCATGCCCACGTTTTCAAGAACCTCTAGATGGTTTAGGTAGCTATCACCGAAGGTCATCCAAAATCGGGCTCTTTGTATTTCAGGGAAATGTTTTGTTAAACTTTCTAACTCTTCATGGTACATAAGATACATGTTCTTATGCCCTATCTCTGGAAATTCAAATGATATTTTATTTTTTAAAGCAGGGCCAATTTTCCATTCTTTATTCTCCCAATGTTTGCTATCAGATGTAATCTCTCTAATATTTATTTCAGGGTTGAAATTAGTTGCAAAAGGATACCCATGATCCCCGTCATTACAATCTAAAATATCTAAAGTATCAATGTTATCTAGCAGATGTTTTTTTGTAAAAGCCGTGTATACATTTGTTACTCCTGGATCAAAACCAGAGCCTAAAAGAGCCATCAAGCCCTTTTCTTCAAACTTTTCCTTATAATTCCATTGCCATTTATATTCAAATTTTGCTTCATCTCTAGGCTCATAATTAGCTGTGTCGATATAATGTGTATTGGTTATAAGACAAGCATCCATGATATTTAGATCTTGATAGGGTAGGGCAAGGTTTAAAACTAAAAAAGGATTAATTTTTTTAATTAAGTTTACTGTGTCATTTACATTATCAGCATCTAATTCAACAATATTTATATCAATATTGAATTTATTTTTTACGCTAGTTTGTATACTCTTACATTTTTTTAAAGTTCGGCTTGCTAGTGTGATATTATTGAATGTATCAGGAAGACCTGCCATTTTGTGAACGGTTACACTGCTGACACCACCAGCACCAATAACTAATATGTTATTCATTTATATTCTCCGATAATCTAAATAATTAATTATTTTTCAAAATAAGTATAACCAGATATAGATTCCTTGAAAGATTGTGTTAACTCTTTTCTCTCTGACAGTGATAAATCTCTACTTCTAACAGCATCTTCTACTATACTTTTAAATCTATTAATAATATCTTTCGGTTCATACTCAACATATGAAAGAACTTCTGAGATGGTATCACCCTCTTGTTCGTGTAATAATTGATATCCACCATTTTCTTTTAACTTAATTGTTACAACATTGGTGTCTCCAAATAAATTATGAAGATCACCTAAAGTTTCTTGATAGGCGCCTATATAAAAAACTCCTAAAAAATAATCCTCATCATTTTCAATTTTATGAACAGGTAAAGTATTTGAAATACCATCTCTTAAAACAAATTTATTTATGATGCCGTCACTGTCACAAGTGATATCGTTAAGAACGGCTCTTCTGTTTGGATCTTTGTCTAATTTTTGTATTGGGGCAATAGGGTGAAGTTGATCAATTGCCCAAACATCAGGTAAACTTTGAAATAAAGAAAAATTACCATGATAAATATCAGCCATATTATCTAATGAAGTTTGAAGTTCTTCAGTTATTTCAGTTGATGACACTAAAACTTTTTTGATTTTATTAATAATATTTAGATATGTTTCTTCAGTTTTAGCCATGTTTGGCAAATCAATTTGACCGCTTCTAAAGAGAACTCTTATTTCATCTCTGTAATAATTTAAATCATTTAAACACTCTTGTGCTCTATCTAAGTCTAGATATTCAAGAATTTGTATCATGTTTTTGAGTAATGGATGATCATTTTTATTTTTAGTTTGAATTTTACGACTATCAAAGTTTGTAGTTTCTAAAATATTAAAGATAAGCATTGAGCTTGAAGCTATACAAGCCCTACCAGATTCAGTGACTATAGTGGGGTGTGATATGTTTGATTGGTCAAGTTCGTACTTTACGGTCTCCACAATGTTTGTACAATATTCATCTAGAGAATAATTTATAGAGTTCAAAGCAGACTTCTGTTCACCTGTATAATCAACACCTAACCCACCACCAAGATCTAAATACTTCAATGGGGCGCCTTGCTTAGTGATTTCTGAAAAAAATCTACAAGCCTCTTGAGTTGCTTTTCTTATCTCAATAATATCTGGAATTTGACTGCCAAGGTGTGAATGTTGTAATATCAAACAACTTAAGTAATTATGAGTTTTCAATTTTTTTATTACATCCATAACTTGCTCAACTGAAAGACCAAACGCACTTCTGTCCCCACTAGATTGTGACCAGTTACCACTTACCTTATTAGTTAATTTTATCCTTATTCCAAGTAGTGGTCTAATACTCAACTCTTTTGAAATTTTTATAATAAGTTCAAGCTCTCTTGGACTTTCCAGTACTAAAATAGTTTTAAAGCCTATTTTTTGTGATAATATTGCTAAATGAATAAACTCTCTATCTTTAATCCCATTACAAATAATTGTAGATTCACTAGATAAATCATGAGCTAGTGCTATCAATAATTCAGGTTTTGATCCTACTTCAAGTCCAAAATCATATTTCTTTCCAAATTCAACTATTCTATCAATGACTTGTGCTTGTTGATTAACTTTAACTGGAAAAACACCTTTATAATTACCTTTAAAACCTATTTCTTTAATGGCATTCAAAAATGAATTGTTAATTTGTTGAATTCTAAAAGCTAGATAGTCTGTAACTCGAAGAAGAACTGGACAACTAATGCCTCTTTCATTAAGGCTCTTAATTATTTCAATAAGGTCACTTGGAGAATTATCAGGATAAAAAGGGTTTTTAAGACCTATATTTCCATTATCCATAATTTCAAGGATATCATTGCCCCATTTATTTATTCCATATATATCTTCTTTATTCATTGTTATTAAGCCTTTAAAAATATGATAATTTGATTATATTGCCATTAAGGATAGGTCAAGTTATGGTTTTATTATAGTTAAATTGTTTTACTTAAAAAGAGGTTTTAGATGTTCTTATCTAGATATAAAGATAGAATTATAGATAAACACGATGCTTTGGTTGGAAGGGATAATCCTTTAAACAAAGTATTAACAAACGAAATAAACGGACGTAATCTTTGTCTAATCCCTGATGGGTATAAAAGTATAATCTTAGGTATGGGATGTTTTTGGGGAGCTGAAAAAATATTTTGGGACCTCAATGGAATTTATCATACTTCAGTTGGTTATGCAGGAGGATATACTAAGAACCCAACATATGAAGAAGTATGCAGTGGATTAACAGGTCATACAGAGGTTGTAAGGTTGGTGTATGATCCAAATAAAGTTCAACTATTAGATATATTAATTCTTTTTTGGGAAGGACATAACCCAACTCAAGGAATGAGGCAGGGAAATGATATTGGAACTCAATACCGATCAGCTATTTTTATTAATCATAATGAACATTTAAAAAAAATTAAAGAAACACTGCAAATATTTCAAAGCAAACTAAATACTCAAAATGTAGGTGAAATAACTACAGAGATAAAAAGTAACATTAGTTTTTATTTTGCAGAAATTTATCATCAACAGTATCTTCATAAAAACCCAAATGGGTATTGTGGTTTGGGAGGTTGTGGAGTGAAGTTTAATTAACTTTTATTCTTCAATAATACAACTTGACCAAAATTATACGATAATATATTAAATATAAAAAATTAATTATTTGGTTGGCAATTATGAAAGTAGTAAGCTCTTTAAAAACATTAAAAGTTAGAGACAGAAATTGTCAGATAGTTAAACGTAGAGGCCGTCTTTACGTAATTAACAAAAAAAATCCTAGGTTTAAAGCTCGCCAAGGTTAATATTCATACTCTACAGTAAATAAAGATTTCTATTTAAATAAGAAATTTATTATATTTATTTAACTTGTTTGAGACTTCTAATATGAAAATAACTAAAATTATTGAAGAAACTAAATCTATTAGTTCGAATATTAAGAATGCT
>ERZ1046568.3010-NODE-3010-length-10458-cov-5.176680_pt1 | contig 10458 bp, 7 predicted proteins | sample MGYA00383092_ERZ1046568 | MGnify/ENA primary metagenome ERZ1046568 (study PRJEB29581, sample SAMEA5548362) | metagenome | biome: marine; feature: coastal; material: water | depth 1 m | study: Short-term variability in the microbial, nano- and picoplankton... | reverse complement strand
CCGCATCATGGTCGCCGCACCTATCACACGCTCTTCTGCAGGCTGCCCGATCAGCATCAATGTACCTGACCAGCTGTCGCGGCGCTCAGCCATCTGCTTGGCCGTCCCCGCCAGGCTGGTGATATGCACATCGTGACCGCAGGCATGCATTACCGGGAAAACTTTGCCGGTAATAGGATCCAGCTGCTTGGCTTTGGAGGCATAGGCTAAGCCTGACTTCTCCTCAAGGGGCAGGCCATCCATATCTGCGCGCAGCATTACCAGTGGCCCAGGGCCATTTTCTAACAGGGCGACAATGCCCGTACCACCTATGCCTTCGCTGACTTCGAAGCCACTGCCTCGCAGTTCTGCCGCCAGTTTGTTGGCGGTGCGCACCTCAGCGGTACTGAGTTCTGGGTTGCGATGAAAGTCGACAAACAGATCGCCAAGGCGCTGTTTATAGTCTGCCTGTATAGACTGCAAAAGCTGCTCTGCGTTGGCTGAAACTGATAGCAGGCTAGTTAATAGTGCAGCGCTGACAAATAAATTTAGGTTATATCTGGTCATCTGTGGCCTCAATTAATTTTCTGCGGTTACTGCTTTATCTCGCCTGATTTTGCCCATATGTGTAGATAAAGTCACTCAATACATTGCCCACCTGCTTAAGGCTGTGGCCGCTGCACTTATCAATGCTGTCCTCAGTAGTGTGCCAGTAAGTGGGGAAAGGGTAGTGAATTAGGTCTACCACTGGTATGCCTGCCTCTAAAAAGGGTAGATGGTCGTCGCTAATATAGTGCCCGCGACTATTTTTAAAGGCGCTGGCTCCCTGACGTTTGGCTATGGCCCAGAGTTGATCCATCAGCGGCCGAGCTCTGGTCTGAGAGAATAGCTCGCGGGGAATAGATAGATTTTTGTCGCAGACCATATCGACAATAATGCCGGCGCTAGGTCTGTATTGAGGGTTGGCGGCTATAAATTGGCGTGCCCCAATAGAGAAGGGCCGATTATTAATCTGGCCCATGTCTTCTAGGTCAAAAAATATCAGGTCCACAGTGATTGGGGCGGGCTTAGAGGCCAAAAGCCGCGCGATCTCTAGTAACACAGCTACGCCGGATGCGCCGTCATTGGCTCCGGGAACGGCCATTAGGCGCCGGGTTTTATCCCTGTCTCTGTCGGCATGGGGTCTAGTGTCCCAGTGGGCTCCTAGCATAATTCGCTCACTGGTCGCCATATTGCTACCGGCGACCGGAAAACTGGCCCAGAGGTTGGTGCCCTGCAGATCATAGGCGGCAAAGTGCTGTCTGCTGAGTCTGGCATTTAGGGGCTGTAGACTGCGCTCTATATACTCCAGAGTGCGCTGTTTAGCTTGCTGGTTGTCTGGTTCTCTGGGGCCAAAGGCCATCTGCTGGGCAATATGCTCCATAGCCAGCTGGCCATCGAAAGAGGTGGTGTCAGCTGCCGCAGATGTGGCTGCCAGCAGGGCTATGAGTAGCAGTCTGTTTAGATACCCCATAACCACCCCTATAAATTAAGCCTGCTTGTCGGTGGCGGGCCTGTGCTCTTGCAGTGCAATCTGAGAATAACCATAGATCACGGCAATAATAGGACAGAGAATATTGAAGAAGGCAAAGGGAGCGTACATAAAGGTGCTAACCCCCAGGGTAGCTGACATATAGGCGCCGCAAGTATTCCAGGGCACTAGTGCCGAGGTCAATGTGCCTGAATCCTCTAGGGTACGAGCCAGATTAATTGTGCTGAGCTGGCGCTCTTCATAGGATTTAACAAACATCTGCCCTGGGATAACAATGGACAGATACTGGTCGGCAGCCAGAAGATTGGTGCCTATACAGGTGCCTACGGTGGCAACAATTAAATCACCTGCGGACTTAACTCGGCTCAGAGCTGCCTCCACTAGACGCTCGAGCAGACCTGTGCGGCGCATGGCGCCCCCAAAAGCCATGGCATTGATAACCAGACCTATGGTGGTGAGCATGCTGCTCATGCCCCCCTTGGATAGCAGGGCATCCAGAGATGCATTGCCTGTATCGGAACTGTAACCCAGAAACATGGAGCTAAATAATCCTTTAAATACCGCGGCACCTTCATTTAGGCTGCTGTCATTGGCTAGGGCAATCACTGTGTCCCACTGGAAAACTGCAGCAAATAAGCAGCCTGCCAAGGTGCCACAAATCAATGTTGACAGGGCAGGGAGCTTTTTCACTGCCATGGTCAACAGCAGGATCATAGGGATTAGCATTAGCGGGCTAATCTTAAAAGTCTCTTGCATGGCGGCCTGCAAAGTCTCGATATCATCGATCACCAGATTGGTACCGCTGCCAATGCCCAGGATAAAGAACAGCACCAGAGTGATCAGAAAGCCGGGAATAGTGGTCCACAGCATATGTTGAATATGGTCAAACAGATTGTTGCTGGTTACTGCGGCCGCCAGGTTGGTAGTCTCTGACAGTGGCGAGAGTTTGTCGCCAAAATAGGCACCGGAAATAATAGCTCCGGCGCTGGCAGCCAGGGATAGATCCAGTGCTGCGGCAATACCCATCAGGCCTATGCCCAGGGTGCCGGCCACTGTCCAGGAGCTACCAATGCTAAAGCCCAGCAGGGCGCAGACCAGACAGGCAGTCAGATAAAAATAATCTGGCGACATCAGCTGAACCCCATAGTAGATCATGCTGGGCACAGTGCCCGAGAGTATCCAGCTGCCGATCAGTGCACCGACCATCAGCAGTATAAGCAGTGACTGCAGCGATACCGCTATGGTATCTATCATGCCCTGCTCAATCTCTTTCCAGCTGTGACCATTTTTAATACCGATCATGGCGGCTACAGCTGCGGCCATAATCAGTGCCACCTGATTGGGGCCAAAGGAATCCAGCCCAAACACATACACAGTGCCGGCCAGCATGGTAATTAAAATAACCACCGGAGTGATGGCATCCAGTAAGCTGGGTTTTGTTATTATTTTGCTCATAGGGGGATCAGTATCTGCTAATAATTTATTTTTGGAGCCGCTAAGTTACCAGTCTGCCCGCTATCTATCTACCTTTCTGGACAATACAATATGGCTGAGAGTTTTTTCTACTCCATCCAGGGTAGCTATGCGGTCGATGCTATTGTCCAGGGCCTCGGTGGTGGCCTCAGTGACCTTGGCGATTAAATCGTATTGACCGCTAATGGTGCAAAGCATATCCAGCTGAGGCACTTTATGGATCTGGCGAACAATATCGGCCGTCTTTCTGGGAATCACCGAAATCATAATATAGGCGCTGACCTGCTGCTGTTGGTAATGGGGATTAATTTTGATGGTGTAACCCTGGATTACACCGCTGCGCTCAAGTCTCTCCATGGTCTGCTGCACTGTAGCCCGACTTAAACCCAGCTCATTGGCCAGGTCTGAAACTGTACGACGGCTATTTTCCTGGAGCAAACGCAGCAGTTGCTGTTCATTTTTCATGTCAATATGCCAATTTATAAATCATTTTGATAATTAATAATATACAAAATGATAAGAATGGCAATACAAAATGACAATTTAAAGTCCTACAATAATTCCATCTTAGGTACTTATATTAGGTGTGAAATGAGTCAGGCGGCAGCGGTTCAACTAAATAACAATATTAAAACTCAACAGCGATTGATGGTGGAGGAAGACTGCCGTCAGCAGATCGCCTTTACCGCGCCCCATACCCAAAACTATCTGGAGCCTGTGCTGGCAATGTCCAGACAGCGACTGCGCGACAATGCCCGACGGTTTATGGCAGCTATGCCAAGAGTACGAGCGCATTTTGCGGTGAAAGCTAATCCCGATCCTGAAATTCTGCAGATTTTTAAGCAGGAGGGTACCTGCTTCGAAGTTGCCTCTATTGCAGAGATAGATGCCATGGTGAAGCTGGATGTGGATATGGAGACAGTGTTCTACTCCAACCCGATAAAATCCCCGGTCTCTATTGCCCATGCCGCTCGGGCTGGCATGCTCTGGTACTCTGTGGATACGCCAGAAGAGGTGACTAAAATTGCCGCCATCAAGCCTGATGCCAAGCTCTATCTGCGTATTGAAGTCAGCAATGAAGGCTCTAACTGGCCTCTGGCCGGAAAGTTTGGCGCTAGCCCCTCCGGTGTAGAAATGATTATTGAAACCGCTAAACGTCTGAATATGCAGATCTGCGGTGTTACCTTTCATGTGGGTTCCCAGTGCGGCAATATCAGTAACTGGGTGGAGGGAATCAAGGCAGCAAAAGCGCTGTTCGCCAAGCTGTCTGACCATGGATTTGCACCTGAACTACTCAACCTAGGTGGCGGCTATCCGCTGCAATTTAGCGGTGATGAGCCCAGCATTGAAGAGATTGGTGCTGAGATCAATAAAGCGCTGGAGTCTATCCCTGAGCAGATTCAGGTAATGGCTGAGCCCGGACGGTTTTTGGTAGGATCTGCCGGCTGTCTGTTGACTCAGGTAGTGGGTGTGGCCACCCGCGATGATGTGCGTTGGGTCTATCTGGATACTGGTTTCTACGGAGGCCTACTGGAGATTACCGGAGACTTTCCTGTCAATCTTATCAGCGAGCGCACCGGTGAGCCCGGTACCTGGACCATGGCTGGACCAACCTGTGATTCCATCGATGTTATGGGTCGCCACACATTGCCAGACAATACCCAGGCTGAGGATTTTATCTATATGCCTAATCTGGGCGCCTACTGCACCACCTGTGCCTGCGACTTCAACGGTTTCCCCGTACCTGTTTTGCGTATGGTGGACTAGGGTAGAGAAATATTGTCTAACTGGTGCATCCAAATGGCGCTTTGATCGCGTCTAATCTGTAAATCTAGTACTGTTAAAGCTATAGCGCATCTGGCCCTGCTCTCAGGGCCAGATATGGTTTTTTTAGGGGGCTCAATAAATGTCTGCAGCAATAAAAATATTTAAATATCTTGTCGGCCTGCTATTGGTGGCTGTGCTGGGAGCCTATTTTTGGTTCTGGGCCACGCCTGTCGGCATCAACAACTACATCAACAAAGTGAGTTTTCAGCTGGCCATTGATTCTCCTGAACTGATTACTGCTCTGGGTATTATTGATAATACGCCTCTGGATTTTCACAGTGGCAAACTGGCCTCCTATACCCTGGAGGCGGAGGAGGAGTCCCTGGCCAGGTTGCGGACTGCTCGCGCCGGCCTTGATCATTACGGCCCCGAGGGGCTTGAGGGGCAGGAGCTTCTCAGCTGGCAGATAGCGGCGTGGTTTTTTGAGGATCTAATTCGCTCCGCAGAGCACCCCTATGGCGGCTATATGGTCAATCAGATTTCTGGTCCTATGGTGAACTTGCCACAGTTTTTGACCGACCGACACCAAATTATTAATGATAAAAGCCTGACCCGCTATATTTCGCGCCTAGAGGAATTTGGCAGAGTTATAGGGGAGGTCAAACTGCGGGTGATGGACGCCAGAGACAATGGCACGGTGCCACCGGATTTTATTATTGAAAAAGTGTTGGTGGGTATGCGCGCATTTTCCGAGGCCTCGGGCAACGACAATGTACTGATTGCCAACCTGCCAGCCAAGCTGGAGAAGCTCGACAATATAAGTCCAGAGCGCAAGCTGCTGCTCAGTGAGCAGGCGGTAGATATAGTCGACAATCAGATTGTTCCCCAGTATCTGGAGATGATAGCCCTGTTTGAGACGCTTTTGAGCGAGACTAATCATGATGCTGGTATCTGGCGCCTGCCCCAGGGCGAGGCAATCTACACACAGGCTCTAAAGTCCAACACTACCACTGATATGAGTGCTGAGCAGATACACCAGTTAGGTCTTTCTGAGGTAGCCCGCATTGAGCTTGAAATGGCTCAAATTTTGACCGAGCTGGGTATGACCGAAGGCAGTATATTTGAGCGAATTCAGACTCTTATGGAGCTGCCGGAACACAACTTTCCCAACACTGACGAGGGGCGCGCTGAACAGATTGCCTACTTAAATCAGGTCAATGATCAGCTAATGGCGATGGCCGACCAGCACTTTGTCACCATTCCTCCGCAGCCTTTGGAAATACTGCGGGTACCTCTTTATGCTCAGGACTCCTCCCCCGGGGGTTACTATCAGCCGCCGGCGCTGGATGGTTCTACACCAGGACGTTTTTATATCAACCAAAAAGATACCAGTGACAATCCGCGCTGGAAACTACCCACATTTATGTACCACGAGGGGGCGCCTGGCCACCATTTTCAGATTTCCGCGGCCCAGCTGATTGAGGATGTCCCACTGCTGCGAAAGCTGAGCCCATTTAGTGCCTATACTGAGGGCTGGGCCCTGTATGCGGAGCGCATTGCCTTTGCTGATATGGCTGTCTACGACCAAGACCCTCTGGGCAATCTGGGCCGTCTGCAGGACGAGATGTTTCGGGCTGTGCGGCTGGTGGTGGATACAGGTATGCACGCCAAGCGATGGAGTCGGGAAAAAGCCATTGACTATATGAGGGTAAAAACCGGGCTTACTCAGGCTGAGGTTACTCGAGAGATTGAGCGCTATGTGGTCTGGCCTGGTCAGGCTACCTCCTACAAAGTGGGGCAGCAGGCTATTTTGGCAGTGCGCGCTAAGGCTGAACTGGCCCTGGGTGAACAGTTTGACAGCAGACTGTTCCATGAGGCGCTGTTGTCCAGCGGCGCTATGCCTCTGGCGATTCTAGAGTGGAATATAGACCAGTGGATCGCTCAGCAGAAAGCTAAATAACCGACTTATTGCGCAGAGTTTCGATTTGTAACTCTGTGTACTCGAGGTACTCCCCTAGTACGGAAGCAGTGTCATCTCCAAGGGATGGAGGTGGCACTGCATATTCTATAGCGGTGCGACTGTAGTTGATTGGATTGCCCACCAGTTGCAACTCTCCAGCACGTTTATCCTCCATGGTTACCAACATTTTGCGAGCCAGTATCTGGGGATTCTGAAAAACTTGATCTATAGTATTGATTGGGCCACAGGGTACCTGATGCTGTTCCAGCAGCTGCAACCATTGCTCACTGCCGCGCTGGGCGAGGCGCAGACTAATCTCTGTGCAGAGTGACTGACGGTTACTGACCCGCGCTGAGTTGGTGGCATAGTCGCTATTATCTGCCCAGTCAGGCATATCCAGCACTGAGCAAAGGCGTCTGAACTGACTGTCATTACCTACAGCTAAAATAAGATGGCCATCGGCGGTGGCAAAGGCCTGATAGGGGACTATATTGGGGTGTGCATTGCCCAGGCGGCCAGGAACAGTGCCACCGGTCAGATAGTTGCTGGCCTGATTAGCTAGCACAGCAGCCTGTACATCCAGCAGTGCCAGATCTATATACTGACCAAGACCAGACCTGTGACGCTCCAGCAGAGCGCCCTGAATTGCATTGGCGGCATAGAGTCCGGTAAACAGGTCGGTTACTGCAACCCCCACTTTTACTGGGCCGCCGTTTTCATGGTCCGGATCGCCGGTGATACTCATTAGTCCGCCCATACCCTGAATTAAAAAGTCATAGCCTGGACGTTCGGCATAGGGGCCGGTTTGGCCGAAACCGGTAATTGAGCAGTAGACTAAGCCGGGGTTTATCTCAGCCATGGAGGCATAGTCCAGGCCATATTTTTTCAGCCCATCCACCTTGTAGTTTTCGATCAGCACATCAGCTTGCAGTGCCAGTTGGCGGATAATCTCCTGCCCTTCGGGCTGGGTGATATCCACAGTCACCGACTGTTTACCGCGGTTGGTGCAGAAGAAATAGGCGGCGTCTTCGGTATTATTACCGGCTCTATCTTTAAGGTAGGGAGGCCCCCAGTGGCGGGTGTCGTCACCCACTTCCGGGCGCTCTATTTTTATTACTTCAGCACCCAGATCGGCGAGCATCTGACCGGCCCAGGGGCCAGCCAGAACGCGGCTCATATCCAGTACTTTATATCCAGCCAGTGGTCCCGCCATAAGGCTTACCCGAAGGCCGGAATACCGGTCTGAGCGCGACCCAGAATTAGCGCATGCACATCGGCGGTGCCCTCGTAGGTGTTGACCACCTCGAGGTTGAGCATATGGCGCATCACTGAATACTCATCGGAGATACCGTTGCCGCCGTGCATATCTCTGGCCATACGAGCTATATCCAAGGCTTTGCTGCAGTTATTGCGTTTCATTAATGAAATAAGTTCGGGAGCCAGTTCGCCGCGATCTTTCAGGCGGCCGGCGCGCAGGGAACCCTGCAGGCCCAGGCTAATTTCAGTCTGCATATTGGCCAGCTTCATCTGAATCAGCTGAGTAGAAGCCAGAGGCCGGTTAAACTGCACGCGGTCCATGCAGTATTGACGTGCCCCATGCCAGCAGTCTTCGGCGGCGCCCATAACGCCCCAGCTGATACCGTAACGGGCTGAGTTGAGGCAGCCAAATGGACCTTTCAGACCCTGCACATTGGGCATTAGTTGATCTTCTGGCACAAACACCTCATCCATCACAATCTCGCCAGTGATTGAGGCGCGCAGTGCCAGCTTGCCTTCAATTTTGGGGGCGGATAAACCTTTCATGTCTTTATCCAGAATAAACCCACGGATAATGCCGTCGTCAGTTTTGGCCCAGACCACAAAGACATCGGCAATAGGCGAGTTGCTGATCCACATTTTGCTGCCGGATAACAGGTAGCCGCCATCGACGGTTTTGGCGCGGGTTTTCATACCACCTGGGTCTGAGCCAGCATCTGGCTCGGTCAGGCCGAAACAGCCCACCCACTCGCCAGTGGCAAGCTTTGGCAGATATTTCTCGCGCTGCTGCTCTGTGCCGTAGGTATAGATGGGGTACATCACCAGACTGGATTGCACGCTCATCATTGAACGATAACCGGAGTCCACCCGTTCAATTTCTCTGGCCACCAGCCCGTAACAGACATAGTTGACGCTGGAGCATCCGTAGCCATCAATAGTGGCGCCCAGCAGGCCCAATTCGCCCATCTCGTTAAAGATAGCTCGGTCAGTGGCTTCGTTGCTAAAGGCTTGCCGCACTCTGGGTACGAGTTTTTCCTGAGCATAGTTGGCCGCAGTGTCGCGCACCAGCCGCTCTTCATCCATTAACTGATCATCCAGATTAAATGGATCTTGCCAATTAAATTTTCCCCAATCACCAGCCATGTTGCTAACCCTTCACTTGATAATGGTGCGCCGTGGCGTCTAGCGCACTGGTTGCACGTTCGATTAATAGATCAATTTCTTCATGGCTGCTGACAAATGGCGGTGAAATAATCATTGAATCGCCCACTGCGCGCATGACTAAATTATTGCTGATGCAGAACTCACGGCAGATACCGCCAGATTTTTGCTCTGGCTCCAGGCGCTCTTTAGTTGCTTTGTTGCGCACCAGCTCGATGGAACCCAGCATGCCAATACCGCGCACATGGCCCACAATCGGATGCTCTGCCAGAGCCTGCCATTTGCTCTGTAAATAGGGGCCCACATCGTTGGCTACCAGGTCCACCATATTTTCACTTTCAATAATTTCTAGGGTCGCCAGCGCTGCAGAGCAGGCAATCGGATGGCCGGAGTAGGTAAAGCCATGGCCAAACTCACCACCGGAACCTGTGATCACACTGGCCACTTTCTCGCTGACCATAACACCACCCAGAGGCTGAAAGCCATTGGTAACCGCTTTGGCAAAGGTCATCAGATCTGGTTCTGTACCATATGTCTGGCAACCAAACATGTTACCTGTGCGGCCAAATCCGCAGATCACCTCGTCGCTGATAAACAGAATGTCGCGCTCTTTAAGGATGCGGCTGACCTCTGGCCAGTAGCTGTCTGGTGGCACTATTACGCCACCGGCTCCCTGGATGGGCTCGGCAATAAAGGCGGCGACATTTTCAGCCCCCAGCTCATCAATACGTTTTTCTAATTCACGGGCCGCCTGCAGTCCGAATTCATGGGCGCTGAGCTCACCGCCGCTGCAGTACCAGTTGGGGTCGGCTATATGCTGAACATAGGGCAGGGTTTCAAACTGATTATGGACAAACTCAAAGCCACCCAGGCTGGCTGAGGCAATGGTGCTGCCGTGGTAGGCATTGGTGCGAGATAGAATAATGCGCTTGTTGGGCTGATCTTTAAGATCCCAGTAGCGGCGCACCAGGCGGATATTGGTGTCATTGGCCTCTGATCCGGAGCCGGTAAAAAACACATGGGTAAACTGATCTGGGGTCATGTTTACTAGGCGATCGGCCAGCTCTACTGCCGGTGCATTGCTGCACTGGAAAAAATTATTGTAGTAGGGCAGTTCCTGAAACTGCTTGCTTACCGCTTCAGCAATTTTTGGCTGACTGTAACCCAGACTGCAGCACCAGAGGCCAGACATAGCATCCAGCAGCTGATTGCCATCTGTGTCGTATATATAAATATGCTCGGCGCGATTAATTACTCGACCTGGCTTGCTGGCGTAGGCACTAAAATCAGTGAACGGGTGCAGGTGCCGTTGGCTGTCAAGCTGTTGCCA
>ERZ1046568.2995-NODE-2995-length-10489-cov-4.225800_pt1 | contig 10489 bp, 7 predicted proteins | sample MGYA00383092_ERZ1046568 | MGnify/ENA primary metagenome ERZ1046568 (study PRJEB29581, sample SAMEA5548362) | metagenome | biome: marine; feature: coastal; material: water | depth 1 m | study: Short-term variability in the microbial, nano- and picoplankton... | reverse complement strand
AGTCATTTTTATCATGAAATAACAGACCTTCTGTCTGAATTTTTTTTGCAAAATCTGCAGTTGAAAAATAATTGGGATGGTATCCAAATTTAAGCTCAATTTCGGCATCAATCCCTTCGCAAATCGTTCGGGTATAACCCATCATATTTTTATAGCGTTGCATGATTCCTTTAAACCCTGACGGCGCGCCGAGGAGCACCATCTTTTGAGCGTTTTTATAGATTTGTTTTTCAAGGAAAATCACCAAAGCCATCCCGCCAACAGAATGCCCAAGAAAGACCGTTGGGTTAAATTCCTGACTAACGACATTAATAAATTCCGAATAGAGTATGGCATTAAACGTATCACTCCCAGATGCGCCATGAGCGGGGCCGTCCAATGCGATTACGTCATAACCTTTTCTGTGAAGTGTTTCAATTTTATACCGCCATCGGCTGGTATTGCTCTCCCAACCGTGAGCGAGTAGGAGGGTTTCTTTGTCGCCTTTCCAATGATACGTTTGAATGGGTGTATCGTTGTAAAACAAGGTTTTTTTGTCTGCGGTCTCTAAAAATAAATTTGCACTTGAAGTGAGTTGCCCACTTCTTGGTTTTGAGAATAATTTTAAAGCGAGTTTGGAAGCATACGAAGCATTGAAAAATCCAATACAATTAATCAGGGCACCAACGAGCTTTGGAATGAGTGTTTTCATAAATCTTTAGGGTCTTCTCTGTGTACGCGATCCATCGTGAATGCAGGGGTGCAAATCGCTAAATATTCACATGGGGCATCAAATGGATTTGAATATTGAACGCGTGTATTTTTTTGAATTTTAATGGATTGCCCTTGTTCTAAAATAAGGGTATCTCCATCGATAATAAACTGTTTTTTTCCTTTAATGATATAGGTGTATTCCTCAAAGTCGGGCGTTTGAAACGGCTCACTCCAACCTGGAGGGGCGACCATGTGGGCGATGCTTAGGTTGTCGTTACCATCCGTTGCATTTCCAAAATGCTCTTCAATTAATTTACCATCAGTCGTCGGAACGACAAAAGGCGTTGTTTGTATTTTATAAGCTTTCATCGTTTAATACCATTGAATGTAAAAGTCCTTTATTTTTGCAGATTCTGGAATTGAAATAGTTTCAATTTTTTGATTCATATTGTAGCGCATATCTTCTGGTAATTCTGATTTACTCACTGTAAAATAGACATTGAGTTCATCCACCGAAACAATAAGGCTTCGGAGTGTGTTTTGAATGTTCGAAATGGTGTACTTAGAATTAATCTCACCAAAAGTACTAAGTGTGTTTAAGCCGTCTTTATTCTTAAAACGGTCGTCCATCACACGCACGGTACGGATGGTTGATAAAGAGTCTAGAGAATAATTTGGATCGAGCTCTAATAACAATGTACCGGTTCCTTTTTCATAAACACTAATGGTGTTGGTGCTGCCAGTGAATTCATCGCCCCCAATGTATTTACTAATAGAATCGTTTATGAAAACCACTTTCAGTTGGTTTATTTTTGTTGAGTCCGTTAGGAGTCCTATGCTGTGTTTGGTAATGGCAAATGGGTTGGTTTTTGATTCGCATCCCATTAACAGGCCTGCCAATAATCCGATAATTAAATAGTGTTTCATGGTTAGTTTTGTATGTTACAATGCTAAATTACTTTTGTTGAAATTCCAAATGCTTTTGGATAAATGTAATTTAATGGCCTTGTTTTGGTTGCTAATAATTTTTGGTAACAGTTGGTTTATAATTTCAGTAAAAATAAATGAAGTTTTATTACTGAAACAACAAACAGTAAACTATTTTTGCTCATTATGTTAAAGACAGAAATTAAATCGCTTGTGAATGCTGGAAAAATGCTCCCTCTTATGGAAGCGTTTTATACCATTCAGGGTGAAGGATTCCACAAAGGAACGGCTGCATATTTTGTTAGAATCGGGGGCTGTGACGTCGGTTGCCATTGGTGTGATGTTAAAGAAAGCTGGAATGCAGAATTACATCCGCCAACCTCTATAGACGCCATTGCTGAGGATGCTGCAAAAGACAGTCAGACCATTGTAGTGACTGGTGGAGAACCGTTGATGTGGGATATGAATCCATTAACAGCGGCCCTAAAATCCAAAGGGATGCAAACCCATATTGAAACGTCTGGTGCTTATAAGTTAACAGGCGATTGGGATTGGATTTGTTTGTCGCCTAAAAAATTAAAAGGCCCTTTAGACGAAGTGTATCAAAAAGCACACGAGCTTAAAGTGATTGTTTTTAATTTGGATGACTTCAAGTTTGCCGAAGAACAAGCTGCAAAAGTGAATCCTAATTGTATTCTTTACCTCCAACCCGAATGGAGTAAACGTGAAAAAATCACGCCTTTTATCGTCGACTATGTGATGAAACATCCAAAATGGAAGGTTTCGTTGCAAACGCATAAGTATTTGAATATTCCGTAGTCTAAAACAGGCTGTTTAGTTGTTTTTGTTTAATTTTAAGCTTCGATATCGCTATTTTAATTCCATTTAAATACTTTTTTGTATTTTTTAGTTTCAATTTGTTAGTGTTTTAAAGTTTAATGTTTATAATATATAAGTTAAGGTGCATATTTGCAGCTTAATACTTAAGAAACTATTATGTGTGGAATTGTATGTGCATTTGACTTAAAGCAAAAATCGGAAATCTTAAGACCTCTAGTGCTTGAGATGTCAAAAAAAATAAGACACCGTGGTCCAGACTGGAGCGGTATCTATAGTGATGAAAAAACAGTGATGTCGCATGAGCGTCTCGCAATTGTGGACCCTGCTTCTGGAAAGCAACCCCTTTTTAGCGAAGATCGTAAGCTTATTTTAGCAGCGAACGGAGAAATCTATAACCATCAAGACATTAGAAAACAATTTGAAGGAAAATATGCTTTTCAAACCCAAAGTGACTGTGAGGTTATTTTGGCACTTTATAAAGAAAAAGGCGTTGATTTTGTAGATGACTTAAACGGAATTTTCGGATTTGCAATTTACGATGTCGAAAACGACGAATATTTTATTGCACGCGATCACATGGGCATCATTCCATTATATATAGGGTGGGATCAAAACGGTACTTTTTATGTGGCATCAGAATTAAAAGCTTTAGAAGGAACGTGTTCTAAGATTGAGTTATTTCCACCAGGGCATTATATGTCTAGTAAAGATGGAAAGTTTGTGCAATGGTACAAAAGAGATTGGAGAGAATATGACGCAGTAAAAGAGAATGAAACAAGTATTGCAATAATTAAAGAAGCATTAGAAGCTGCTGTGCACAGACAGTTGATGTCCGATGTGCCTTATGGTGTTTTATTGTCTGGTGGTTTGGATTCTTCAGTGGTATCAGCAATCGCAAAAAAATACGCTCAAAAACGTGTGGAATCTGGCGATGAAACCGATGCATGGTATCCACAAACACACTCCTTTGCGGTAGGATTAGAAGGGTCTCCAGATTTAGCGGCTGCACAAGTGGTTGCGGATCATATTGGAACCGTCCATCACGAAATTAAATTTACCATTCAAGAAGGATTAGATGCAATTAAAGATGTGATTTATAATATAGAAACCTATGATATTACCACCATTCGTTCTTCAACGCCGATGTATTTAATGGCACGTGTTATAAAATCGATGGGAATTAAAATGGTATTATCTGGTGAAGGAGCAGATGAGATTTTTGGAGGATATTTATACTTTCATAAAGCACCAAATGCACAAGAGTTTCATGAAGAAACAGTTCGTAAATTAGATAAGTTACACATGTACGATTGCCTAAGAGCTAACAAAAGTTTGGCGGCATGGGGTATAGAAGGACGTGTGCCATTTTTAGATAAAGAATTCATTGATGTCGCAATGCGTATCAACCCACAAGATAAAATGATTAATGGTGAGCGCATGGAAAAATGGCTCATTAGAAAAGCCTTTGAAGATATGTTGCCAGAAAGTGTCGCATGGCGTCAGAAAGAACAATTTAGCGATGGCGTCGGCTATAGTTGGATTGATACGCTGAAAGAGATTGTTGACAAAGAGATTTCTGATGAACAGTTAGCAAATGCTAAATTCAGGTTCCCAATTCAAACCCCTCAAAACAAAGAAGAGTTCTATTACCGTTCTATTTTTGAAGGCCATTTTCCAAGTGATGCAGCAGCTTTAAGCGTGCCTCAAGAGGCAAGTGTAGCCTGTAGTACAGCGACTGCTTTAGAGTGGGATGAAGCTTTTAAAAACATGAACGAGCCCTCTGGAAGAGCAATCCTAAATGTGCATGATAAAGCATACGATTAAAGATTCTTAAAACTCAAATAAAGACTTCTGAAGCCTTTTTTTATGAATTTTTAATTTACTCTTACATAGCAACGCCCTTAAATTAGATTTAAGGGCGTTTTTAGTGGTTTTAAGGGCGTTTCACGAAAACAGCCAATTGTTAATAATTCCACTTAAATTACGTAAAAAGACTTTAAATTCGATTAGAGATTAATTATCTTTGTTAGTGTAGATGTGGCTCAGCCGCATTTATGTTAAACATATAATACAACGAACAGAATGAGCGAAGAAGTCAATAAAAATAGTTATTCCGCAGATAGTATTCAGGCATTAGAAGGAATGGAGCATGTCCGCATGCGACCATCCATGTATATTGGTGATGTTGGACTGAGAGGTTTACATCACTTGGTATACGAAGTAATTGATAACTCCATTGATGAAGCTTTGGCGGGTCATTGTGATAAAATCAAGGTGATTATCAATGAAGATAATTCCATCACAACCGAAGATAATGGACGTGGTATTCCGGTCGATTTACATAAAAAAGAAGGCGTTTCCGCTTTAGAGGTGGTGATGACTAAAATTGGTGCTGGAGGTAAATTCGATAAAGATTCCTATAAAGTTTCTGGTGGATTACACGGGGTTGGTGTAAGTTGTGTGAATGCACTTTCTGAGCATTTAAAAGCCACTGTTTTCCGTGATGGAAAAGTTTACGAACAAGAATATGAACGTGGAAAAGCCATGTATCCTGTGAAGCAAATCGGTGAAACGGATAAAAGAGGGACAACAGTTACTTTTAGGCCAGATCCTCAAATATTTACGCAGACTTTAGTTTATGTATATGAAACTTTAGCCAGTAGATTAAGAGAGCTAGCGTTTTTAAATAAAGGCATTACCATTGTTCTTGTTGATGAAAGAGAAAAAGATGAAAAAGGTGCGTTTTTAGGTGAAACATTTCATTCAACCGAAGGGCTTTCAGAGTTTATCAAATATCTAGATAGTAATCGGGACCCAATCATGAAAAGTGTCATTGCTTTTGAAGGCGAGAAAAATGGAGTTCCTGTCGAAGTGGCTATGATATATAATACGTCTTATGCTGAAAACTTACATTCATATGTCAATAACATTAACACACATGAAGGGGGGACACACTTATCTGGGTTTCGTCGTGGATTGACACATACCTTAAAAAAATACGCCGATGAGTCGGGTATGTTAGATAAACTTAAGTTTGACATTGCTGGGGATGATTTCCGTGAAGGATTGACCGCTATAATCTCGGTAAAAGTTCAAGAACCTCAATTTGAAGGACAAACTAAAACCAAATTAGGAAACAGAGAAGTATCTGCATCAGTAAGTCAGGCCGTTTCAGAAATGCTCACAAATTATTTAGAAGAAAATCCGGACGATGCCAAAATAATCGTTCAAAAAGTGATCCTTGCAGCCCAAGCCCGTCATGCCGCTCAAAAGGCGCGTGATATGGTGCAGCGTAAATCTGTAATGAGTATTGGAGGGTTGCCTGGTAAATTGAGTGATTGTTCTGAACAAGATCCTACAAAATGTGAAATTTACCTAGTAGAGGGAGATTCGGCAGGCGGGACTGCAAAGATGGGACGAGACAGAGCCTTTCAAGCGATTTTGCCATTAAGAGGTAAAATCTTGAACGTCGAAAAAGCAATGACCCATAAGGTTTTTGAAAATGAAGAAATCAAAAATATCTTTACAGCCTTAGGAGTTACTATAGGAACCGAAGAAGATCCGAGAGCCTTAAACCTTTCAAAATTAAGATACCATAAGATTGTGATTATGTGTGATGCCGATATTGATGGTAGTCACATTGAAACACTTATTTTGACGTTCTTTTTTAGATATATGAAAGATTTGATTGAAAATGGTGATATTTATATCGCCACCCCACCGTTGTTTTTAGTTAAAAAAGGAACCAAAAAAGAATATGCTTGGAATGATGAAGAGCGCTTGGCGCTAATGGAACAATATGGAGATGGCGCAAAAATTCAACGTTATAAAGGTCTTGGAGAAATGAATGCTGTCCAACTTTGGGACACGACAATGAATCCTGAGTTTAGAACCTTACGTCAAATACAAATTGACAATGGAACCGAAGCCGACCGTATTTTTTCAATGTTGATGGGTGATGATGTGCCGCCAAGACGAGAATTTATCGAGAAAAATGCAATTTACGCCAATATCGATGCCTAGAAAAGTAACCCTTAAAACCTACCATAATGAAAAACCTAATTTTCATTTGCACCATCTTTTTTGGTGTGAATACAACAAACGCACAAGAACTTGAAAGTATTTTACTGGCATCTGATGATGCCAGTCTACTTCTCGAAAATTATCTCAATCCTGTAATGAAAGGATTAATGACAAGTATGAACAACGGTTGGTACACAACGGCAAAAACGCACAAGAAATTCGGATTTGACATCACGATTGGAGCCAGTGCGTCTTTTACGCCCGATAAAGACCAAATGTTTCAATTTGTAGCCGATCAATATGAATTTATATCCGTTTCAGGTGGAAACAGAAGTATTCCAACCATATTAAGTAAAGGTGAAACAGAAACTGAGATTAATATATCGGTTCCTTATGAAGGAGATAAATTTAAAGTCGGCACATTCAGAATGCCAGGCGGAATCGCAAAAGATTTGCCAGCCAATACCACCCCAGCACCATTTGTGCAAGTTGGTCTTGGATTACCATTTAAAACAACGGTCAAATTAAGATTAGTGCCTAAAACTAATTTTGCCACAGATGTAGAAGCCAATTTAATTGGAGTTGGACTTCAGCACGATTTAACTCAATACCTCGGTATTGTTGGGAAACTTCCATTTTCAGTTTCACTGTTTGGAGCTTACACCTCCGCAAGTGTCGAATATGCGATTAAAAACGATGCTTTAACGGATAGAGTGTCCGTAACCAACGGGTCAGCACAATTTAAGTTAAAGACTTGGACGGTTCAAGCGTTAGGGTCTTTGGATTTCAAGATTGTGAGTGTTTACGGCGGACTTGGCTATAATGGCGGAGCCTCTAGTTTTGATATTAAAGGCGATTATTCATTAACGTATGACATACAGGATTCTGAACAAAAAATTTTAGAACCCAAAGTAGATAAAATCTCAGATCCTGTTAACTTAGATTTTAAATCAAGTGGAACTCGTGCCACTATAGGCGCCCGTTTAAACCTTGCCTTTTTCAAAATTTTTGCCGATTACACATTACAAGAATATAACACTGCAACCGTTGGAGTTGCATTTAGCTTTAGATAAATAATCACAACAATAAATTAAAAATAACATGAAAATAACAGTAGTAGGTGCCGGCGCAGTTGGAGCAAGTTGTGCAGAATACATTGCCATTAAAAACTTTGCTTCCGAAGTTGTTTTATTAGACATCAAAGAAGGATATGCCGAAGGAAAAGCGATGGATTTGATGCAATGTGCATCTCTTAACGGATTTGATACTAAAATCACGGGATCGACCAATGATTATCATAAAACGGCCAATAGCGATATTTGTGTCATTACTTCGGGAATTCCAAGAAAACCGGGAATGACTCGTGAAGAATTAATCGGAATCAATGCAGGCATTGTGAAAACAGTATCGACCAACTTGGTTGAACACTCTCCAAATACGGTGCTTATTGTTGTCAGTAATCCAATGGATACCATGACATACCTCGCACACAAGGTCACAGGACTTCCAAAACATAAAATTATTGGAATGGGTGGCGCTTTAGATTCTGCACGTTTTAAATACAGATTAGCAGAAGCCTTAGACGCACCAATTAGCGATGTAGATGGCATGGTCATCGGAGGACATAGTGATGTTGGAATGGTGCCTTTAACATCGCATGCAACTCGAAATAGTATTAAAGTTTCTGAATTTATTTCAAATGAACGCTTAGAGCAAGTAAAACAAGATACCAAAGTTGGTGGCGCAACGCTCACCAAACTTTTAGGAACTTCTGCTTGGTATGCCCCTGGAGCCGCCGTGAGTGGATTGGTTCAAGCAATTGCTTGCGATCAGAAAAAAATATTCCCTTGTTCTGTTTTGCTTGATGGCGAATATGGTTTATCTGATTTATGTATTGGAGTTCCTGTTGTATTGGGATCTAATGGTATCGAGAAAATCGTTGAAATTAAGCTAAGCGATAGTGAAAAAGCGCATTTACAGACAAGTGCCGATGGCGTTAAAAAAACAAATTCATTACTGGACGTGTAAATAGATGACCAGTGGTGTGATTTGTGTTTTTCACTAAAAAAGAGACTTTAAAATGCCCTTTTTATTGAAAACAAAAGAATCTATTGTCAATTCACATCGTAAATCATATATTTGCTCGTTTATAAAAAATTAATGCAGATTAAATTAACTCACAATGCAAAATAAAGGACTCGTAAAATTATTTGCACTTCTATTTGGTTTGGTAAGTATTTACCAATTATCATTTAGTTTTAAAGCAAATCAAATTGAAGATAATGCAACGCAATTTGCTATTGAAAAAATAGCAGATACAGAGACAGACTATGACGCTAAACGCGCGCTTGAACAAGGCAAGTATTTAGATTCGTTGAAAAACGAAGAAGTGTATAACATCGGAATTGCAAAATTTAATTTTGATGAAGTAAAGGAAAAAGCCATGAACCTTGGTTTGGACCTTAAAGGAGGGATTAACGTAATTCTTCAAATATCAGTTAAAGACATATTAGTTGGATTAGCAAACGAAAGTAAAGACCCTGTCTTTAGAAAAGCATTAAGTGATGCCGAAGAACTTCAAAAGGACAGTCAAAACACCTATCTAGAAGACTTTTTTGTAGCCTTTGAAGCAATTGAAGGTGATACTAAATTAGCGTCTCCAGATGTTTTTGCGAATCGAACATTAAGCGAAGAGATTACATTTGATATGACAAATGATGAGGTGAAACCTGTATTATCTGCCAAAATTGATGAGTCGATCGTATCTGCATTTGAAGTGCTTCGTAAACGTATTGATAAGTTTGGGGTTACACAACCAAACATCCAACGTATCGGAAACTCAGGACGTATTCTTGTTGAGTTGCCAGGTGCTAAAGAAATTGAACGAGTCAAAGGATTATTGCAAAGTACAGCTCAACTTGAGTTTTGGGATGCTTTTAAAGGAGAAGAATTTGGAACCTTTATATTTCAAGCCAATGAAACTTTAAAAGATATTGTTGATGTCACTCCAAACGAAGAAAAATCAAACGCAACAGAATCAACAGAAGATTCAATCTCTGATATTATTGGTGATACCGACGCTGAAACTGGTGATACTGGTGAGGTGAACCCGTTAATAGATTTAATACGTGCGCCTGGCTACAACGGAGGCCCTGTAATTGCGTCTTTTGAACAAAAAGATAAGCAACTCGTTACAGACTATCTAAACAACCCTCAAGTGCGTTCGCTGTTATCAGCAGAACAACGGTATGCAAAATTTGTTTGGGGAATCCCAGAAGTGCAACAAACAGTTGGTGAAGATTCAGAAAGTATAGAGCTTGTACAATTATATGCATTAAAAGGAAATAGAGATAACAAGCCACCACTTAGTGGTGCTGTTATTACAGACGCGCGTCAATCATACCAACAAAATGGGAGCCCAAGTGTATCCATGCAAATGAACCTTAAAGGGGCTAAAATGTGGGAAGAAATGACCGGTAATGCGTTTAATACAGCGGGTCAAATTGCCATTGTATTGGATGAAATTGTCTATTCAGCACCTGGGGTTACAACAGGAGCAATTTCTGGAGGTAACTCTGAAATATCAGGATCTTTTACTTTAAATGAAGCGGTCGATTTAGCAAATGTTTTGAGAGCAGGTAAATTGCCAGCCTCTGCGGATATTGTACAAGCAGAAGAAGTTGGGCCATCTTTAGGTCAAGAAGCAATTGATAGTGGAATGAAATCATTCTTAATAGCTTTAGCTTTAGTGCTTTTATGGATGATTTTTTATTATGGCAAAGCAGGTATTTATTCAGATATCGCATTACTATTAAACATCTTATTAATCTTCGGAATTTTATCTGGATTAGGCGCAGTGTTAACCTTACCTGGTATTGCTGGTATTGTATTAACAATCGGAATTGCGGTAGATGCAAACGTTCTTATTTACGAACGGATTCGAGAAGAGTTATTTAAAGGTAAAAGTCAGAAAGAATCGGTCAAAGACGGATTTAGCAATGCCTTA
>ERZ1046568.2994-NODE-2994-length-10491-cov-4.911173_pt1 | contig 10491 bp, 10 predicted proteins | sample MGYA00383092_ERZ1046568 | MGnify/ENA primary metagenome ERZ1046568 (study PRJEB29581, sample SAMEA5548362) | metagenome | biome: marine; feature: coastal; material: water | depth 1 m | study: Short-term variability in the microbial, nano- and picoplankton... | reverse complement strand
AAAACAATGTAGACACTATTCGTAATAAGATTACTAATTTTAGTAGCACAATGCCTTTCGGTGATATGAAGTATGTATTACTAGATGAGGCAGACTATATTACTCCAAATGGACAAGCGGCTCTACGTGGTGTAATGGAAATGTATCATACTAGTTGCAGGTTCTTACTTACATGTAACTACCCACAACGAATTATTCCTGCACTACACAGCAGATGCCAAGGCTTTCACATTGAGAAGTTAGATGTAAACGAGTTTACAGCAAGGATAGCAACCATAGCAATTGGTGAAGGTGTAGACGTAGATTTAGAAACACTGGATACTTATGTACAAGCAACGTATCCTGACTTGCGTAAAAGTATTAATCTTGTACAACAAAATGTAGTCGACGGTATTTTACAAAGACCACAAGAAGGCGACCAAGCGAGCAGTGATTGGATGTTAAGTGCTATTGAAATGTTTAAAGCAGGACAATATAAAGAAGCAAGAACATTAATTTGCAGTCAAGCAAGGCCAGAAGAGTACGACGACATATACAAATTTATGTATAGAAATCTAGAACTGTGGGGTGCTACTGAGCAACAACAGGATCAGGCTATTGTTATTATTAGAAATGGCATGGCTAAAAGCAGTTTATGTGCTGATCCTGAAATCAACCTTAGTGCAACAATGGTTGAACTTCAGTTAAATAGTATGTAATGAAATTTATATTATTATCAGATTTAGGAACGAAACCTACTCGTGCTGGAAATTTACAAAATAACAGCAGAAGTTCTGGTGCTCTACACATAGTTGAAATTGCAAACAGTATGGGTGTCGAATCAACTAATATAGATTACTGGAGAGAGTGGGGAGTAGACAACTTACGAAAGTGCATCACTAACTGGTTTGGTGATGACCCTGAGCCGTGGATAGGTCTTAGTGGTAGCATTGACGGCAGTAGTACACAGGAATTTAAAAACCTAACATACCTCTTAAAAAGGGAGATACCAAATTTAAAAGTTATATTAGGAGGGTACCGAGTACCTGTCGGTGAGGAGGATTGGGTAGACTTTGCGTTCATTGGTAGAAGCGGAAACATATTTACTGAATGGTTGAACGGCAATAATTTAGAAAAGTATGTGTTCAGTAAAAATCCGTTAACATATAAAAATCCACATGGACAAATATTAGAAAAGCCGGTTAGTCCCATGCTTCAAAGCACAGACTTTTGGAGTGATAAAGAAACGCACACAATTGAATTAGCATTAGGTTGTAAATTTAATTGTAGTTTCTGTGGATATGATTTTAGAAATAACAAAAATCCTGTGCTAATTGATCCTGAAAAAGTGTACAACACACTCAAAGATGCACATGATAATTATGGTATAAGAAATTTTGTTTTAGCAGACGACACTATAAATGAGATAGATGATAAATTAAATCTGTTAGGAGACATTGTAGAGCAACTAGACTTCGAACCCAACTTTATGGCTTTTGTGAGGGCTGATGTTTTAGCGGCTAAACCACATCAAATCGAAATGCTACAACGATCTAGAATCAATAGTATGTTTTTTGGTATAGAAAGTCTCAATCCAAACGTTACAAAGACTATAAGAAAAGGTGGTAAATCAGAAAGAATGCTTGCTGGACTAAAGCAACTTAAACGTGATTACCCGGAGGCATTTACTTACGGTAATCTTTTGATAGGATTAACAGGAGACTCAGAAAAAGATATTTGGGATAGTTGTCATAAGATTGCAGATGAGCAAGTACTGACTAGTGCAGGATGTAACAGTTTAAGATTATATGAAAATATAGAAAACCCCGATGTGATGAGCGACATTGACAAAAATCCTAAAGAGTTCGGATACGATATTATCGGGACTGATAAAGAATGGGCAGAGTTAGGTTATAGTTCACAGAACTGGCAAAACGATTGGATTAACACACAAGACGCTGATGCTCTTAGTGCAAGGGTTGATCAGTTTTTAATGCAAAACTTACAGTCGCATTTTACAGCACATGAGATTTTTGGCATGCAGGCAATGCTACCAAATATACCATGGAAAAATTACAATGGCATGATAACTCTTTTTAATCGAGGCAGGAACAGTGTTGTTGCTACTTACATTAAACAAAAAAGTGAATGGATGTTAACTAGGTAGATAAATACTGTTATGGCAGAAGAAAAGAAAATTGAACAAAAGCAAGAAGAGACGTTAATCACAGTTAGTATCTGGTCTAAGATCAAGCACTGGTGGCGTACCTTGTGGCGCGAAGAATGGGAACTAACAATTTATTTCCCAAGCGAAGTTAAGTTTATGGAAGACGGATCACGTATTGAAAGCCTGTCGCCAAAGACATTTCGTTGCAAGGCACTCAAGAAAATCTCTCCGACTAACATTATTTTTATAGACCTGCTAGGAATTAAACATGAGATTAAGGTGGTAAATCCAGTAGGTTATGACTTACGAAAGATTTACTAATGCATGGCGTAATAATACTCGACTGTACTAATACAGATAACAGACAAACCACACTCCGCAGTCACATAATTAGACCATTAGCACCTTTCGGCTTACATGATGTTTGCGTAAAGCACAATATACCTAGCACTGTGATAAATTATGCAGGTTTTTGGAACCCACAAGAACTATTCGATACTCTTGCACTATGGAGTGAAAAGAATTGCTTAAAACGCATTACAGTTGCTTGTAGCACCCTATTTAGTAGTAATGTATTAGATAGTAATAGCAGTATTTCTTCACTTATTACACTTTTAAAACAGGAATACGATGTCACACTGCTCGTGGGCGGGCCTATTAATCTTGTTGATTACGACCTCAATGGACATATTCCTGATGCTGTTTTTCAAGGTAGAAGCCTACATTTATTTGAACAATGGGTTACAGGCAACGATCCAGTAGAACACAAAGACAAGGTTAACAGTATAACTAGATATTACAATGCTACAAATCAAGTTGTAGAAAATCCTATAGTTCCTATACTGCACGATGATTATTGTCTTTCATCTAAGGATGTATTACAGTTTGAAGTAAGGCTAGGTTGTAAATTTAATTGTACATTCTGCACATTTGAATTTCGTAATGCTAAAAAAACAAATGACACTAATTCAGAGTGCCTATACAATTTTTTTGAAACAGCAAACACCAAATACAACATAACACGTTTTAGTACAGTAGACGACACATTCAATGAAGACGACAGTAAAATAGATACCCTCTTAAATGCTGTTAAAAGATTAAATTATAAACCTAAAATAGTTGGCTACAATCGTTTTGATATAATGTTGCGTAAACGAGAGCAAGCAGATAAATTATATCAAGCAGGGTTTGTAGGTCATTACTTTGGTATAGAAACATTGCACCCTGAAGCAAGTAAGATTATACGCAAAAAGGCTCCAAGAAAGGAAGCATTGGACTATTTAGAGTATCTCACCAGGACATATCCAAGTTGGCATATGTGTAGTGGATACATTGTGGGCATACCCGGTGAACCGAGCGAGCATATAATAGATGTGTTTAGAGAAATACAAGAACGCAGATTAATACAAGCAATGATTCCGGTTGATCTAGGTTTGTATAACATACCTGGCAATGAGGATAACTATAGTGATTTTAGTAAAACACCTGAGAAGTACGGCATAACTGTTACTGGCGGTGATCCGTCAGACCTAAATTGGAAACACGATTTGTTTACTAAAAGGCAAGCCCAAGTACTTGCTAAACGTCTTGCTAGTAAAAATCTAAAGCATGGCATAACAACTATAGATCCGTGGGAAGCAATTAGCAGAGATGCTTTGGGTCTTGTGGATTTGTTTGATCAAACACAAAAAGCAGATTACAGTTACATGGTAAGTAACACACCTAGTGAAATGTATTCTGCTATTTGGCTTGCATTAGGCGATCAACATATCAAAAGTTACATTGATCGCAAAAAACAATATATCAGCTCGATGTAGAGTTGTAAATATCTAGTACTTCTGCTACTATTGGATGTCTCTCAACGTCACCTCTGCCAAACTCCACAAGTTTAATTCTTTCTGAGTTGGCTTTTGCTAAACGTTCAATAAACATTTTGAGGCCGTTTTCCTCGTATCCTCTATCGTGTTGATCAAGGTCGCCTGTTACTACAAGTTTAGAATTGTCGCCTATTCTTGTTAATAACATTTTCATTTGGCTGTCAGTGGCGTTTTGCATTTCGTCTGCAATAATCCACGCATCTTTAAATGTTCTACCACGCATGTATGCTAGAGGTGCTACTTCGACTTTGTTATCATTTAGCATGTACTCTATCTGATCTGGCGTGTAATATTCTTCAAAGACGTCAAATATTGGTCTTGTCCAAGGTGCCATTTTTTCTTGTAATGTTCCTGGCAAGAAGCCGTGTTGTTCGTCAACACTTACAGCAGGGCGAGTAACAACAAATTTGTTTACATCACCTCCTTTAAGTTCTTTAATGCCTGCTAATGTTGAAATAAGTGTTTTGCCTGTTCCTGCTGGCCCAATTGCAAACACTATATTGATATTGCGATCTTCTAAATAACCTAGTAAATCGTCTTGATTGAAGTTCCTTGGTACTATATTAACTTTCGTTTGTCTAGTGCGAGTAAGTGCCCCGCCTTGTATTACTCTCAAATTACCCTCCTGTTGGATATTTTTTCTGTTTTTATATTTGTTACACTTTTCTTTACGAGCTTTTCTGGACATGTTGTACTCCTGTGAGCCATAAAAAAACCGTAGTAGGACGGCCCCATACGGTTCGGTTCATAAATTGTTGTTGTGTATTCGTAATAGTATTTTTTCATTACAATATTATTTAACAAAGGTATCATATCCATAAACATAGTTGATTATATTTTGATAAATAGTTAGAAGGAGTTAATATGACTATATCTGTAAAAATGTTAAACGACAGCATTAAGAAGGTATCTGAAACTAATTCTCTATTAGATATGCTTTTAGAGTTTGAAAAAGTTTTAGATAAAATAGATCTTTATGCATTCAAAAATTGGGAACAAGGCGAAGTCCTTTATGGCCCTAAGCTCAGCAGACACTTTTTAGAAGTCACATTGATGTACCCATATAAAAAGATGCCAGATCCTAGTGGTGCTAAAAGACTTATTGCTAGAGATATTCTTGTAGACTTTAAAAAGGACACATTGATTAGTCCAAGAAGAATTAAAACTTTTGATGACGTTGAAGTAGAAACTAGACCAGACGGCGCACAAAGGTTTAAAGCAAAATCAAATTCAGAACCTGTGTGGCTAGTAAGTGTTAAGATGCCGCGTAGATACGTCGACGAATTCGACGTAGGCAATATAGAAGTTGACGAAGATGCATACGTTGATATGGACGATGTTAATTCGTCTGCAGACCTGCAGGTAAATGATGGAACTGAAATGGGTGTACCTACAGCACCGGTTGATCCTGCAATGGGAGCTCAAATCTAATGGCACTAAGAGAAGGCGACCTACATGATACAATTTTAAAAACAATAAGTATCGATGAGTTCACTCCTAAAACAGGAGACGAAAAAGATGTCGCTGTTATGGGTTTTAGTGTTGTGCAAGATTACCCAGGACAAGATTTATACAATTTTATTAATGGCTCTGTAGTAGAAAACAGGGATATAGAATTATCTCCAAATCCAAATACAGACGGATACTATATGGTATTTGTAGAAATGGATAGAGACGAAAACGTCATGCAAAACATAAGAAATATTCTTAAAGAAGTTGAGAACGTTGCTGGTAAACTCAAATGGGAATTTAAGTTTCCATATGTTGAGAACGCATTATCTGCAGATGATCCTGGGCTAGTAAAATACATGCAGGTTAACCCAGATACATATTTAAGTGCAAGTGATTTCAAAGCACAGATGGCCAATGAAGAGGCTGAAGCAGAGGAGAGAGCATTGCAAGAGCAAGCAGAAGAAAACAGCAATACTATATTAGAATTTTTAAAAGACAGCAGTCTCTTAGAAGCAGGTATTACAGACAACAAAATACATATGCGTGGAGCAAAGGATGTCGCTACTTTAGAAGTAGTTAACTTTGGTTCAGCAAAAAACATAATGGCAGAATTAGGTATTAACGAAAGTGCAATTAAACCATTGGACAGCACACTTAGAGTTTTTAACAGTATGTTAGGCGAGATGAAAGCAGTTCCAATAGATAATTACATTGTGATTTTTAATCCTGCGGTGACAGAAAACATACTGGTGACAAAACAATGTTAGGATTTATAAAAGCACTACCTTTAATTATATTACTTGGCGGCATAGCATACGGCGGCCATAATTGGATTGTTGGTAAACTAGAGACTAGAATAGATCAGCAACAGATGCAGATTGATGTACTCAATCAACAGAATGTTGTGTTACAAACTGCGGCTCAGCAGAACGAAACAACTATCCGCAATATGGAAGCAAACGCAAAGAAACAAGTACAGCAAATCACTACACTCTCTACTCAAGCAACCGAGTGGGAGAATCAAGCAAAAGAATATATGAATATTTTTTCCAATCACAACTTCACAAAACTTGCAAGATTAAGACCAGACACAATAGAAAGACAAGCAAACGATGCTACAAGATCAGTATTTGATAGTGTCGAACAAGACAGCAGAGACATAGAGGAACTTAACAATGAACAAGACAATTAAAAATTTAAGTATAGTTGGCTTGGCATTAGCACTAGGCGCATGTAGCACAATGCAACAACCTTATCAGCCTTTGCCTCCAGTAAAGGTTATTACAGAAACAGTTGAGGTAGAAATTTATCAACCACCTTTGCCTAGAGAGATAGCACTTTCAGATATCGAATGGAAAGTTATTACAAATACTCCTTGTAAACCCGCAACAGGTAAAGAAACTATCAGAGGTAGCGGAGGCAAGTGGTTCTATACTACAGATAGGTTTGCATATGAACAATATGTTGACGAAGAAACAGGCGAATCAAAAAGAAGAGTACAGAGAGATGAAGCAGGAAAAAGAGTAGAGCTCACCCAACTAACAGATGCAGACGGTGAAGGAATTCAATCATGCGGTAACTTGCAACAGAAGATAGCAGAAATAGAAACTATGCTAGATGGCGAGTTTGTTATTATGGCTATCACTCCAGTAGGTTACGAAAGAATGGCCGCTAACTTACAAGAGATTAAAAGATTTATCAATCAACAAAAAGATATCATCTATTACTATAGAGAAGCAACCGCACCTAAAGGTGTACAAGGTTGGTTAGAAGAAAACGCTGAACGTCAAGCAAATGATGTTGAAGCCGCTGAAGCAGATAATCCGACAGTTGGTCAACCTCCAACACAAGAAACATCCGGCTTCAGTTTACAAAAATTAATACCTGGCTTAAATAATAATGAATAGCGACAAGGAAAGGTTACATTCCGTTTTAAGACAAGTACTAGACCTCGATTACAATTTTGAAATATCAGATGAACATAATATATATGATGACTTAGGTGCAGATAGCCTGGGCAGTATTGAACTTATTATGGGACTCGAAACAGAATATGACATTGAAATATCAGATGATGAAATAGACGATATAGTCACTGTCGGTCAAATAGCACAACTTATCAAAAATCTTTCATAAACTCCTTGACAAATAGCATTTTCCTGCTATAATTACTTTATGGATTACTATCAAACTTTGGGCGTTAACAAGAATGCGGACGGCCAGTCAATTAAAGGTGCATATCGCAAACTTGCGAGCAAGCATCATCCTGACAAGGGTGGTGATGCCGAACAGTTTAAAAAGATCCAAGAAGCATACGACACATTAAGTGATATTGATAAAAGACGAGAGTATGATAACCCTAGTCCTTTCAATGGCGGCAATCCATTTGGTGATATATTCGGAGATATATTCGGGCAACGAGCTCAACAGCCTCAACGTAATCCAGACCAGAGAATAGAGATTACTATACCTCTAAAGGATGCTTACTTTGGTAATGACTATGTTCTTAATACGCCTGCTGGCACTGTAAATTTTACTGTTCCGATAGGCACTGGAGATGGTGACACATATAGGATGGCTGGAAAAGGCCATCATCGTTTCAGCCAATTGCCTCCCGGTGATTTAATGATTAGAGTAAGGGTTGACTTTCCTCCGGAATGGAATAGCGAAGGTAAAAATTTATTTGTACGCATAGGAATTGATGCAGTAGATGCAATTGTTGGAAGTGATATCACATTTTATCACATCAATGACAAGCAGTATAAATTAAGAGTGCCGGCAGGATGTCAGCAAGGACAAAGAATAAAAATGAGAGGGCTAGGAATGCCAGACTCAGGAGCGGGTTTACCTGGTGACTTGATTGCTATAGCTCACATAGAAGTGCCCACTATACATGACGAAGAAGTAATTAAAGTTTTAAATACAATTAAAGACCTAAGAGGACAAAATGGAAAGTAAACACGTCGATAGCATAATTCAAAGTGCAGTTTTAAAAGCAGAGAGCTTAGAGCACGAGTATATGACTGTGGAACATCTCACAGTTTGTTTACTCGAAGCAAAGAAAATCAAAAAAGTTCTCGCTGACTTGCAAATAGATGCTGATAGAATTTATCAGGATCTTACTGACTTTTTACATAACAACGAATTTAACGGATTGCTTTCTTCAAACGGACTGAAAGGTTCACCTAAGAAGACACAGTCGGTTGATCGTATAATACAACGTGCATTAGCACAGGTTATCTTTAGTGGCAGAGATGAGATACAACCACTAGATTTATTTGTTAGCATACTATCAGAAGATGAAAGTTATGCCAAATACTATTGTGAAATGAACGGGCTCGACAGGAATATGATTATTGATCACATCGATCAAAAATTTAAAACTGCAAAGAGTGCTGAGTTGATCGAAGAGTATACAACAAATCTAAACGAGGAAGCAATTAAAAATAAGATTGATCCTCTGATAGGACGTGAATCAGAAGTAGATGACTTAGTACATGTACTTGCTAGACGTAAGAAAAACAATGTGTGCATCGTTGGCGAACCAGGTGTAGGTAAAACTGCAATTGCAGAAGGACTTGCAAAACGCATTGTAGATGAACAGGTTCCACCTATGTTGCGTAACAAAGTTGTGTACAGTTTGAGCGTTGGAGACTTATTAGCAGGCACTAGATACCGAGGAGACTTCGAAGAGCGTCTTAAAATGGTGCTAGATGTTCTCAGTGACAATCCTAATACAGTGTTATTCATTGACGAAATACACATGATTATGGGTGCCGGTAGTACAGGTGGCGGTGCAGTTGACATTGCTAATATGATTAAGCCTGTATTAGGCAAAGGCAAACTGTTAACTATCGGTGCAACAACGCCAGATGAATTTGCAAATACGTTCGAGAAAGATAGAGCATTGATGCGTAGGTTTGCAAGACTAGACGTTGAACAAACATCAGTAGAAGATACAAAAGAGATATGCCGTGGACTTAGAAGCCACTATGAGAACTTCCATGTTGTTTCGTACACCGATGAAATACTCGATAAGATAGTTGACCTTACTGATAGATATATCAAGAACAAGTACTTCCCCGACAAGGCATTAGATGTAGTTGATGCTGTGGGTGCCAAAGTAAAGTTAGCGGGCAATAAGGATGTTACATTAGCAGATGTTATCAAAGTAGTAAGTAAGATATCTAAAGTAAACGCTACATTAGTAGATGTCGAAAAGAAAGATGGTTACCAAAATTTAGATAGCAGAATGAAAGAGATTGTCTTTGGTCAGGACGAAGCAATAGACAGGATAGTAGAAAGTATTCTAGTTAGTAAAGCAGGACTAAGAGAGAAGAACAAACCTATCGGTACGTTCTTGTTTGTTGGCCCAACTGGCACAGGTAAAACTGAAACTGCTAGAGCATTAGCACAGCACATGGAAAGCAAACTTGTTAAGTTTGATATGTCTGAGTACATGGAAAGACATAGTGTAAGTAAACTGATTGGTGCTCCTCCGGGTTATGTAGGACATGCTGAAGGTAAAATGGGACAAGGACAATTACTTGCAGAAGTAGAAGAGAATCCTAATTGTGTATTACTACTAGACGAAGTGGAGAAAGCCGCACCAGAAGTATTAAATGTGTTACTGCAAATTATGGACGACGGAAAACTTACTGGTGGTACAGGTAAAGTAACTGACTTCAGTAATGTGATACTATTAATGACATCTAACCTAGGAGCCGCGGACAGCGAAACATTAAAAATTGGATTCGGTGATCAAACAAAGCAAAAAGAAGTAGACAAAGCAGTAGAGAAATTCTTCTCTCCAGAGTTTAGAAACAGATTAGACTCAGTTGTTAAATTTAACAAACTGTCTCAAGAGCTTATGTTGCTAATTGTAGATAGACTTGTAACAGAAACAAACAAGTTACTACAAGAAAACGAGTCTTTCAACATTATTAAATTATCTGATGTTGCAAGATCTCAATTAGGTGAAGACGGATATCAACCTAGTATGGGTGCAAGGCCGGT
>ERZ1046568.2992-NODE-2992-length-10494-cov-8.129323_pt1 | contig 10494 bp, 8 predicted proteins | sample MGYA00383092_ERZ1046568 | MGnify/ENA primary metagenome ERZ1046568 (study PRJEB29581, sample SAMEA5548362) | metagenome | biome: marine; feature: coastal; material: water | depth 1 m | study: Short-term variability in the microbial, nano- and picoplankton... | reverse complement strand
CCCACAAAAAGAATAATACCAACTGTTGGTGTATACAAGTCAATGTGTAAATTAAGTGCCAGCACAATCGATAATGATACATTTATAAATAATGTACTTATTATTTATTTTTAGTATCACGAGTAACATCCATTTAATTATTCCATTATATTCCTAAGCTTATAATTTTGAATGTTTTATTAGTTTTGTCCTAATAGGATATAAATCAATAGGGTCACAAAACAAAGAACAATAGACAGGTGTTTAGTGTATTTCCATTCCTTCATATCTAATATATGTAGATCTATAGCCTTAAATTCCTTGTCTTGAGGGTAAAAATAGGAAACACCAAACATCACCGCTAAATTAATTAGGAATTCAATCCCCCAAATATGAACAAAGTGAATATCTGTTTTTAGAATGAAAGTGGTTGTAATATAAAAAGCAAGGCCTACAAACAAAGCTGCTTTGGCACCAGTAGCCGATACTTTCTTCAGGAAAAATCCAGCTAAAATGATAGAAGCAATAGGAATAAAGAAAATACCATTTAATTGTTGTAATAACTGGTAGAGACCATCTGGTGCGTTAGCCACCATAGGTGCGGCCATAATCGCGAAAATTGCTAAAACTGTAGAGGTTAGTTTTCCAACTTTTACTAGCTTTTTATCTGTGCAGTTTTTACCAAAGTGCTCTTTATATATATCTATACTAAAAATAGTTGCAGCACTATTAAGAACACTATTGAATGTGCTTAATACAGCTCCCATTATAATGGCTGCAAATAAGCCTACAAGTCCCACAGGAAGTACTTTTTTGATAAGCTCAGGGTATATCATATCTTGATTTTCAAAAAGGGAATCTCCATAATAATAGAACCCAATAACTCCAGGTAAAATAATAATGATAGGTGCAAATATTTTCAAAAAGCCTGTATATAAAAGTCCTTTTTGAGCTTCCACTAAATTCTTGGCTCCAAGTGCTCGTTGGATTATGGTTTGGTTCATACTCCAAAAGTACAACTGATTAATAATTAGCCCTGTAAAGAGTACTCCAAAAGGCATTATGGAATCCTTTGCTCCTATAACATTAAATTTTTCTGGGCTATGTTGATAGACTTTAGTCAAACCTGTTAATGGATTACCATCACCAATACTGATAAGTGCGATTAGAGGAATAGCTAGTCCGCCAATTAATAGCCCATATCCATTTATGGTATCTGAAACTGCTACTGCTTTTAATCCTCCAAAAATGGCATAAATAGACCCAATAACTCCAATAGCAATTACAGTTACCCAAAGGCCTTGATCTTGAGACATTCCAAGAACTTCCGAAATATTAAAAATACTTTCAATATTAATAGCTCCCGTGTAAAGCACTATTGGTAATAATGTAACAACAAAAGAAACCATCAAGAAAAGAGCAACCAATGTTCTAGTTGAACTATCAAAACGTTTTTCAAGATATTGGGGAATGGTTGTAAGCCCCATTTTTAAATATTTGGGCACAAAATAAACAGCAGCAACGACTAAGGCTAAAGCCGATGTAACTTCCCAAGCTATAATGATAAATCCATTTTTATAGGAAGAACCATTCATGCCTATAAGATGTTCAGTAGATATATTGGTTAATAGCATAGACCCTGCGATAACAATTCCTGTTAGACTTCGTCCTCCCAAAAAATAGCCGTCTTGAGAATCCAATTTTTCATTTCTGAGTTTGTACCAAGAGTAAATGGCTACAAAGGCGATGAATCCAATAAAAGTTAAAACAGTATACATATGATTATTTTAGTTATTGTTGAGCATAAATTAAAATCTCTTAAGATTATTAACTAGTGATGGAATCTCTGTTTCTTTTTTCGTTCTAAAGAATCCCTGTAAGCTTCTTTAACGGTTTCCATATCGGATACTTCCGCGATAGGAACTTCCCACCAACTATACCCATCAATTCCATGATACCTGTCGCAGGTGGTATAAATAACAGTGGTTTTATCAATGCCTTTTGCTGTTTTTAATGCATCTGTTAAACTTGTGTAATCTGTACATTCAATAACATGTGCACCTAAACTTCTTGCATTATCAGCCAAATTGACTGGCAAAATAGCTTGAGAAGTCACATCATCACCATCAATCTTTTGAGAGTCTGGATTCCTGTATAAAAAGCGGGTACCATACCCTTCACTTCCCAAACTACGAGAAAGAGCTCCAATACTTTTATAGCCATCATTATCAATTAAAACAATGGTGATTTTATAATTTTCTTGAATGGATGTTACAATTTCTTGAGAAAGCATTAAATAACTTCCATCACCGACCATTACGTAAATTTCTCGACTTGGATCAGCCATTTTAGCTCCAAGTCCTCCAGCAATTTCATAGCCCATACAAGAATATCCATATTCCAAATGGAAGCTTTTACTACTTTTGGTTCTCCATAACTTATGCAAATCACCTGGTAAACTTCCTGCAGCGCAAAGCACCACATCATTATCATCTGCAAACTCATTTACAGCACCAATAATTTCCCCTTGACTTAGAAGGTTATTATGCCTATAATCATATATTTCGGAAACTTTTGCCTCCCAAGATCGATTGAATTCAGAAACTTTATTACTATAATCTTCATCAACCTGATAAGCATCCAATAATCCTAACAATTCCTCTAGTGTTGCTTTTGCATCTCCTTGTAACATGAGTCCTCCATGTTTGGCTGCATCAAATTCAGCAACATTTATATTCACAAATTTAACATTTGGATTTTGAAATGCTGTTTTAGAAGCTGTTGTGAAATCACTATAACGTGTTCCTAAGCCAATAATCAAATCTGCTGATTCTGAAATTTGATTCGCTCCAGGCGTTCCTGTGGCTCCAACGGCACCTAATTGATGAGGGTCGTCAAACCGTAAAGCGCCTTTACCAGCAAAAGTCTCTGCAACAGGAATATGAGTTTTATAAACAAAGGTTTTTAAAACATCCAAAGCATCACTATAATGAGCTCCTCCACCTGCAATTATTAGAGGCTTTTTACTTTTTTTAATTAGATCTACTGCTCTTTTAATTTGATAAACATCAGGTCTTTGCCTCATAATTCTCCACGTTTTTTTCTCAAAAAACTCCTCTGGATAATCAAAGGCTTCTGCTTGAACATCCTGTGGTATCGCCAGAGTAACAGCTCCAGTTTCTGATGGAGACGTTAATACCCTCATAACTTCTGGAAGGGCGTATAATATTTGTTCAGGTCTATTGATTCGATCCCAATACTTAGAGATTGGCTTAAAGCAATCATTTACAGAAAAATCTTGTGAACTGGGAGACTCTAATTGTTGTAATACTGGAGCAACATGTCTTCCAGCAAAAATATCGCCAGGAATTAAAAGTACTGGCAAACGATTAATAGTAGCTCCAGCGGCTGCAGTTAACATATTGGTGGCTCCAGGTCCTATTGAAGTGGTACAAGCAAAAGTGCTTAATCGATTTTTCATTTTTGCATAAGCCGCAGCTGTATGCACCATAGATTGCTCGTTTCGACACTGATAGTACTTTAAATCATTCTGCTGTTGAATGGCCTGCCCCATACCAGCAACATTTCCATGTCCAAAAATACCAAAGCAACCTGCGAAAAATTTATTTTCAACACCATCCCGTTCTACGTATTGTTGATTTAAATATTTTATGACAGCTTGGGCAACAGTTAATCGTATTGTTTTCATTTGTTTTGCTGATTTTATTACTACATACGAACTAGATAGCTTATCATAATGATAGCTCTATCGTTTTTATTTTAACATTTTAATGCTCTGAAATTGGTTAATTTCTTCCAGTTTAACGGGTCTGTTTTCTTGTAGTGACATTATTGACGCCAATCCAATTTTTAAAGATTGAAGCCCATCGTTTCCATTGGCTGGAACAGGAGTCCCATTTTCTAAACTTTGGATATAATCACTCATTTCTGTCTTGTAAGCTTCTGCATAGCGTTCTAGAAAAAAATGCAAAGGCAAGGACCTTTGACTTCCTTGACTTGTAAATAATTGGTGGGAATCGTGTAAATTATTCTCTGCCTTAACCATACCTTTAGAGCCGAATACTTCAACTCTCTGGTCGTATCCATAAGCTGCTTCTCTACTATTGTCAATTATAGCCATCGTTCCGTCTGTATAGGTCAGGGTTATAACCGCTGTATCTATATCTCCCACATCTCCTATAACAGAATCGACAAGAACAGCACCCTTAGCATACACCTCCTCAACTTCTTTGTCTACAATAAAACGTGCTATATCAAAATCGTGAATGGTCATGTCTAAAAATAAGCCTCCAGATTTTTCAATATAACTTACTGGTGGTGCACCAGGATCACGGCTAGTAATCTTTACCAAATGATGTTCCCCTATGGCTCCCTGACTTACTAAAGCTTTAACCTTTTTAAATTCTTTATCGAAACGTCTATTAAAGCCAATCATTAATTTTATTCCCGTATCTTCTACAAGATCCAAAACTTCAACTACTCTTTCCAGAGATAAATCTAATGGTTTCTCACAAAAAACATGTTTTCCTTTTTTAGCTGCAATTTCTACATAATCCGCATGTGTGTCTGTAGGCGAACAAATAACAACTACATCAATATCTGTAGAAGCTAACATGTCTTCAAACGTGGAAGTCACATTTGCTACGCCTTTATCCTTGGCATATACCTGAGATTCTTCAAAAGGATCCATCGCAGCAACAACTCTTACATTATTCATTTGAAGTAAATTATCTAAATGTATTTTTCCAATTCTTCCCAGACCCGCTAGGGCAAATTTTAATTTCTTCATGGATATTCTGTTATTTATAATCCTAATGTTTTTAAATAATCCCTATTGGATTGAGCGCAAATTTTTGGGTCTCCCATTCCAGGCAATATATCCTGTTCAACAACCACCCAATCATCGTATTCTAATTGATGCAGCAAAGTAACAATACTCTCGAAATCCACTTCGCCTTTACCTAGCTCGCAGAACACACCTCTCTTAATTGCATCGAAGTAGTCTCCATTGGCATCCCTAGACGCTTTGGCAATATCTGGACTAAAATCCTTAAAATGGACATGCCATATGCGATCAGAATAGGTTTTTAGTGCCTTCACTGGATCACCTCCTCCAAAAGCATAATGCCCCATGTCTAGACATAAACCCAATAACATAGGGTCCGTCAATGATAATAATTTATCAATTTCTTCAGGTGTCTCTACATAACCAGCACAATGATGATGAAAAACAGTCCTAATTCCAAAAGCATCCTTTACTGCTTTGGCTATTTTCTCTGCGCCTTGAGCATAGACCTTCCATTGACTATTAGTAAGGCTCATCTCTGGGAGTATTCTCCCCGCATTCTGGGTACGCTTAGAAATGGTTCCATTGTCATCTGCCAAAACAATAAGTGCATTTTTATATCCTGCATTAAACATTAATTCAGCAACTTTTAAAGCTGACAAAACACCATCCTCATGTTTTGTAATATCAGCCAAAGCCACAGGCACAAAAGCTCCTAACAACTCCAGTCCTCTTTTATGTATCTCATTGTATAACTGGCTTGAAACAGTAGGCATATATCCCCAGTCTCCAAGCTCTGTTCCGATATACCCAGTTTCCTTTATTTCATCAAGAACCTGATCGAAACCAATTTCTTCCGATTTCTCTTCCAAATCAAATTCTAAGGCTCCCCATGAGCAAGGGGCGTTGGCGATCTTGATCATATTAAAATTTACGTGACCAAATATTTGGCCACCGTTCAATAACTACTTTAGTTTGAGTAAAAAACTCAATAGCATGTTTTCCTTGACCGTGAAGATCTCCAAAAAAGCTATCTTTCCAACCACTGAATGGAAATTGTGCCATAGGTGCAGCTACACCTATATTAATCCCAATATTTCCAGCATCGGCTTCATTTCTAAATTTTCTTGCACTAGCACCACTGCTTGTAAATAAGCAAGCCATATTTCCATAATTCCCACTATTTACAAACTCTAAAGCTTCCTCTATATCATTCATTGAAATAAGACTCATTACCGGTCCAAAGATTTCTGTTTTAATCAAACCTTTGTCTAATGCAACATTTTCTAGGATGGTTGGTGAAATGAAGTTACCCTTTTCATACCCTGAAATTGATGTATTTCTTCCATCAAGAAGCGCCGTAGCTCCTTCATCTAGTCCTTGTTGAATTAAGCCTGTAATTCTGCTTTTACTTTCAGGAGTGATAACAGGTCCCATACTTACATTATCGTCCCATCCGTATCCAGTTGTTCTTGATTTTACGGTTTCGTATATAGCCTCTTTAATTTCTCTTTTATCATCTCCTACCGTAATAATGGTAGAGGCTGCCAAACAACGCTGACCAGCACAACCATAAACAGAATCTGCTATAATTTTAGAAGTCATTTCAATATCGGCATCAGGTAAAACAATAACGGGATTTTTAGCTCCACCTTGTGCTTGTACTCTTTTTCCATTGGCTGTTCCTTTCGAATATATATACCTTGCTACAGGCGTGCTTCCTACAAAACTAACAGCTTTAATGGTTGGATTTTCTAATATGGCATCAACCGATTCTTTACCACCATGAACCAGACTTATCAAGCCTTTAGGCAAATCCAACTGATCAATTAATTCGAAAAGTTTCATCATGGTTAATGGCACTTTTTCCGAAGGTTTAACAATAAACGCATTTCCTGTGGCTATTGCATAGGGCAAAAACCAAAAAACAATCATACTAGGAAAGTTGAAGGGTGTAATACATGCTGAAACTCCAATGGGTTGTCTAATCATCATTTCATCAATCCCCGTTGCAATATCCTCTATAACATCTCCTGCCATAAGCATGGGTGTTCCACAGGCAACTTCAATATTTTCTATAGCTCTTTGAATTTCCCCAAAGGATTCTCCTTTTGTCTTACCTGATTCCTTGGTAATTATTTCTGCTATCTCTCCAATATTCTCCTCAAAAAGAGATTTTAATTTGTACAGCACTTGTACACGTTTCATCACAGGAACCTTACTCCATACCTTATAAGCCTTGAAGGCAAACTCTGAAGCTGTATCTACATCTTTTGCTGTGTCTATACCATATGGAACTTTAGCTAAAACCTCTTGATTTGCTGGGTTCAAAACATTTATGGTATGCGAAGATTTACTATCTACCCAAATACCGTTTATATAATTTTTTAAAATTTCCATTTGGAATTTGTTTAATTGTTTTCTTAAATTTATTTATTTGGACTGTTAAAATATTTCAATTTTTACTCCTTTTTTTTCAAATTAATATCCACCATGTTTTTCTATAAAGACTAATGATTCTTCTAAGGTTGGCATAAAATTGGCGCATCCTTTTTTAGTCACTACTTGAGCTCCACTCGCATTCCCCATTCTACATGCTTTATATAAGTCCCAGCCTTGAAGGTACCCATATAAAAACCCACCAGCAAAAGCATCACCAGCTCCTAATACATTTAACACTTCAACTGGGAACCCTGGAACATCTGTTCTACTGCCATCTTTTTTGTAAATACTCACTCCATCTTCACCTCTCTTTACTAATAAAATTTCTATACCAGAGGAAAACAATTGACGGATAGACGCGTCGATATCACCTTTAATTTCTGGAGCAGATATTTGTTGGTCTTTTATAACTACTTGGGAAGAGTCATATAAGGTTGCCGCTAATATTTCTTCTTCGGTTCCAATAGCAATTTTAACTTTAGGAAGAATCGCTCGTACCGTTAATCCAAAAGCTCTGTAGTCATGCCATTGATCTGCTCTAAAATCTAAATCTAAAACCACATCTACATTGTTCTTAACGGCAACTTCGGTAGCGTAAAAGGTACTACTTCTACTTGGTTCAATATTAAGTGCTGTTCCGTTGATTAGTAAAATTTTATAATCTTGAACATTTGAGTTTTGAACATCATCAATAGTTACCTGACTGTCGGCAGCATTATCTCTATAATAAACTAAAGGAAACTTATTTGGAGGTTCAATTCCTAGAACTACGGCACTACTCCTAGCAGTGTTTTTTACAGGAATACAGTGCGTATTTACATTTTCTTTGTTTAAAAAATTTACTATAAATTCTCCAACTTTATCATTTCCAACAGCTGTTAGTAAAGTTGCATTAGATCCTAATCTAGCAAGTGCAACGGCTATATTTAAAGGAGAACCACCCACAAATGCATCAAAACCACTAATGTCGTTAAAAGTAGTTCCAACGTCTTGCGAGTATAGATCTATTGAAGACCTTCCAAAAGTAATAACATCAAACTTCTTGTCTTTCATCTATCTTATATTATTTTGTATTATTCATTTCTGCTGTTACTAGAGGCAGGCGATCATCTTGAGATTTCCAAGAATCGTAAATCCATTCATGGTCTGGATCTGTGGTATTCGCTAAACACTGATCGGTTCCAGCTAAAAAATTAAGGTAATAGCAATTAAAACCATGAGCTGCTACAACGGGATGAAACCCTTTGGGAATCATCATAACATCATCATGACTAGCCTTGGCTATTTCATTCAAAGACCTATCTTGAGTGTAGACCTGCTGAATGGCATAAGCTCCGGGTTTTTCTTTCTCAAATTTATAGAAATACGTTTCTTCTTGAATGGGTTCTAATACATTACCTTCATTATCTAATATGCGCTCATCATGTTTATGTGCAGGGTACGAACTCCAATTTCCAGAGGGTGTATATACTTCTCTACAAACCAAACTATGGCATCCAAATCCTGGAGGCACTAAATCGTTAAATTGCCGCGTAGCATTATCTCCACCAAAAATCACCACAGGTGTATCTTCGGGCGTTACAAACTTTGCTGGGAAATCGACAGGTGATTCACACCATCCATATGCTATATCCAAATTCTCACTTGTTGCTTCTAAAGTAAACTTTGTATGTCTTGGTAAATATAAAGTGTGGGCAACTCCGCTAAAGACATCTTTTCTACCGTTTATAGTTTCCCAACTACCTTTAGTACTATTGACTTTAAAATTTCCACTTAACAAAACAATTACTAATTCATTTTCCTCAGTATTATGCTCCCAAACATCCCCTAAACTCATTGTTCTAGCTTCAAAAGAGAGATGATTCCAATTCGCAGATTCAGGAGTTATGCTGTGATAAACTTTTGATTCTTTATTTGGCTTTTGTAATAAATAGGATTCAGTACTCATAAAAGTTTAATTTTTAAATAAATTGGTTTGACTTACCTGTTGCTCCTAAAAGGTCGAACTTTTCTAACATAAATTGTTCATAAGCGTCCATATATAATTTTCCGGGAATTATGGGATCAAACAAATCGGGGGTTTCATTAAAAAACTCTCTATGAACTCGGGTCCAAATGAGTCTTAAATCTGTTGCTATATTGATTTTGCAAACACCATATTTGATTGCCTTGACAATTTCTTTTGGATCTACCCCAGCGGCACCTTCAAGTAACTTTCCACCATTTTTATTGATTTTAACAATTTCTTCTTTATTCACTGCAGATCCACCATGAAGAACAATTGGGTAATACGGAAGTTTTTCTTGAATTTTTTTCAAAATATCAAATTGAATTCCTTGCCCTCCAGAAAACTTATAAGCTCCATGGCTAGTTCCTACTGCAACCGCTAAACTGTCACAGTTGGTTAAATCAACAAAAGAAACGACTTCTTCTGGTTGTGTATATTTTGCATGTTTTTCATCTATAGAGATATCATCTTCTACACCACTTAAAACTCCTAATTCTGCTTCAACAAAAACATTCATTTCATGAGCCTTGTCTACTATGGATTTGGTTCTCTTTACATTTTTATCAAAATTATCGTGTGAAGCATCAATCATTACTGAATTGTATTTACCAGAATCAATTGCATCTAAAGCATGAGGTTCGGTTCCATGATCCAAATGAACAGCATATTTTGCTTTTGGATAAATTTTGGCAGCCGCATCAATCATGGCCAATAGCATATCTGAATGCGCATAATTTCTTGCCACAGGGGTCATTTGCACGATAAAAGGTGCGTTTGCCTTTTCGCCAGCCCTAAATAAACCATGAATTTGCTCCAAAGTGAAAACATTCACAGCCGCCATGGCATACTTACCATAACATTTATCATAAAATTCTTTAGGCGAAATCATCATATTCTACTATAATTGCTGTGAATTCAAAACAGAAAATTTTAGATAAAAAAACAATAAAATATTCATAGTTTAAGGAGGTTTTCCCCTGAATTTCTATTCAAACGTTTGCACGGTTAAATAATATACAAACATAAGAAAATATGAATTAAATGTTTTTGGATGTACCTCTGATAACCAATTCTGTTTTGAAAACTTCGCATCGTAATTCCAAATCGATTCCTTCTTCACTATTGATATCATGTAAAAGTATTCTAGCAGATAGCATTCCAATACTATAAACGGGTTGCCAAACGGGAGAAAGTGAAGGAGTGAAATAGAAGTACAAAAAAGAGAATTCTATCTACCCTGTTTCGTGTAAAGGGAGAT
>ERZ1046568.2988-NODE-2988-length-10502-cov-7.960754_pt1 | contig 10502 bp, 8 predicted proteins | sample MGYA00383092_ERZ1046568 | MGnify/ENA primary metagenome ERZ1046568 (study PRJEB29581, sample SAMEA5548362) | metagenome | biome: marine; feature: coastal; material: water | depth 1 m | study: Short-term variability in the microbial, nano- and picoplankton... | reverse complement strand
ATTGACAGGGTGATGGCTAGATGGCTGGATCGGTGGCGAGGCAGGCTGTGCCTTTGGCCAATGTAAATGCGTCTTGATTGGCTTTTTGCAATTTCGTTTCATTGCGTTCAACCAAAAGATAGCCGGGCCATTTGCGCGGCACATTTTGGTAAAGCCGGTCAAGCCCGGCAAGGCGTCCGCCAAGAACAATCACATCAGGATCAAACATATTGATGATCATCGCCGTGGTGCGGCCAATGCGGTCATCCAAGACCTGCAAAACGCTTGACGCGACCAGATCGCTAGCATCGGCGGCGGCGGCAATCGCTTTGATATCAAGGCGTGTCTGGGTGATATTGTGATACTCGGTTTCCAACCCGCCAAGCGACAAAAAACAATCAAGGCATCCGTTGCGTCCACACCAGCAATCGCGCCCATCAAGTTCGTGCGGCACTGGCCAGGCAAGTGGGGTATGACCCCATGCGCCAACAATGCGGTTGGCACCGCGCCATAGTTTTTGACCAAAAGTAACGCCGCCAAAAACATGATTATCCAGATAAAGAGCGCAGGCAACGGCGCTATCTTTTGCCGCGCCAAAACGGCTTTCATAAAGGGCGAGGGCTTGTCCGGGGCTTGCCAAGGCAACAGCACGTCCGAGACTGGCTTGCAGATTTGCCTTTAAATCTGTTCCCGCAAGGCATTTCAGGCCATCAGGCGGGCTTGGCTGGCCGATAAAGCCGCCTTGTGCGCTAACCGCGATGGATTGTGACAGAGTGGGGTGCGCTTTGGCCGCGCTTGCGACTAAGGCGCCGCAAATTTCCAGCAAATTGGCCATTTTGTCATGGTCAAGGCTGTGGCTTTCTTGCCAAACAAAATCACCGCCATCGTTTAGGATGGCGGCGTTTATCACGCTATTTTCAATTGATAGCCCTAAATACATATCCGGCCTTTTGGCCCGATTGTCAGGCTATTTGATTTTTGATTCGCGGAAGATGACATGCTTGCGTGCGCGTGGGTCATACTTCTTCAGCTCAAGCTTTTCAGGCTTGGTGCGAGGATTCTTTTTGGTCACATAAAAGTAACCAGTGTCAGCTGTGCTTACGAGTTTGATTTGCAGGGTCGCTGGCTTCGCCATGACACATACTCCTAAATTAGGGGTCTTTGGTTGGACCCGTCTTGGAAAACTGCGCGCAAATTGGGGTAAATCGCAACAAATGTCAAGCGCAGATCATCGTCTTTTTCGTTTCGACCCTTTGCCATGCCCTGACGCATTGCGACCATTGGCCGACTTTGTTCTAGCACCGCGCCCCGATCTGTTGGCACCATGTTTTTTTGCGTATTTTGCTGATTTGCGGGCAGATGTCTCGCTTTGCAGGCCGCCTTCAACCCATTCCAAAAGAATGCCGCCTGATACTGGTGTGACCTCGGTCACTTTGACCCGCAAAGACAGCCCCATGACAAAGCGCCAGCCGTTATGCCGCCCGTCGAGCGATTGCGCCGCCTCATCATAGTCATAAAAATCGTCAGGAAAGCCGTTCAGCGGCAATAATCCGTCAGCGGCACCATCTTCAAGCCGGATAAAAGCTCCAAAACCGGTAATGGCAACAATTACGCCATCAACCACCGCGCCAAGCCGCGCTTCAAACAGGGCGGCGGCAAAACGGTCAATGGTTCGGCGTTCGGCTGCGGCTGCATTGGCCTCGGTTTCGGAAATATGCGTGCAAATTTCGGCAATCTGATCAAGCGGCATGCCGTTCAAGCCGTCCTTTGGGCCGGTTTTTCGGCCCGCGGCGGCGTCGACAAGCGCGCGATGGACAAGCAGATCAGCATAACGCCTGATTGGCGAGGTGAAATGCGCATAATTGCGAAGTGATAATCCAAAATGCCCGATATTATCGATGCTATAGACAGCTTTTGCCTGACTTCGCAAAACCGCTTCATTCACCGTTAAAGCATCAGGAGTGTTTTCGGCAAGCGCCAGAATCTTGTTGAAATGATGGGGGCGAAGCACCTGTCCGGTGGTGAAATTGCCACCAACAGATTCAGCAAGCTTGGAAAGGGTGGCCGCCTTTTTGGGGTCGGGCGTGTCATGGACGCGAAAAACGCATGGTTGGCGGCTGGCAATCAAGCTATCGGCCGCTGCGACATTCGCCGCAATCATGAAATCTTCGATTAAACGTTGCGATTCGGTTTGCGACCTTTGGGAGATGGCAATGGCTTTGCCGGTTTCATCCATCACAACGCGGCGTTCCTTTAGGTTCAGTGCCAGCGGTTCGCGGTCTTGCCGGTCTTGATCAAGCGCCCGCCATGCACCGAACAGCGCGTGAAGGCAGCCATGCGGTACATCGCAATCAGCCTCATCCATCACCCCATCAAAAACCGCCTGAACCTGATCATAGGTCAATCGAGCATGTGACTGGATCAAGGCGCGCTCAATGTGATGCGATAGGCGTTTGCCATTTTTATCAATCTGAATTTCGGCAACCATCACCGCGCGGTCTTCATGCGGCCGCAGCGAGCAAAGATCATTCGAAATCGCCTCGGGAAGCATTGGCACAACACGATCGGGAAGATAGACCGAATTGCCGCGTTTGCGCGCTTCCTGATCAAGCGCGCTGTCAGGGCGGACGTAATGCGATACATCGGCAATGGCAATAAGAAGACGCCAACCGCCATTTTCGGCTGGTTCGGCAAAAACCGCATCGTCAAAATCCCGCGCATCAGCCCCGTCAATCGTCACAAGCGGGTGATCGCGAAGGTCACGCCGGCCTTTTACCGGCGGGATTTTCAAGCCCTGTGATTCGCTGATTGCCGCATCGGGAAATTGATGTCTGATGCTAAATTCGGCAAGGGCTAGCGCGCTGAAAGCACCAGGTGATCCGGCATTGCCAAGATTGGCGATGACCCGTGCATTTTTGCCAATATAACCGCGTGAGGGCAGTAATTCAGCCTCGACCAGATCGCCAGCCTTGAGGGTGATTTTATCATGTGCCGTTAAAACAAGGCTGTCACGTTTGCCGCGATCAGCCGGTTGCAGGCGAAACCCTTTGCCGGCGGGAACAACAACGCCAAAAAGACGCTTTTGCTGGCGATCAAGAACGCGGATGATGCGCGCCTCATATAAGGCGGGACCAACACGGGCAAGGCGAGCAAGCACCTGCTGGCCAGCAGCGGGCGCACGTCCTGCGCGGCGGCTTAGAATGACGCGAATTTCAGGCTGGTTTTCATTCTCATTTCCGGCCTGACGCGCCATGCCATCGCCATTATCGTCAAAATCGATGAGCTCAAGAACGGCAATTTCAGGTAAAGTGTCGGGGGCGGCAATGCCGCGGCGATCGCCGGCCAGAATGCCGCGTTCGGCCATATCGCGCAGCATCCGGCGCATCGAAGCGCGTTGATCCTGCCCAATTTTAAAGGCGCGCGTGATGTCGCGAAGGCTTGGCGGGACAGCGCAGCTGTTAATATAGTCAAGAACCGATGCCTCATCGGGCATAGCCAGTTTTTCTGGCGCATTATCTGGGCGGGAGTCACCCGGTTTGCGCGCCATCTAGACCGCTTTCTGCTTGTCAGCCGTTTTTTTGGCAGCGGCTTTTTTGGCAGCGGCTTTTTTGGCAGTAGCTTTTTTGGCAGTAGCTTTTTTGGTCGCTGTCTTTTTGGTCGCTGTCTTTTTGGCGGCAGCTTTTTTCTTCGGTGCCGCTTTCTTTGCTGTTGCGGGCCCTTTGGCCGCCTTGGCGGCGAGCAACTCTAGCGCGGTTTCAAGGCTGATATCGGCAATGTCATGCGCTTTGCCCAAGGTGGCACGAAGCTTGTTATGTTCGACATAGGGGCCGAACCGGCCTTTTTTGACATGGACTTCACCACCAGATGGATGCGTGCCAAGCAAGCGTCCGGCCTTTTTGGCGGCTTCAGCAAGAAGATCAACAGCACGGTTGATGCCGATTTCAAGAACGTCATCATCGGGTGCAAGACTGGTAAATTTTCCCTGATATTTTAGATAGGGGCCAAACCGGCCAAGACCAGCTTGGATCATATCACCGGTTTCGGGGTGCGGCTCGATATCGCGTGGCAACGCCAGCAAGCCAAGCGCAGCTTCCAAATCCAGCGATGATGCACTCGTGCCTTTTGGCAAGGAGGCGCGTTTTGGTTTTTTGGTTTCAGGGTCGCCAATTTGCACATAAGGCCCATAAGGTCCGTTCCGCAAATAGACAGGAAGACCCGAAACCGGATCAGGCCCAAGCTCTTTATCGGTCAGGGGCGCGTCACCATCAGCATTGTCATTCTGGTTTGCTAGCTGGCGGGTGAATTTGCATTCCGGATAGTTTGAACAACCAACAAAGGCGCCGAATTTGCCAAGCTTTAGACCAAGACGCCCATTATCACAATTCGGGCAGCTTCGTTTTAACGCGCCCGTTTCATCAGCCTGAAAGAAATGTGGCCCCAATTCTTCGTCAAGAACATCAAGAACATTGGTGATGGTCAAATCTTTGGTGCCGTCAATGGCAGTTTTGAAATCACCCCAGAAATGCGCTAGCAGCGTTTTCCAATCAAGATTTCCGGCCGAAACTTCATCAAGCTGGGTTTCAAGCTGGGCAGTGAAATCATATTCAACATAGCGATCAAAGAAATTGCCAAGGAAGGTCGAGACCAACCGACCCCGATCTTCGGGCGTGAACCGGCCTTTATCCTTGATGACATAATCGCGGTTTTGCAAAACCTGAATGATCGACGCATAGGTTGATGGACGGCCAATGCCTAGTTCTTCCATCCGTTTGACAAGGCTGGCATCGGTAAAGCGCGGTGGCGGTTGGGTGAAATGCTGTTCCGGCGTGACGCTATGGGTGGTAAGCTGATCACCTTTGGCCATGCTTGGCAAAAGGGCGGTATTATCGTCGCCTTCACCATTGGCCTTGTCAGCATTGCCATTGTCTTGGGCGGCGTCTTTGCTTTCGCGGTAAACCGATAAAAAGCCGTCAAAAACCATCACCTGACCGCTGGCGCGCAGGGTAACGCTGTTTGCCGCATCACCGATATCAATACCGGTCTGATCAAGCTCGGCCGATTGCATCTGGCTGGCAATGGCGCGTTTCCAGATCAATTCATAAAGCCGCGACTGGTCATGATCAAGAAAGGCGCGCATTTTATTTGGGTGGCGCGCAATTTCGGTAGGGCGGATCGCTTCATGCGCTTCTTGCGCATTTGCCGCCTTGGTTTTATAGACGCGCGGCGCATCTGGCAGGTAACGCTTGCCGAAATTCTGGTCGATATTCTGGCGGATCGAGGCAATCGCTTCGCCGCCTAGCTGAACACCATCGGTTCGCATATAGGTGATCAGGCCGGTGGTTTCGCTGCCAATATTAATGCCCTCATACAGCTTTTGCGCGATCTGCATTGTGCGACTTGCGGAAAAGCCAAGCTTGCGCGAGGCTTCTTGCTGAAGGGTTGATGTAGTAAAAGGTGGCTGCGGGTTGCGGCGCACACGCTTGGTCTCAACGTTTTGAACAGCAAGCTTTGCGGCTGAAATGGCGGTGACGGCTTGGGTGGCGTGGGCTTCGGATGTGATATCAAGCTTGCCAAGCTTGGTGCCGTCCAAATGGGTGAGCCGCGCCGTGAAATTATCACCACTAGCAAGGCCTAGCGCAGCTTCAACACTCCAATATTCCTGTGACTGAAAGGCTTCGATTTCGGCTTCGCGCTCGCAAATCAGCCGCAGCGCAACCGATTGCACGCGCCCAGCAGATTTTGATCCGGGCAATTTGCGCCATAAAACGGGTGAAATTGAAAAGCCAACAAGATAATCAAGCGCACGCCGCGCCCGGTAAGCATCAATCAGTTCAACATCCAACTGACGCGGATTATCCATAGCGGCAAGAATGGCGGTTTTGGTAACCTCGTTAAAGACAACCCGCTCAACATCAACACCATTTAGATGTTTCGTGCCTTTCAGCTGTTCGAGAACATGCCAGCTAATGGCCTCGCCTTCGCGGTCAGGGTCAGTCGCAAGGATCAATTTATCCGCACCCTTTAGCGCGGCAATGATGTCTTTTAGATGTTTTTCAGAGCCGCTTGAAATCTGCCATTTCATCTCAAAATCATTGTCAGGCAGAACGGATCCGTCCTTGCTTGGCAAATCGCAAACATGACCATAAGACGCAAGCACCTTATAGCCATCACCGAGGTAACGGTTGATGGTCTTGGCCTTGGCTGGAGATTCGACAACGACGACTTTCATCACTTGTCCCTACTATATTGTGAAGGGCTTGCGATAAAGGCAAAAATGGGTTTTGTCAAAATTTCTCGTGGTTTTTTTGGAATTTAGCCTGTTTTGAGGGCATTTCAGCCTGATCGCATGGCTGGTTGACTGTTGTTATTGGCCGCTGATGCGCCAATCAAATCCATCAAAATTCAAATTGGCGTGATACGCGATTGCCATAATGACGGGTTAACTGACCCGCCAATTCCAACTCAAGAATAGCTGCCCAGACAACCGCCGATGGCTGGTCGCACCACGCAATCAAATCGTCAACATCAACCGGCTCGCCGCCAAGCCCTGAAATGATAATCTCGCGGCATTTTGAAATGTCTTCGTCGGAAAAAGTTGTTTGTGGCATTTCCACCCATATTGTCTTTTTCGGGGGAACTTCGACGGTGCGGTTCTGGCCTACCGCCTCGATGATATCAGCCGCATTTTGCACAAGGGTGGCACCATCGCGGATAAGCTGGTTGCACCCATTTGATCTTGGATCAAGCGGCGATCCCGGAATGGCCATCACTTCACTGCCGCGTTCACCAGCCTCACGCGCGGTGATCAATGATCCTGATTTGGCCGCTGCCTCGATCACCACAACCCCAAGCGCAAGGCTGGCAATAATCCGGTTGCGTGTTGGAAAATGACGCGGGGTCGGCGCGGTTCCCGGGCGCATCTCGGCCAACAGCAATCCTTCGTCAACAATCTGCTGAAACAGGGCGCGATTTTCCGGTGGATAGATAATATCAATGCCGCCAGCAATCACCCCAACCGTGCCCGTTGCCATGGCACCGCGATGGGCAGCGGCATCAATACCGCGTGCCATGCCCGACACAATCACATAGCCTGCCTCGCCAAGTTCGCGCGCCAGCGTTTCAGCATGGCGAATGGCATTGATCGAAGCATTGCGCGCCCCAACAAGCGCAATCATCGGTTTGTGCAGCAAATGCAGATTGCCTCGCGTCGATAAAGTGACCGGCGCGTCATCAAATTGCGCCAAACGAAGCGGGTAGGAATCGCTGTCCCGCCAGATCAGTCTGGCACCAGCATCATCATTCGCAGCAAGTTCGGCCTTGGCATCGGCAAGGCTTGCGATTGACAGTTTGCGTCCCCCACGCGCGGCAAGATCAGGAATCGCAGCAAGCGCGGCAAGGGCGCTCCCATAACGCTGAATCAAAAGACTGAATGTCATTGGCCCGATATGGCGCGTTTGGATCAACCTGATCCGCGCCAGTTTTTCACGTTCATCCATGCCTAAATCTTAAAGGCACTGATTTAACAAACAGTTAACCGAAAAGGATTATCCTTTCGGTTGGGTATTTTAGGATTTTTTTGCGCCGATTTTGGTTTCGGTACCCGATAAAAGACGACCAATATTTGTGTGGTGACGGCTCCACACAATGCCGCCAAGCACCAAAATGGCAATTTTGATCATGGTGGAGTCAAGCAAGGCAAACCCCGCCACGACACACGCCGCCATCGCCAATAATGCCGATAATGACGAATAGCGCGACAAAAACGCAGTTAACAGCCAGACAAATACAAAAACCGCACCAAGTCGCAGATCAAGCGCGGCCATAACGGCAAGGCTGGTGGCAACGCCCTTGCCGCCATTGAATTTCAGCCAAATTGGGAAACAATGGCCGGCAACGACAAGGATGCTGGCAAGGGCTGTCAGGGCTGGGGTGGTTGTCTGACCAACAAGCCAAACCACGCCAACACCTTTGCTGGCGTCACAAATCAAGGTTGCAATGGCTAGTTTTTTATTGCCGGTTCGCAGCACATTTGTTGCGCCAATATTACCAGAACCGATTTGCCGGATATCACCAGCACCAGCCATTTTCGTTAGAATCAAGCCAAACGGAATGCTGCCAAGCCCATAGGAAAAACACGCGACAAGAAAAACCGACCCGACATCATCAAACATTTAATTATCGTTCCTGATTAAAGCTGTTCCGGCCAGTTTATTGGCGCAGGAATATGGCAGCACCATCGACATAGGTCGCGTCGACAATGCCTTGCACCGGATGCGACTCAAAAGGTGTGATCCGCGAGTCTGATTTGAAATTCGCCCCGGCAATGATCCAGCTACTATTGGGCCGGAACAAGATGAAATCGGCGGCACCGCCCGGGCTTAGCGTGCCACCCGTTATGTCCAGAATAGACGCTGGTGCGAGGCTAAGCGCCTCGATCATGCGGGTCATGGAGATATGGCCCTGATGGACAAGGGTAAGGCTAAGCGCCAGCAAGGTATCAACGCCTGATGCGCCAGGCTGTGCTGGTCCAAAGGGCTGCATTTTGGCGTCGCGGTCAACCGGCATATGATCGGAAGAAATTGCATCAATCGTTCCATCGGCAAGACCTTCGATCACTGCTTGGCGGTCATCTTCGCTTCGCAATGGCGGCGATAGCTTGAACGCGGTGTTATAGGTGCTGATGGCCAGTTCATTGAGCAGGAAATAGGGCGGGGATGTATCGGCGGTAACAGCCAGACCTTCGGCTTTGGCTTGGCGAACCGCCTCGATTCCGGCGCGCGTTGAGATATGGGCAACATGATAGCGGGCATCGGTACGCCGAAGCAGATGCAGATCACGATCAATGATGATCACTTCAGCTTCGCTTGGGCTGCCAAGAAGGCCAAGCCTTGTCGATGTCTCGCCTTCATTCATTTCGCTATTTGCGGTCAGCGCATGATCTTCGCAATGCTGGATAAATGGCTTGTCGAGCATGCTGCTATAGGCAAGTAGGCGGCGCATAATCAGGCTGTCATTAATTGATGTTGTGCTGTTGGTAAATCCAATGGCACCCGCTTCGGCCATCAGCCCCAATTCAGCCATTTCGGTGCCAGCCAGTGATTTTGTTGCCGCGCCATAAGCGTAAAGCCGAGAGCCGCCAATGCGTGACGCGCGAAGGCATAGCGAATCAATGGCGCTGGCCTCATCAATGACGGGCCGTGTGTCGGGAAGACAGGCCAAGGCGGTGATACCGCCATTGGCAGCAGCGGCCAATAATGTGGCAAGGCTTTCGAGATGTTCTGATCCCGGATCGGCCGGTTGAACGCGCATATCAACAAGGCCGGGCGACAGGCAGGATGATTTGCAATCAATCACCTGTTCAAATTTTCCGGTTTTTGGCGGCGTGCCAAGCCCGATGGCGTCAACAACACCGTTAACAACATCGAGATATCCAATGCCGTCAATTGATTGCGACGGGTCAATAATATGGGCGTTGAAAAAACGGATCGCGGTCATGTTTGCCTCGTTACCAAAGCTTCAAGACAGGCCATGCGGGCAGCAACGCCCATTTCCACCTGTGTTCGGATTAGGCTTTTTTCCACATCATCCGCCGTTGCCGAGTCAATTTCAACACCGCGATTCATCGGTCCTGGATGCATGACCAATGCTTTTGGCGCGGCGCGCATCAATTTGCCGCTATCAAGGCCAAACAGGTTGAAATATTCACGCTGTGACGGCGTTTCGGTTCCGGCCATACGTTCGGTTTGCAGGCGCAGCATCATCACAATGTCACAGCCTTCAATGCCTGCCTCAAAATCAGTATAGACCGAAACGCCCATATTGCCGATATCGGCAGGAAGTAGGGTCACCGGACAGACAAGCCGCAATTCAGCACCAAGCGTGCCAAGAAGATGGATATTTGACCTCGCGACACGGCTGTTGGCGATATCGCCACAAATGGCAATTTTCAGCCCTTCAATCCGGCCAATGCGCCGGCGAATTGTCAGCGCGTCAAGCAAGGCTTGGGTCGGATGTTCATGGCGGCCATCACCAGCATTGATCACCGCCGCATCAACATGCTGGCTTAGCAACAGCGCCGCGCCCGAGCAATTATGGCGGATCACCAGAATATCAGGATGCATCGCATTCAGCGTTGTCGCCGTATCAAGCAGCGTTTCGCCTTTTTTGACCGATGATCCGGCAACCGCAATATTAAGAACCGATCCGCCTAGCCGTTTGGCGGCAAGTTCGAAAGAAACACGGGTTCGCGTTGAGTTCTCATAAAACAGGTTGATGATTGTTTTGCCCTTCAGCGCATCGCTAACCCCTTCATGGGGATTGTCGGCAAACATATGACCGCGATCGAGCAGGCTTCGGATTTCAATGGGGGACATGCCTTCAATGCCAAGCAGATGCCGGCTGGTCAGGGCGACAGGGCCGGTTGTTTCGTGCGAATGAACGCCTTTGGAGTCCTGCTTGGTCATGAAGCCAGTTTATTACCGTAACCGGTCGCGCTGGTCTAGCGTTAAATGCAAGATTGAAAA
>ERZ1046568.2985-NODE-2985-length-10508-cov-5.186454_pt1 | contig 10508 bp, 7 predicted proteins | sample MGYA00383092_ERZ1046568 | MGnify/ENA primary metagenome ERZ1046568 (study PRJEB29581, sample SAMEA5548362) | metagenome | biome: marine; feature: coastal; material: water | depth 1 m | study: Short-term variability in the microbial, nano- and picoplankton... | reverse complement strand
TTACAACATCGGTGTACTTTTCCTTAGGCATCTTTTCTACCTCAGGACTATTAGGAGCAGGTCCACTGTTAAGGTTTATCGTGCTTCCTTGATAGTTTAATGTACTTGCGCAATTCCAGCCACTTGCAGTCTGTGAGTTTAGAACTATAGAACCATCGGTCAATAAAGTAAAGTCCTCGCCCTGATGCATGTGTGTACTCTTAAACGTCTTCATGTACATGTCAGTTGTTTCTGTTTTTATTTTATTCTTAGCTCTGACGTTTACTTCGTTGCCTGCTTCAATATTAATGTTATTGTCAGCACGTAGATTTAAATCTAACCCTGTTCTAACATTTAAACTGTTGTTACTGAAAATTGTAATTTGACCTAGTACATCTATTTCTACCCATGCGAGTCCGTTAGCATGCTGAATATGTATAAACTCTTCGGTGTCATTCATTGTTATTTGATGACCACGACTTGACCTAACTCGTACTAGGTTGTTCTGACCTACTATATCACCGTCGTCCATAGTAAAACTGTGGCCACCACGCCTTGCTTTATTGCCCTTGTTGATATAATCTTTAACGTCTTCTTCTTCGGCAGAGCCTGTTTTAATCTTACCGACAAGGGTTGCATCTTGTGCTATGTCTTTCCTTGGTCTGCCAGGAGTACTGAACCCAAACACCTGACTGGGCGTTTCTCTCTGTGCGCTACTTGTTATGGGCCCACGATCTTTATCATTTTGTACACCTTGTATGAGAAACTGTTTGTACAAGTCCTCGTGTATGCCTCTAGGGGTAGTATAAAATGTCTCTAATACTGCATTCTTTCTGCTTTCTTCGCCGCCTTCATCCTGTGTTTTAAACTGCACTTCGCCTACAGGAAATTTAATCCCGTCTAAACTAGTAGGGTTCTCAGTAAACCACTGTGTTAAACTTTCTTGAAATGCAGGAATCATAAGATCGCTTTGGTATTCTTGACCAAAGTCCACAACACTGCCTGTATTGTCGTTATAACTTCTGGACCCAATACTAGGAACCATGTGATTCTTAAGTGGTTCAGGAATACATCCTATCCAGAATGCTTTGTTAATGTCATGTTCAGCAAAGATAATCATTACCCTCACGCCTATGTCAGGAGGAACCATCCAGAAACCGTAGCTCTGTTGTGTTTTGTCATAGTTCTTGTCTTTGTCCGGAGCATTCATGTTAGTAAAGCCCATAAAAGGACTAAGGTACTGACATATTATCCAGCCATTAGGATCGTCTGGATTTACACTACCCAGTGTGGGAATATATACCTGTAGTCTTCCGTTCCTAGAATAGTCTATATTGTTTTTTACAACACCTATCCAGGGACCAGCACTAATTAAGTCACCTGAATAGACTGACTGAAGATTTTTTATTCTTGCGAATTTTTCTGTATTGCTAACTGCCATTATTGATTAAGTCCTGTTTTAAAACTACCTGTCTGAATAGCACGAGATTGTGCTTCCGACAGTGAAGTTTGATTTTCTTTTGCTGTTAATGTTGCTTGCTGTTGGCTTGTGTTAGTGGCTATGCCTGCAAATACACTGGCACCGTTGGATGTTACTAGGGTTGCCTGTATACCAGGGAAAGTATTGCCCAGTGCTGTATCTGTCGGTAATTGTGTTGCAGGTATGTTTGCCGCTAATCCTGTAAACACAGATGTGCCAGAACTAAAAGAACTTAAACTGCCAGAAGTTGTACTTCCTATTGCTGTTGTGTTGCCGCCAGACTTCTTGGGCTCTGTGCCTAGTCCTGGCTGATTAAACAGTCTGACTGTTCTGAGTTCTTGTACAAATTCTCCATTACGAAACTCACTGTTTACTTCTATAACTTTATATACTCCATTAAACGCACTGTCAAAATAAGCAGGATCGTTAGACTTTACCAGCATGCCTGTGTTATCGTCAAAGTCTTGCGGACTCTTATAGTTAATAAAGCAAGTAATTTCTTCTTCTGAATTTAAAATGTTTAAACTGTTACCTGCTATGTCGTTTTCGTTGTAGCCCACTAGAAAGTCAGGATCACCTATAATACGTAGAGTTACTTCCACCATGTCTCCCATAGAATTAATATACATATTGTCTTCAAGGATTCTATCATCTTGGTGTTCGTAGTCACTAGCCTCTGTGTTTTGCCCACTTGCAATATCAGCTGATGTAATTTCAGTTGGCAACGGATTTACTCCGGCTTGTGTTCCGGCATCTCCTGGATCAGTGTTAGTCGCTGAGTCAGATACAACACCAGATTTAGTTGCTTCCCCTGATGCTAAGATGTTTTTGCCAGGATTGCCTAATAAATGCTGGTAGTATAATACATCAAACTTAATATTAAAATCCAATACGTCTTGATTTTTACCCGTAAAAATGTAATCGTAACGTTTAACTGGCCTTGTTTCTCCCCAGCCTGGATAATTTGCTACTGTTCTGTTATAAACATTATACTTAGATATTATAAAAGTGTTTTCCCTTGCATACTTGTTTAGACCAAAGTTAAACTGTTTAATTATTTTTTTGTTACGTATTCTAAACCAACTAAGCGGTTGACCTAAATGCGCAGATAATTTTTCTATCTCCTCAAGTTTAGTTTTGGGATCAGTTAATCGACCTATCTTGTTTACATCCTCTGGACTAAGTTTCTGAGATTTAATGTAACTACTCTGCTGTATGATTATTGTGTTTATTATTTTAACGATGTTTGTGCCAGAACTAAAGTCCATCTTAATTTCACCAGGTGGTATCTTCTTCTGTGCATCTATATAGGCTGCACTTGCTGTAACATCAAAGGCTCCCTGAGGCGTAGGCACCATAGCAGATCGGTCAACTGACTTTACGTCGTTATTAAACTTGATAGGAGCATTTCTAATATCCTCATCAACTTCAAATTTTATTGTGTGAAAAAAATCATCACCAACTAACAGATTAGGATTTGCCTTCCTCTGTTTTTCCAGTGACACTTTGTAAAAATTATTATAAAAATCAGTAAGTTCGTCGAAAAATTCACCTACAGTTTTACTTTTACTGCTGAAGTTTTCGTGTATGCTACATTCGTTGCTGAATAGCGCACTGTCGTTATATGCAACTGCTTGTATATCGTACTCGCCGCCTGATGCACTTACTCTGTTCTGTATTTCAGTTATTTTAATAGGAGTAATAAAAGGCACGGCACTGTCTTTGTATGAGTTACTGTCCTCAATGTCATCATATCCTTTAAACTGTATAGTAAGAAAATACGGAACATCAAGATAGTTCTTAATACCCAACGACTGGCATGCTGACAGCAATCTATTAAAAAATGTTAATCCGTTAGGTTCTGTAATAGTAAAACTTAGTGTAGTAGCATTAGCACCACCTGTAATCTCGTTAAGACCAATAAAACTGTTTAGATTAAGATTGTCGATATAAAAATCAACATCAAAATAACTAGCACGTTGCTGTACAGGCACTCCGCCTGATGCTATCAGTATGTTTTGATTAAGAGAGTCATAGTTGCCCTGATTAAATGCATTTAACATATCAGGTGTCATTATACCCATTTTAATATTATAGGTGTAATTCTTAAATTCATGTAATGGATTTGCACGTATAGCACTTGCAGCCTGATCTCCAAATAAGTTTTTGTCCTTGACATCAAACACGCCTGCAGGATCAAGATTACTGGTTAAGTTTACTGCACTACTGAGGTCAGCAGGGATAATAGCGCCTGCTAAATTAAAAGGGTTACTGGGTACAGGCTCAATACTCTTTTGTGCATCAGCTTGGTTAGCGAGCCCTACTGGGCCAATATCTCTGCCATTACTGCCTGCTATTCTTGCACCCGAAGGAGTTATAGTTGTATTGGTGTTTAATCTGCGTTGTTGTGCCGCACTTAATCCGTCAGCCATAACTTAGAGCCCCAATGCACTGTTAACAGTTTCTTTAGTGGGTATATAAATGACAGTGCCTGTTGTAAAATCAAAAATAGGATTACGTAGGGTATTAGGATTGCGTACAACAAATACCCACCAGAGATTAACATCATTGTATAAGTCAAATGCTAATAGATCTGGTCTGTGCTTATAAGTGTCTGTAATCTCGTATTCTATATCGCCTATATTAGCAGGAATCTTTCTGTAATTTAAAATATCTAAATACTTGTCGTTTTTAACATTTGTGTTAAAGTAGGGACTAGATCGTCTGTAAGTTACAGGCATTATAGGAACCCTCCATTGCCCTTAAGTAATGCACCTTTGCTGAAGTCTTCCCAGGTAAACTTATTAGAAATATTATTTCTACTGTACACTGGCTGTAATCCTAGCGTAATTGATGACTTAGTGGGTATTCTAGCTCTTTTTCCTGTAGACTGTACTTGTCTAGTCTCTCCAGGGGACTGTAACAAAGTACCCAACTGATTAGTTATAGTGCTGGTGCTTGTACCCAATCCTGTTTGCACTGCTTGCAGTTGCGGTGGTAATATATCTCCTGACGCCAGTGTGTTAGTGGCTAAACCAGGTTGCACTGTGCATTCTATATAGTCAGTGTTGCTGGGCATAGAGTGTACAAAGTCTCTGACCACACAAGACACATGTGGTAGGTAGTAGTCTCCATAACCATCTATATAAACAATCGGTGGTGGGTTGCCTGCATTAGGGCCACCGTAAAACATCTTAGTCGCTGATCTAAAGAACCATATCATACCCAATACATATCGAGCTTGGTCTTCTGTTTGTGCAGTAAAATCAGCAGTTATAGTAATCGTACCTATTTCGCTGTTATTAAAGTAGTAACTGGGGTAGTTGCTGTGTGTAGGAGTTAACGAGCCGTAATTTGCAGAATGCGCTATTGAGATGTCCGGTGTAAATGGGAACACTACACCGCTAGACTCAGCTAATGCGCTTAACGGTCCTTGACTAAAATCAAAAGGACCCGCAGGAGGAGCAGTAACTTTTACTCGCCAATCGTTGTCTGGACTTAACGTGCTTCCTTGGAAACTTCCAAAAAACACATCTGTGATACCTTCAGACTGCTTCCGTTTGCCTCCTGGCAACAGGTTATTAATACTCAGTCTTGACAGACTGGGGTTGCTTATTAGCTCTGTAGCCTTTTTGGCTATATCCTGTACTTGTCCTGTTAACCCATTGGATCTATTGGTCAAATTGGACAAAAAATCATTAATTGGCATGCTCTTTCCTTTGCTTTATGTATTTATTGGTGTTATAATATGCTAATATAAAGAAGGTAAATATTAGCATGCGAAAAAAGAATTATCTCAATAACAAAGATATACTTAAAGAAATACACAAATCAAAAAATACATATTGCGTTTACACTGACCCCAGTGATGCAGACTATGATATGATTCTACCTAAGGTAGATAAAATCCACAAAACTAACGTTAAGGAAGCACTTAAGTTACGTGCAGAGCGTCTCTCTAAATTAGCATTAGATGCGGCACAAGAAGCAGATCCTAAAACAAAATACAAACTAGACGAATTTAAAATTAAACCTAGTAGTATTCCTGTTACTGACTTAGTGTTTAGAGTTAATACGTTTGAACATATTCCTCTTAAGGAACCTAAAAAGGTTCTAGTAAAAGGTGAGACTGTGGACGAACCAGAAGTTGTTGAAGAGGAGTATGAGCCTGATCCTGTAAAGAGAGCAAAAAAATTACGTGCAAAATATGTAAAGTGTAATTTTCCTCCTTTCTTTCATTACAAAATTAATGAGGATCTGGAGCCCCACATGGTAGGCAAGAGCCACTGGCAAGGTGACTTTGACACAGGTGAGTTTAACAAAGAGCATGGTCGAATGACCAACAAACTAGCACACATGTTTATGAAGTTGTGTGAGCGATATGCTACACGTAGCAACTGGCGTGGGTACACATACAACGATGAGATGCGTAGCCAAGCATTGTTGCAGTTAGCACAAATTGGATTGCAGTTTGATGAGTCTAAATCACAAAATCCATTTGCTTACTACACTGCGGCTATCACTAATAGTTTTACTAGAGTGTTACACATCGAAAAGAAAGTTCAAAACATACGTGATGACATCTTGGAGATAAATGACCTGACGCCAAGTTCTACTAGACAGAACCTAGAAATATACGAACGTGAAGCTGAACGCAATCGTCCGACTGGTAGATATAAAGATTGACATTTAGACTAGATGCTGTAAAATTATTGCATGCCTGCATTTAAACGAGCCGCAGTATTTACTGACATACATTTTGGTCTGAAGTCTAACAGTCAGCTACACAATGACGACTGTTTAAACTTTGTTGACTGGGTTATTAAAACAGCAAAAGAGCAAGACTGTGATACTTGCATAATGATGGGAGACTGGCATAATAATCGTGCCAGCATTAACATCGTTACACTTAATTACAGTCTAAATGCTCTTGAGCGTTTGGGTAAAGCATTCGACCGAGTGCTTTTTATTCCTGGTAATCACGATTTATACTACAGAGACAAACGTGATGTTCAGTCAGCGGAGTGGGCAAAACACATTCCTAATATTCAGATTGTAAATGACTTTTACAATGACGATGATATTATTATTGTGCCGTGGCTTGTGGGAGACGAACACAAGAAGATACCTAAGATGTCTGGCAAATATATGTTTGGACATTTTGAGTTACCCAACTTCTACATGAATGCTATGGTACAGATGCCAGATCATGGTGATATCAAGAACGAGCACTTTGGCGGTATCGAACATGTGTTTAGTGGTCATTTTCACAAACGTCAGACACAGGGTAACATTACCTACACAGGCAATGCTTTCCCTCACAATTATGCAGATGCTGGTGACGATGATCGTGGTTTAATGATACTGGACTGGTCTGGTGAGAAACAATTTATCAGCTGGCCCGATCAGCCCAGTTATCGTGTGTATGACTTAAGTCAGATTATTGACCACGCTGATGATATCTTAAAGCCTAACATGCATGTTAGAGTAAACTTAGATATTGAAATCAGTTACGAAGAAGCAAACTTTATTAAAGATACGTTCGTGGGCACACACAAACTGCGTGAGATTACTCTCATGCCACGCAAAAATGAACACAGTGAACAAGACGCTACCACTATACAGGTAGAGTTTAAGAGTGTGGATCAGATTGTGACCAATCAAATTACTGCAATCGACAGTAATCAGTTTGACAAGAAGTTGTTGTTAGACATTTATCAAAATTTATAATATAATACTAACTTATGTTCAAGATTACTGATATAACAGTTAAGAATTTTATGAGTGTTGGTAACAGCACTCAGGGTATTCAGTTTGACAGAAATGACCTTACACTTGTGCTAGGCAAAAACTTAGACTTGGGTGGTGATGATAGTGGTGCTCGTAACGGCACAGGCAAGACCACTATCATTAATGCCTTAAGTTATGCATTGTATGGTGAAGCACTCACTAAGATTAGGAAAGAGAACCTAATCAATAAAACAAACGGCAAGTCTATGCTGGTTACTATCGACTTTACTAAAGATGGTAATTCGTATCGTATAGAGCGTGGTCGTAAGCCTAATGTGTTAAAGTTCTATATTAATAACACAGAACAAGACGACAACAATGCACAGGGCGACAGCAGAGAGACGCAAAAAGAGATTCAGACTCTGTTAGGTATGAGTCACGATATGTTTAAGCATGTTGTTGCTCTTAACACATACACAGAGCCTTTCCTAAGTATGCGAGCCAATGACCAACGTGTTATGATAGAGCAGTTGTTGGGTATTACAATGCTGAGTGAGAAAGCAGACACACTCAAGAACCAGATTAAAGACACTAAAGATGCTGTCAAGCAGGAAGACTTTAGGATCAAAGCAGTTAAAGAAGCAAATGAGCATGTTACTACACAGATCAGTAACTTAGAGCGACGTTCAGTAATGTGGGAAACTAAAAAGCAAGAAGATGTTGTTAGTTTCCAGACTGCTATCGCAGAACTAGACAGAGTAGACATTGAAGCAGAACTAGAAGCACATAAGTGTCTTGTGACTTACAAAGAGCAGGAGCGCAACATAAAAGACTTAGATACTGCGATCAATGCTAACAAGAACACAGTAGAATCTAGTGCTAAAAAGGTAGAAAAGTACAACAAAGAGCTAGAGCAGTTGCAAGATCACAAGTGTTTTACTTGCGGTCAGGAGTTCCATGATGCTAAACAAGAGCAACTTATTGTCAGTAAACAAGAAGACATAGATGAACTAGCAGAAAGTATTACTACGGCAGAACAAGATTTACACACACTGGAAGATGCACGTAAGGAGTTGGGCGAGCTTGAACTGTGTCCTCCTACGTTCTATAAAAACATAGATGATGCATACAATCATAAACAGCAAGTAGATACTCTACAGACACAATTAGCGCAGAAACAGGAAGAAACTAATCCTTACACAGAGCAAATTGAGGAGATGAAGACTACTGCTGTACAAGAGATTGACTACGACAAAATAAACGAATATAATAGACGTCTTGAACATCAAGACTTCTTGTTAAAACTGCTAACTAACAAAGACAGTTTTATTAGAAAAACAATTATTGACCAAAACTTAGCGTACTTAAATGCTAGGCTAAGTCATTACTTGGAGCGGATAGGACTGCCACATCAAGTTGTCTTCTTAAGTGACTTGACTGTAGACATACAAGAGCTAGGCAGAGAGCTAGACTTTGACAACTTGTCACGTGGAGAGCGTAACAGACTTATACTAAGTCTAAGTTGGGCATTCCGTGATGTGTATGAGAGTTTATATCAGCCTATCAACGTACTGTTTATTGACGAGGTTATTGACCACGGCATGGATGCATTGGGTGTTGAAAGCAGTCTAGCAATACTTAAGAAGATGGCAAGAGAAGGCAATAAAGCAGTTTGGTTAGTGTCGCATAAAGATGAACTTGCAGGGCGTGTTAACAATATTTTAAATGTTGTTAAGGAGAACGGCTTTACAAGTTACAATAATGATGTTGACATGGCGTAAAAATATTTTAGTAGTGTTGACTTATGATAAACATTACTATAATATTTACAAAAGAAAGATTAAGTAATTAATGTCATATGATTATCCCTGGATCTATAAGGAAAAAGAGTTTAACACAGATGACATCGGCGAATATTATGGCTTTGTATATCGAATAACAAACACAACTAACGGGCACGATTATATAGGCAGGAAGTTCTTTCACACCATTAAGAAACGACCTCCCTTAAAAGGCAAGAAGAACAAAAGACACTCAAAAGTCGAAACAGACTGGAAAACTTATTGGGGATCCAGTGAGCGACTTCAGGCAGATATAGACACACATGGCAAAGAGAAGTTCACACGGGAAATAATCAGGCTCTGTAATACTCGAGGCGAAACAAACTACTGCGAAGCATATTATCAATTTATAGAAGGTGTACTGTTAAAGGAAAACAACTATAACGGTATAATCAACATACGACTTGGTGGTAACTCAGTAAAAGGTCTTCTGCTCGAGGACTTAAACACAAAAACTAAACTTTAATATCAGCCACTGATGCAGAGTGTTTTCTCTGTGTCCTATGAGGTAATTGCGGCAACGCATGGAACTTTCAAGAGTAGACTTGGAAACGGGACGGCAAACAGGCATTTAAGTGTAAAAACTAAATGATCTAGGCTCTGTGAAACAGATACAACCTAGGAGTCACTATGAGTTGGCTAATTACGGCTCATATACTTCCGTTGCATGAAGCTAGAGTAAGGGGTACCGGGCAACCGCCTCTGTTCTGTAAAGAAATCTCTTTTAATTAGTATGGACTAAACTCAGATGATGTCCTGTTACTTTCTCCTTGTAATAGGAGAAGTATGGCTCACATCTTGATGATGCAATTAAAAACAAACAATAACCCAAGTGAAAAAAGAATGTAGAGCGTTAGCGATACATTAGACTTACGAAGTAAGTCTCTTAAGCAATCGATGATTGTGTGTATAATTGCTATCAGCTGGAACTGAATCAAAGACAACTGCACCTGTCCATAACTTAGCATTTTCGTGTATTGTGATATCTCTTGCATGTCCTTCTGTAATAGTAACACTCAATCCAATCCTAACATTATCTTCGACTGTGATACCACCTGCTAGTGTTGATCTAGCACCTACAATAACATTGTTTCCGATTGTACACTCGTGTCCTATATATGTGTACCAATCAACAACTGAGTAATTCCCCACTTTGCAAAAATGACTAATTCCTGAGAACGGCATTGCTATAATACCATGCCCTAGTTCTGTGTTGTCTAACTGCTTGCAGTCTGGATGCATAAGGTTAGTACACTTGATACCATTATCCTCTAACGTTTTAATACGTGTCTTACGTAGATTATCGCCTGAGTGTTCTGGGTTGTCTAAATTTTCATTGCCGTCCCACCAGGAAGTAAGGAAAAAGTCGTGATCTTCTACAAAGGCTCTGTCTTCTAGCATGCTGTCTGCTCCTATTACAGGAACTCCGCACACTTCTGAAGTGTTGCCGTAAAAATACTTGTCTAAGAGTCCTACTA
>ERZ1046568.2977-NODE-2977-length-10522-cov-4.792395_pt1 | contig 10522 bp, 7 predicted proteins | sample MGYA00383092_ERZ1046568 | MGnify/ENA primary metagenome ERZ1046568 (study PRJEB29581, sample SAMEA5548362) | metagenome | biome: marine; feature: coastal; material: water | depth 1 m | study: Short-term variability in the microbial, nano- and picoplankton... | reverse complement strand
TAACACTTTCTACCGCTTGTGGATTAGGGTTTTGGCCTTGTCTCTGAATTATTGCTTGTGCATATCTAGTATCACTATCATATACTACTTGTCCTGTAGTTTCATCATATTTTGGTGTGGAGCTAAAGTCATTAAACGCAGTTCCTGTGTAAGCTAGTAGGAGTATAATAGCAACTCCGCTTCCTGCAGCGTAAGTTAAGTGCTTGAAGTTTACATTTTGCGAATCTGAAAAAAGACGTTCTAATCCTAGAATGCCAAGTAGCCCAGCACTTATTTGGACCAAAACCATCATCATACTTGGAGCTCTAAATTTATTGTAAAGCGGGAAGTGCTCATAAATAAAAGTATTGATTCCTGTAAAGTGATTTCCTCCCATAGAGAGGATTATTGTAATGAGAATTGTGGTAACAAGCCACCACTTCATAGGGCCTCTTACTAATACTAATCCTAAAACAAACAGAATGAATATGGTAGCACCTATATATTTTGGCCCTGATGTAGATCCTATTTGTCCATAGTAAAGTCCCAATTTATCTGAGTCGCCACCACTATAATTGGGGATTATCGTAGCTCCTATATCTGACCATCCGTTGCTGTAAGAAAAAGTATAGTCTTTTGTAAGTCCATCTTTAACGTTTGAATTCTCTTTATCCTTAGATATGGTTAATTCAGACTTTCCCCTAATTGAATATGCTGCGTATTCATTTAGCATGAGAAGACTAAGGCTGTTAGCTCCTAAGCCTATTCCAGCACCTAAAAGAGATAATGAAGCCATAACAATAAAGTCCTTTATTCTATTCTCTTGTATATGTTTTACCAACTGAAACAGAAAAAATAACACAACAATAAAGCCAGCATAGTAAGTGATTTGAACGTGATTTACAGCTATCTGTAGTGCCATACCTGAGGCAAGAACTGTAAGTCCAAGTAAGTATTTTTTTCTTGATAGCCATACGCACCCAGCAATGATAATTGGCAAATATGCTATAGCTGCAGCCTTCGTCCTGTGGCCAACCTCTAGAATTGTGAGATTTTCAGTTGCAAACCCGATACCAATAGCTCCAACTAGTGCTAGCCAAGGTCTTACGCCAAATGCGATTAACATTATAAAAGAACAAAAGACATATTTGAAAATAGTAGCCCAAAGAGGTGGTGTTTTTGGAAACCCAAGATTTTTTAGAAAAACACTTCCAGGAATATTTGATATGACGTATGACGGCATGCCAGAGAATATTGAGTTAGTCCAGAGTATGCGTGTTCCATTATTTTCTTGATAAGATTTTATTTCGCTAGAAGCTCCTTTGTATTGAACAATGTCAGACTGTACTGGAGATTTTCCAGAAAATGTACTTGGAACAAAAGCGGCAGTGATCAACAAAATGACCCCTACAATCAAAAAATGTATTTTGTAAGTTTTAAAGATTTGTAACATTTCGCCTCAAAGATACTAATAGAACCATAATATTGACTCCAAAAAAATGGGATACATATCATTATTTCTAGTCTATGAAATTACAGATATGCCCTTGATATAATTGAATAAAAAAGCAAACACTAGCAGATCATTCTACACCAAGATTTGATCAAGTAACTTAGCTAGCCGTTTGGTGATTTCTCGATTGGATAATTTTACTACTTCAGAGTCCAAGTCTTGTTCTTCATTGTTATTCTTAAAATCGATATAAGCGTTTTCTATGAATTCGTAAAGTTCTCGAGAGTTGTCGTATTCAATAGTCCCCGGTCTCCCTATATTTCGCAGAAGATCGTTTATATCTGACTCTAGTGGGCCTAAAGCTAACACCTTATTACCAGTCCTGATATACTCAAATATTTTAGCAGGGATTCGTGCATTTGCATTATATGCTTTATTGATTAAAAGAAGTAAGACAGAACTATTGGATATCGTTTCCAAAACTACTTTTCTTGATACGGAACCCGTAAGTACTGTATTTCCCTTTAACCCGTTTTTTTCTAATGATTGAATAACTGAATAATCAACATTACCCATTAGACAAATCTCCAAATCTTCTTGGAAAGATGGAATGGTTAAGCAGCATTTTTTTAGCACTTCAAACAGTGTGTCAGGTTTACGATCTTCACCAAGTAAACCCGCATGAGTGATTTTGAATTTCGTTCTTGATATTTTTTTAATATCCTGAAAATCGGCTTCGTCATAACCGTAGTATAAGGTCTCTACATTTTCAGCTCCAATTGACTCAAGTTGAGATGAGAATCCGGGGCTCGCAGAAGTGATTTTGTCTGCACGTTTGAATACTTCTTGCTCCATCTTGCTATGAATTTTCCACGCCAGTTTTGTCAACTTGTACTTGGGTAAATAATCTACTTGAGTCCATGGATCTTGGAAATCAGCTAGCCAAGGTATTCCAGTCTTTTTTGCAATCAAATATCCAATTCTTGTATTTGTATGTGGTGGTCCATCCGTAAGTATAGCGTCTACTTGATTCTCATTAATATACTTGAGAGCAGTTTTCACAGCCGGCCTAATCCACAAAGACCGCGCGTCTGGTATGAAAAAGTTACCCCGTACCCATATCCCGAATTTGTCAATGATATTTTGTTTTTTGCCCTTTACATCTACTGGATTGCTAAGTGCATAATCTTTTTTCTTACCACTCAGAAGTTTGAAAAGACTAAAAGGTTCAATAATGGGGCAAGTGATGATGGTGATTTCTGCTGGCACATCATTACAGTTATTCTCATCAAGATATGGATAGTCTGCTTTGGTTGGAATTAGTACTAAAGGTTCCCATCCAAAGTCCCGTAGATATTTTGCAAACTTAAGATTCCGCAGCACTCCGATACCACCACAAGGAGGCCATTTATATGTTATGATGAGTACTTTTTTCATTTAGGAATTTGGTTAAGCAATTTAGTGATATGTCTCGGTTTCAATGATTTGTTTGTAAATGTTCTTGTAAGTGACTTCCAAGTACTTATGTTTTTGGAGTACCTTACTATGTAAGGAATTAAATTAAGGTGCCATTTTTTTATCCTTACATCATTAAAAAATGTTTCCGTCTTTCCATTGTATTTTACATACTTGAAAGGCGTTCCGAAAGAAGAAACATAGTAACCATATGGTAGCGTATTTTCTTGAGGTTTAGGTTGCAAGGCCTTATTGTCTATTAGTTCATACAATTCATCGTACGAAGAAGGGGTATAAGTAGCATCTAAATCTTCATAAAATGATCTCCCAAACATAATAGATGGAGTCCCCCAATAAGTAGACTCGATGCCTATAGTCGACCCAAAGCATATGACTATATCAGCTTGTGAAACTAAGGCGTAAGAGTCAGTTTTCTCATTTGGTCCTATTACTTTCAAGTTGTTATAATTAAAGTTCTCTATTTCTTTGATTTGAGAATTTTCTACTTGGCCAAGATTTGGGTGTACCCTCAGGTGAAATTGAATGTTAGTCTTTTCTGTATATTGGGTAACTATAGTTTGAATTGCTTCGTTTTGAGAACTAAATATATCTTGTTTCCAGTCTTCGATTGTTTTCATTTCATCTTCAGAAGAATTAAAGAACACTATATTTTTTTTGGAGGCATCCCAATCTTCTGGAAGATTATCTCTTTCTTGTTTTTTGGTATGGTTAAATCTTGCTTTGAATGTTCCTATTCGTTTTTTCTCATAAAACTCTCTTGCCGTTGTTAATCGCTTTGATTCTTCAGTACTGGTCCACATATCGTGTATGAGTTTCTTCCTGAGCTTCATGGAATGAGGAAGGGCATTCTCAAAAACCAGGTACTTTCCTTTTGTCGCGACTTCAAATGTGAAAAAATCAATACCCTTTTTGATACATAGCTCTTTTAAAACGTGGGTTTCTGTAAATCTTCCATTGAAGAAATAAATTACTTCTGGACGATGTTTAGTAATAGCTTTAGAAAGACTTTCGAAGGCAACCACTGCAATGTTAAAAAGTGCTTCAAGCTTCTTCCTATGTTTGGCATGATGGACATCAAAATCTCGAGTGATTGAGATAAGTGATGATGCTATTCCTCGACCTATATTGATGTCTTTGTATGTAAAGTTCTCAAGTTCATTCAAGCTTTTTATTTCAGGACATTTTTCATCCGAAGACTTATTGCCAGTTAAGGGTTCTTTGTCAATCTTTCCAATCAATTTGCGATAATTCTGAGTACGTGACTCACAAAGTGCACAAGCGAGAACATTTTTCGTAGGATTAAAGAAACAACCTGGCAGTGTAGCATCACATGTCATTGAAATTATTTCGTTCTCTGGATTTTCTCTTAGTGATGCGAGTACTTCAAGTTCTATGCTGAGATGCAAGGGGGATAATCCTTGATTTGAAAAAAACAGTATTCTTTTACTCAAAATGCTCAGCTTTTAAAGGTTCTCCTGCTTTTAAATTTTTTAAAGATATAGAGCCTATCGCCTTATCCCAATATTTTGGATGCAGTCCATGCCCAGGTCTTACAGATTTAATATTCTCTGCTGTAAGAATATCACCTTTTTGGATGTCTGAATGGACATATATCGATCTTGAGTAACTTCTGCTTTGTTTTTTCTTTTCAGTGAGATCAAACGTAACTTTACCAATCATTTTTTCAGCCTTTCTCACTGCTTGAACCATTTCTCCAAATTCGTCTTTATCCAAAGAAAAATGAGCGTCCGGTCCTCCAATACTCTTGTCCAGAATGAAATGTTTTTCAATAACTGTTGCACCTAAAGCAACAGCCACAACTGGGGCTTCAATACCTTCCGTATGGTCAGATAAACCCGATTTTACACCAAATTCATCACAAATTCCTTTGATTGTGAGGAGATTGGCATCTTGTGGCAATGCGGGATACTGACTCGTGCATTGTAAGATAGTAATGTCATTATTCCCTACCGATTTACAGGTTTCAATAGCCAGACTTATATCTTTATAATCCGCTACTCCAGTAGAGATTATCATTGGCTTCCCTTGCGAGGCTGCATATTTTATCAAAGGAATATCTGTAATTTCAAAAGAAGCAATTTTATAGATGGGATTACTAACCTCAACTAAGATGTCAACGTCCTTTTTTGAAAAAGGAGATGAGAAGCAAACTAGGTCGATTTGTTTACAATATTCAAATATTTTTCCCGTCCAAGAAATCGGCAATGCTGCCTTTTGAAATAATTCAAACAGCCTAGTGCCTGCCCAAGCTCCATTTGGATTTGCCATAAACTCTGGCTTGTCAATATCAAGAGTTATTGAGTCGGGGGTATAGGTCTGAATTTTTATTGCATCTGCTCCTATTTCCTTTATTGCATCAATACTCTTGTAGATAGTCGAGAGAGAATTACCGTGATTCGCCGATAATTCAGCAATAATGTAAACGTCTTTCATTTATAATGTTTAAAACTATACTTTTTATAATTTATCAATTTATGAGATTTGTTATACCTGAGTGAGTCAAATGCTCTTTCTGTATTAACAACTGCTTGATCCAAAGAATCGCCAGTGCAAATTAAAACACCAAACCTACCAACAGAATTGTTTAGCTTTTCAAACTTAAAAGGTAATCTATGATGTAGTTTTAGGAGTATCAGGGATTCACTGGTGTGGTAATTTTCATCAAAATCCAAGGAAACTAATTCTTTGTCAGTGTCATTAAAATTTAATGAAGTAAGAAATTTTGCAGAAACTCCTTTATGCGTTTCGTGCTTCTTTAAGTCTTCAAGCGATGTCAGCTCACTAATTGCATTTAAAATAGTTGCTTCAACAATATCTATACCTGACAGTAATTCGGCGATTTCTTTCAAGTACCCTCCTGGTACACGAACCGCTATTTCCATAACATAAAGATTTGAATCGTTGATAATAATCTCGCAAGTACAAACTCCGTCTCTAAGTTGTATTGACTCAATAGCAGATCCACATACTTTGATTAATTTAGATTTTGTATCACTATCGATAGATGAGGGACCTATATGATTAACGGCTATACCAAAGTTCTCATCTGTTAAAGTTATTCTGTCACTGAACGCCAAGAAGTGAGGCTTGTTCTTAAATACGAACATTGTAACGTGAATTTCACGACCTTTAACTTCTTGATCAATCAAGACTTGACCTGAAACGGATTTTTCGAGTGCAACGTCAAATTTAGATTTGATATCATCTTTTGAGTGGACAATGAAAGTTCCTCTTTGACCGGAACTATCTACAGGTTTAATAACCCAAGGCCCTTCATTTGCGTTGACAAAGTCTAAAGTGTCTTCATAATTAGAAGATATTATAAAAGAAGACACTGGTACGCCGTGAGTTTTGAAACGTTGTCTCATCTGTGCTTTGTTTGTTGCATACTCAGCAGTGTTGATAGAAAATGAGGGGAGTCTTAAGGCTTCGCATACAAACGCAACAGTTGGGACAGCGGTTTCAGAACAAACAGTTAGTACTCCATTTACTTTGTACTTCTTTGCACAATTAAGATTTCCAATTTTATCATTTGTGCTTATTTGTTCATAACTATCAGCAAATTGAATGCCAGGGGCTTTTGGACTAAGATCAGTGACCACAACAAATAAGCCGAGTTCTTTGGCCTTTTTAATTGCATTAATTTGCTCTAACCCAGCTCCAATAATTAATACCTTTTTCATTTTTGTTTCACGACGAAGTCAAACCTATTATATTTTTCCTCCTTGCCTAGCCTTATTCTATATTCATATTTAATTGGCTTAAACCCATTTTTTTGCACGACTTTTTGAGAAGCAATATTTTTTTCGCTTATCCAGGCAATTAAGTTTTTATTTTTGCTTTTTGCTAATTGAGTTGCTTGTTTGACAATCTTAGTAGCATATCCCTGTCCTTGATATTCGGAGAGAATAGCATAGCCAATCGCTATCCACTCTTCATATTGGTCAAAATTTAAGTAGCCTATGATCTGTCCGTCCCTATTTATGGCCATATAGATATCTCGATCAGATTCTTCTAGCCTATTCTTAAACCATTGAAAGAACGTGTCATAGTCAGGAGCTTTCTCATATCCAGTCCAAAACAGGTTTTGTTTTTCACTGCGTATTCTAAAGAAAGATTCGTAATCATTTTCAGTGGCTTCTCGCAACTCTATGGGATTTAATATCGCTGACACTAACTTGGTTTTACCTTCAATATTAATCTTTGATCTCAGATTATTTACTATTGGCTTTGACAATAATCTCTTTATTTTTATTCCCCATTGATCATATTTTGGGTCATCGTAGTGACCAATTAGGTGACAATATCCGGATCTTGCAAAAAAAGATGCTTGCGGTTTTTCTCTTAGACTCCCGGAGCAAACTAAACATGGGATGCTGTGCAAAGTAAGTTCCCAGAATGTCAATCCCATAGAAGTGATTGCAACGGTACATTTAGACATCAGGCTATACATGTCCTCAACGTTGTGAAGTAACTTTATCTTAGGCCAGTACCTCTGTATGTTCGGATGACTTTCTAAGTGTGAGTATTCTTTATTTAGTGCTCCAACAACGACAAATATGTTGTCAAATTGTTCTTCGATTTCTGGAAGTTGATCAAGTACTTTTAATGTCAAACCACTAGGGTCTGCACCTCCAAAAGTTATCAAAAGATTATTGTTCTTTTTTATTTTTAACTCTATTGGTTGAATTATTGCGAGGTTATCATCCAAAATGAAAAAATCTGGGCCTAAAAATTTTTTTGTATAATTCTCAACTACATAATTTTCATACATAGCCATTAAATTTTGGTTAAATAAGTAGTGAGACTTAAAATGGGTATTCTTCACACTTATATACATAAATTTTCTTTTATATTTTAATAACCTATTTTGGAATTGGGTAGTATAAAAATAAGAATCGTCAGAATCAATTATTACTAGAGAGTCTGGAAGCAGCTCCTCATAATAAAGACAGTTTATTAATTGATATTTATCAGGAAAGACCCTCATAGCTTCTGCCTTTTCTATCACTTGAGAATCAGTATCATGAAACCAATAAATACTTGGCACTTTATATTTTTTAAATTCTTGAACAAGTAGTTGACATCTTTTGAAGTGGCCATAGCCAATAGAAGAATTGGCATCAACGATAAAATAGATATTTTGATAATCCACTATGTTTTGTTAGTCATAATTTGATACTTGATTTGGGCAATTTTCCAATCTGTCATAGTATCTATGTCTTGAACTTGAGTTTCACATAATATAATCGGTCTTCCTTTCATATTGAAGACACCACGTTTTTCTAAATAAATTTTTGGGTTGTAAAAGTAAAACTGTCCAGCATCGTGGAATGTAGTAATTAAATCTTGAGAACGTTTAGTGAGGTTTTCTGGGAAAGTCATTTGCAATGTGCCATCATTTGCCTGAGTTAATGATCGTTGAATAGGGTATGAGTAAGGGACTACGGTATATACAGCTTCTGAATCTTCAAGTAACACTTTGGCATCTTTTAATAATTTGGAGCTTACAAATGGGGCAGTAGGATATAGACAACAAACTGTGTTGAAATGTGTATTTAACTTTTCGTATTGAACCAAGACTTCTTTTATTACATCATATGTGATAGCGTGATCGTCAGATGTTATTTCAGAACGCATAAAAGGTACATTGGCCCCAAACCTTGATGCAATTTTTGCAATCTCGTCATCATCAGTGCTTACCATTACTTCATCAAAAAGTTCGCTCTCCAAAGCAGCTTGGATGCTATATGCAATGATAGGCTTGCCACAAAAGTCTTTAATATTCTTTCTGGGGATGCGTTTGCTACCGCCCCTAGCTGGTATGATACAGATGGATTTATCCATTAAAAAGCTGATAGGTTCGTTTGAACTTTTTTGATAGTTTCTGAAACTCTGGAGAAGAAGAATGGCCTTCAATTTTATTGTAAGGTGCTCCAAACAAAGCATTCGAAAATTGAATTTGTAGAAGTAATCGATTTCCATTGCTAAGAGGTTTGCCTTTGTGAAAACCTCTTGTATCCACAGCCAATATACTCCCTCGAGAACTGACAAGCTCAAGAATGTCAGAAGGGGGGTAATGCTCTGCTATCTCAGAATCTTCTATTCTTCTGTCTTCGAGAAGAGTGTTTGGCTTACTCTTATGCGATGATTTTACATAGCAATGTGGGCCGTTATCCTCAGTGACATCTGTAAGATAAAAGAAGAATTTCAGAAATTTAAAACGATCCATATCAAAGTGATATTTTTGCGCTGCTTTATCTCTTGATTCTTTACTGAAAGGAGCACTCCACCACATAGTTACGATGTCTAGTATTGGTTTTGCATTTAGGTATTTATTAGCAACAGCTAAGATTGACTGGTCGTATACAATATTCTTGACAGAATCATTTCTCATCAACTGAGAATTCTGAAATTGATACCTAGGTGAAATTGGGTTATTTGGGTCGAACTTGATCTCTTCTTCTGAATAAGTGATATTATCTTCATCAAATTTTAGAAACCTTACTTCAGTATCTGAAGCAAATGCCACTAAATCAGCAACAGTCTTCTCATTAAGTTTTATGTCAAAAGAATGAAATCCATTTGCACTGATTTTATCGCAAATTTTAGTGATTTCACTATCTGACAATTCTCCCAATAGGCCTGAGGCTTTATCAATTATGTATTTTGGCTTAAATAAGGAAATGATTGTAGACATAAAATCATTACTCTTACCATTAGTCAAAACAAATAGATGCCTGAAAGACACAAATGAAAGTTTCGGCGTTTTTCTAACCAAAAGGAAAGATAAATAACCAAAAAAGAATAGGAAGGGAGACACCAATGTTTTAATAAGCGGCATGTTAGTGTGTTGTTGTTTGCGGGTTATCTTTTATTACCAGAATACAAAGTTAAGAAAACCTGTATCATCGGTCTTGGTTTAAGGAGTAACAAATGGATCGTTTTCTTCATCATGCCTAATTGATAAAATATTGATCGAACGCTTACTATTTCATCTTCGGTTATTTTTTGAAGCAATATTGGCAATTGGCTTATGTCCTTTGTTTGATAAATTTTCCTAAATATTCGCTGATACAATAGAGTATAACTCTTAGATCTGAATGTATCCAGCACTGAAGAATCTTTTTCTAGCTTAATTCCATACTGATACACCGAATCAAAACCTCTAAAGGTTTCATAGAAATATTCGAAATCTGAATCTTGACTGGCATTAGAGCCATGGTGTCTCCAGACAGCGACTTGTTTGTTGAGAAAGCCAAATTTACCGTGCATGAGTAATCTTAGCATTGACTCGCTGTCAGCCGTAATTATGTCTTGATTATAAAAACCAATGTCTCTAGCAAGTTTAGCATTATACATTTCAGTAAGATGTCCCATTCCAAGTGCACCCACATTAGCTATTGCGTCGTGAAGTCCATCTAATATTTTATATCTAAATTTACTATTGTCAAATAGCGAAGGATGATTAATGGGGCTCTTATCATTGATTTGTTTGCAGTATTTAGCACCTACTAACACTACATCGAATTCCTGTGTAATGTTGACAGCTTCCTGTACGAAATTTTCATCTGTGAAAAAGTCGTCGCCGTC
>ERZ1046568.2976-NODE-2976-length-10527-cov-13.109817_pt1 | contig 10527 bp, 9 predicted proteins | sample MGYA00383092_ERZ1046568 | MGnify/ENA primary metagenome ERZ1046568 (study PRJEB29581, sample SAMEA5548362) | metagenome | biome: marine; feature: coastal; material: water | depth 1 m | study: Short-term variability in the microbial, nano- and picoplankton... | reverse complement strand
TGAGCCACGGAATGGTGCGAACTGAGATCTTGTGTCAGAAATGTGGGGGACATCTAGGGCACGTGTTTCCTGATGGCCCTACGGAGACCGGCCTACGCTATTGTGTGAACAGTTTGTCGGTGAAGTTGGAGGCCCCTGCAGAATAAAAGCTGAGCGCGCAAACAGCAGAGATAACAGGATCAAAAAGCGCACCGGTGACAATCTACTGTGGGCGGCAGGATGACGCCGCGAAGCACGTAAGAGTGCTTCACCTGCGGTCGATGTAGTGCGTTTTAAGAATTTTTGGGCTTGGCTGCGTAGCTAAGTGCTGGATATTGTCAGTACGCTTGAGGACAGTGTCCTGAAGATTCCCAGACGCTCGCCCCCTATGGATCAGGGGGGCAAAGGTCTAACGGAAAAAGCCATTTTTGGAGCGGGTAACGAGGTTCGAACTCGTGACCTCAACCTTGGCAAGGTTGCGCTCTACCAACTGAGCTACACCCGCTTAAAAATGGCGTCCCCTAGGGGGTTCGAACCCCTGTTACCGCCGTGAAAGGGCAGTGTCCTAGGCCACTAGACGAAGGGGACACAGTCTCTGCAAGAGCAGAGGCGCGAATGTTAGTAGCGTGGACGGGCTGCGTCAAGTAAATGCCTCAAGTTCTGTCGCCTCGCTGCTGGGCTTTGGGTACACTTGGCACTCATTATTGCGCTTTCGCGGCCGCGATATGCCTTTTCACCCTACCATCCTGGGAAAAAACATGACTGCGGCACTAAAAATTGAAGGCCTAGAAAAGACCTATGACAATGGGTTTGTGGCACTACAGGGGATTGACCTCACTGTAGAGCCGGGAGATTTTTTTGCATTGTTAGGGCCCAATGGTGCCGGGAAGTCGACCACCATTGGTATTATTTCGTCTTTAGTTGCGAAATCTGCTGGCAAGGTTTGTGTTCACGGGGTTGATATAGATCGCAATTTCCCCCTCGCTAAAACACACCTGGGCATTGTCCCTCAGGAATTTAATTTCAACGTCTTCGAAAAAGTTGAAGACATACTGACTAATCAGGCGGGCTACTACGGCATTCCTCGCATAGAGGCGTTACGCCGCACTGAACATTTTTTAGACCGACTAGGTTTGACTGAAAAGCGAGACACCCGGGCTAGGATGTTGTCAGGCGGCATGAAGCGGCGGCTAATGATAGCCCGAGCACTCATCCACAATCCTAAATTGCTCATTCTTGACGAGCCCACTGCCGGCGTAGATATCGAAATGCGGCGTTCCATGTATGATTTTTTAAGAGAGATCAACGCTTCAGGTACCACCATTATTTTAACGACACACTACTTAGAAGAGGCTGAAGCACTGTGTCGCAATATGGCGATCATTAACCACGGGAAAATAGTGACCAATCGCTCCATCAAAGATTTATTGAGGGATTTGCATAAAGAGGTCTTTATTCTCGATTGTGCAGGGCAGTTAAGCAGTGAATTGACTGTGCCGGGCTTTGATCTGGAGGTGCTTGACGATCATACGGTGCAGGTGGCCATCGAAAAAGGACAAAATCTAGCAGAGGTTTTTGCAGCGCTGCATGAAAAGCAGGTGTCGGTTGTGAGTATGCGTAACGAAGCTAATCGACTGGAACAGATGTTCGTTAATTTGTTGGAGCAAACGGCATGAATCGGTACGAGCAATATGTTGCCTTCATGACCATTATGCGAAAAGAGATCCGCCGGTATCTTCGAATTTGGTCTCAGACGTTGCTTCCAAGCGCTATTACTATGTCGTTGTACTACGTGATTTTTGGAAATTTAATTGGCTCTCGTATTGGTACCATGGGGGGCTTTTCTTATATGGAGTTCGTGGTGCCGGGTTTGATTATGATGGCAATCGTGACTAACTCGTACGCTAATGTGGTTGCCTCGTTCTTTGGTGCAAAATTTAATAATAGCGTTGAAGAGCTGCTGGTTTCTCCCATTCCCCCCTACATTATATTGTGTGGCTACGTCGCCGGGGGTGTTAGCCGTGGCATACTGGTCGCAGTGATTGTCACCGCCGTTTCGTTGTTTTTCACACGCCTTCCAATTTACAGTCCATTGCTTGTGATTGTTGTTGTTGCGCTTACCTCCATACTGTTTTCGTTGTTGGGGTTTATCAACGCGGTGTTTGCTAACACCTTTGATGACATCAACATTGTGCCCACTTTTGTTCTGACGCCGTTGACTTATTTAGGGGGTGTTTTTTACTCGCTAGACCTACTGCCCGATTTTTGGGCCGCCGTCTCCCAGGCCAATCCGTTGGTTTATGTCGTCAGTGCTTTTCGCTATGGCATGCTTGGCGTCAGCGACGTCAACATTAGCTTTGCGATCAGCATGATTTTACTTTGCGTACTCGTGGCATTCAGTTACTCGTTGCACTTGCTGCGAACCGGCAAACGACTGAGGACTTGATGCTATGGGCGGTGCCTTGGGAAATAAAATTGCAGCGCCAAAGCTTTATGCGCCTGAAATTTTAGAGCCCATTTCACGACGAGAAGGGCGTGATGCCTTAGGGATCAGCCAAACGGATATGTTTGGTTACGATTGCTGGCACCTTTATGAGCTGTCTTGGTTGAATGCTCAGAAACAACCCCAGCACGCCGTCGGTGTGCTGATTGTAGATGCCGCCTCACCAACGACGATTGAATCAAAGTCCTTAAAATTGTATCTCAACAGCCTAAATTTCCACTGTTTTGAGTCGCAAGCAGAGGCCGTAGACGTGATCTGTCGCGATATTGGTCGCGTGACGGGATCGAAAGTCACTTTGACGATGCTTCCCCCAACTGAATTAGCGGCTATCACCCGTGAGCCCGAAGGTTGTTTACTCGAGGCTAGCGTGCAAGCAGCGGGTACTGAGCTTCATGCAGGCTCATGGTGCGACGCCGATGGTGACATAGCCAAACAAACGCTGGTGTCTCATCGATTACGCTCACTCTGCCCAGTCACGGCTCAACCCGATTGGGGAACTTTGGTAATTGAATACCTTGGACTGCCCATAAATTTTGGCCAACTTCTCGCCTTTGTGGAGTCCTTTAGAGAGCACCAAGAATTTCATGAGCAATGTGTAGAACGTTGTTTTAAGGTTTTGATGCAACAGACCCATGCAGAGTCCTTAACGGTGTCCGCTTTTTATCAACGTCGCGGTGGCATTGACATAACACCAGTAAGATCGAACGGGCCGCTTTTGCCCGAATATTGGCGTATGGGTCGTCAATGAGAGGGCAGCTTCTCACTGGGTGTTTATTGTTAATTTTAGCGCTGGAGGCTAGTGCACAGAGGTTGAGCACAACCCCCGGATATACAGAGTCTGAAATTAAAGCGGCGTTCACCCTGCACTTGATAAGTTTTATTAGCTGGCCCAATAGTCAGCAGCCAAACGTCTTGTGTGTAGTCGATGAAAGTGGGGTCCATGATGCCCTTGAGCTGCTACTCAATAAACGTGAAGCCAAGGACATCTCTCTCAGGAGCTTGGTGGATACCCGAGACGTGGGACCCTGTGACTTGTTGTTTTTAGGCAGCGATGTGGATCTCCCGGCTTTCGATCACACACTGCCCGTGCTCACAATAGGCGAGAGAACCGGCTTTGCGGCGGCAGGTGGGATGGTGGAGCTGAGCCGTCGTGCGGGTCGCGTGGAGTTAATTATTAATGAATCTGAATTGCAGCACGCTGGGTTTTCTGCGAGCAGCCGATTGATGTCTTTAGCGACCATAGTTACGCCCGGAGTAGTGCGGCCATGACTCAGCGACTCGATCGACGTGTTTCGGTGTTGATGGTTACCATCACCACCGTTGTGACTGTTTTCGTGATATCCATTAGCTTGGGTTTGGCTTTCAGGGCGGCGATGTCAGAAACCTATGAGCTTAAAGTTATTCAAACGCGAGTTCTTGGCAGTAATTTAACCGCCGCGCTTGCCTTTGAGGACGAGGCAGCCGCAACTGACGTGCTGGAAACCCTCGAAAACGCTAATGACATTGTATTAGCGCGCATTTTAAAAGGTGATGATCAGGTATTCGCAGAGTACAGAAATGATAAGGGCCAGTTTGCGGAAATGCTAAAAGCGGCTGATCCCTTGGTGAGCCTCGCCAAAGAAAGGTTTGTATCCAGAATTCACCACCCTGTGATTTGGCAAGGTACTGAGTTGGGTGTTCTTGAGATTTGGGTAGAGACCTTACCCTCCGATGACCTGGTGAGAGACACGCTGCTCATAGCGTCTTTGGCAATATTATTGGCTGCGCTGTTGGCCTACTTGTTAGCGCGACGGCTTGGGCGGCGTGTTCTCCAGCCGGTAAGGGAGCTTTCCACCTTAATGGTTGATATGACCAGCCGAGAGGATTACACCGGACGGTTTCAGGATTCCAGCATTCTAGAAATAAATACTTTGGGAGAAAGCTTCAATAGCATGCTGTTGGCGATTGAAGACCGCGAGAACTCACTGCAGCAGGCGATTAAGGCGCTCGAGGTTGCGAGAGATGAGGCGCAGCACAACGCTGACACCAAAACTTCATTTCTTGCAAATATGTCCCATGAGATACGAACACCTATGAACGGGGTGGTGGGAATGGTTTCGCTCATTAAGGAGACCCAACTATCAGATCGGCAGCGCGTTTATTTTGACACCATAGAAAAGTCCGCAGCGGGTTTGCTGGTTGTTATAGACGACATTCTCGACTTCACAAAACTCGAGTCGGGGCATCTCAAAATAAGGCGAGTGCCCTTTGCTTTGGACGATTTGCTCGGCACGCTGAATACTATTTTTGAAATCCAAGCGAACAACAAAGGGCTTGAGTTTAAATTGACTAAGGCCCATGGGCTTCCAGATCGTGTGATAGGCGATCCTGCTCGATTGCGGCAGCTATTGATGAACTTGATCGGGAATGCCATCAAATTTACCGACGAGGGACTAGTGAAGTTGGTCGTAACGCCTATCGAAAAGAATGGCGCGTCGCTAATGCGGTTCGAGGTGATCGACACCGGCATTGGAATTGCCGAGGACAAGCAGTCAGGGATTTTTAACGAGTTTTATCAAGTTGATCTGACATCAACACGCGCCTATGGCGGTACCGGTCTAGGTTTGGCGATATGTCGAGAACTTGCGCAGCTGATGGAAGGCGCTATCTCCTTTGAGAGCAGTAAAGGCAAGGGTTCATGTTTTTGGCTGGAATTGCCGTTACCTGAAGATCAGGTAAATCCTTTTGCCTTGCCAACGCCCGTTGAGCCAAAAAGTGACAAAAATCCATTTCGAGCGGCTCTCGCAGGGGAGGGCGCTGAATCAGCACCCAACATCTCGAGAAAGATTGATCATCAGTCACCGTCTCCCTTGACCTTTTTGAGAGTATTGGTGGTTGATGACTCGGAGGTCAATCGGTTTATTCTTTGCGAGCTACTGGCAACTTTGGGGATTAGAGCTTCAGTTGCTTGTAACGGTGAGGAGGCGGTAGCGGCATTTAACCGATCCCCTCTGGATGTTATTCTCATGGACATTCAAATGCCGGTCATGGATGGCGTGGTTGCTACAGCCGCGATTCAGCAGCTACAGGCAGAAAAAAGCTTGAATCCGGACTGCATTGTGGTTGGGGTGTCAGCTCATGCGATGAGTGGCGATCGAGAGAAATATCTCGCCTCAGGCATGGCCGACTATTTGACGAAACCTATTGATAGGAAAAATCTGGAAAGCTGTCTGAGTGCGTTGGCGAAGGAGCTTCGGGGGGACATACACTTATGGCGCTAACTATGAAAAAGGCACATCGAGTACTTGAAGGCTGCCCACGGGTAGCTTTTATTCGGGCTTTAACACTGCCACTGGCGTGTGCAAGTTACGGTGCATGGAGCCAAACAGTGCCCTCGGACTTAGTCGATGTCTCAATAGAGGACCTGTTTTCGGCTAACGTAGTCACGGAAGATGCCAGAGCCAGTGACCAGAGGAAATGGTATTTGGCGTATCGGTATGGTCGCGCAGAGTTTGATGAATATCGCTTGGGTACGCGTAAGTTGAGCTACGAGGATGTTTTGTGGTCAGGCCCATCAGAGCAGCGTACCGGAAGTAACTATCCTGTTGTGCCCACTAAAATTCAGCAGGAAGTGCACAGCGTATTGCTGGGCTATCAGTACTCTCAGTCGCTATCTGCGCGGGTGTCAATTCCGTTTATAAAACAAAGCACCGACCATGTGTCCATTGTCCCAGGCTATGACGAGTTCAACATCAGTTCTGACGGTGTCGGCGATGTCCTCGCGGTGGTTGACTACGAGCTGTCCCGCACAGTAAACAGCGCTTGGCATGGAGTGTTCGGCTTGAGTATTCCGACCGGCTCCATTGACGAAGAGGGCGATACCCCAAGGGCACCGGGTGACCAGCAGCTGCCCTACACCATGCAGATCGGTTCAGGCACCTGGGACTTGCCTCTTGGGATCACCTACAAAAAATATGGACAGCACTTCAGCGGTGGCTCCGACATGTTAGCGGTCATCCGAACTGGAGATAACGATCGCGATTACCACTTGGGACACAAGTTTACATGGGGGGGCTGGGTGAGCTTCACCGGAGGAGAGCTGCTTGAGCCCGGCGTACGCTTTAGTTACCGATGGCAGGGGGAAATATCTGGTGAGGATCTTAGCTTACGTGTGCCAAACCCGACGTACCCATACCCGGCTCCTGTCGTAGACCCGACAGCTTTTGGTGGCCAGCAGCTTGATCTTGCGGTCTACGTAGATGTTAAGGTCGCACCCCGCTGGAACCTGCGCGTTGAGTACGGCCAGCCCCTATGGCTAGACTTGAACGGGCCCCAATCCGCAGAAAAGTACCAGTTCAGCTTGGGTGTTAGCACCGTCTTTTAAACTGTAGTTTTGAAGCAGGGCGGATGACTGTGATACTCTCCGCGCCTTCGGAGAAGTGGCCGAGTGGTCGAAGGCGCACGCCTGGAAAGTGTGTATACGGCAACGTATCGAGGGTTCGAATCCCTCCTTCTCCGCCATTCAAAAATATGCCTCCCTTGTGGAGGTATTTTTTTGGATGAATGAAAATGAGCTAGACGAGAATCCTTGGTTCGATAAAGCGTGACGGAAGGAGCGTTTTAGACGGTATCTTTCGAGATACCGTCCCGCAGGGGTGAAAATAGGCCTAAGGCTGTTTAAATCAATCTCTCTTTCGTCCCCCTTTTTGTTAGCTCCAGTGTTGCACTGGTTTCTGTCCGGTTGCCGTGGCCAAGTGGCGTAGGTTCCCTAGGAGGCATTTCCTTTGTGCTGGGGTCTACATCTGACTGAGTTAATCGTTACCTACCTTCCAGAGGGGGCTACGTAACCCCTGGTGCAAAAGAGCGCTGGTGTTTGACGTTATCCCAAATTGACAGTCGCTCTAATTGGCTTCAACCAGTCCACGCAAAGCTCATGCGCTTTCATCGATAGCGCCATAGACAATATTTCGGATCTGACCTCGGAAGTTGAACGTTGAGGACGGTATGAGCTGAGTCATAAAAATGACGAAAAGCTCTTCTGCGGGGTCGACCCAAAAGTGCGTCGATGCATAGCCACCCCAATAAAAATCGCCCTCGCCAACGGTGCCAGACGCCACCGCGTCTATTGTCGATGCAAAGCCCAAACCGAAACCCACGCCCTCGTTACTGGTCTCAGAGAAACCACCCACTGCCATCTGAGCGAGACTCTTGGGGCCTAGATGGTTTTGCGTCATGAGTTTTAGGGTATTGCGACCGATGAGTTGCAGACCATTATAGTTTCCGTTGCCTACAAGCATGGTGCAAAATTTGGCGTAGTCTTCCATGGTGCTCACTAGACCGCCCGCGCCGGAGGGTCCTGTCGGTCGATATCGGTAAGGGCTTTCAAGAGGATCATCTTGAAGTTGCAAACGCTTGTCTGCTCCTCGTACATAGCACGCGGCAAATCGAGATAGCGCGGAGTCAGGAACACAGAAATCAGTGTCGTGCATCTCAAGGGGCTCAAAAAGTCGTTTTTTGAGAAACTCATCGAAAGGTTGTCCTGATATTTGTTCCACCAGATAGCCACAAATGTCAGTTGCTAAAGAGTAACTCCATCGAGTGCCTGGTTCATACAGCAAGGGCACCGACCCCAATTTTTCTGCCAAACTTTCTAATGTGTCAGAGCCTGTTCTGGTGACCCCCGCCCGTTGATAGGCTGCATCGACCGGTAGTTCCATACCCGGCAGCAGCCCACCGTAGGTGAGCCCCGCTGTGTGCGATAACAAATGTTGAATGGTCATTGCAGTTTTCGGCGGGCGTGTAGTCATGGCTTCACCGCTGCCTTCTACCCATACGCGCTGCGCTGACCACGAGGGTATAAATTTGGCAACAGGGTCGCTTAGCTGAAATCGGCCTTCTTCAAAAAGCATCATTAGGGCAATGGAGGTGATAGGTTTGGTCATCGAGTAAATGCGAAAGATTGTGTCGTCGCGCATTGGTAAATTGCGCTCAAGATCCATGAGTCCCAGGGTTAAAGAGCTCGCAACACAGCCTCTTCGAGCCACCAATAAACGGCATCCGGGTATTTTTTGCGGTGTGATGTAGTGTTCCTGTAAGTGGATTCGCAGCCGATCCAGCTTGTTTTTTGAGAATCCGGCGCCTGTGGGGTTAGTTTCCATAACTCATGGGACCTCAGGTTTGTTGGCGATTGGGTCAAAGGGCTTTCGATCGGGCAACAGATTACACTATGCGTCGCGGTTTCGATCGCCCCCAATGTGGGTGCGTATATCAGTTGCTGTCGGCATCGGGCCTGCGGGTCACCAGTTGGGCGATGACACGTTCTAGACATAATCTACAGTTGAGTATTTTGTATGGGTGCGTTTGCTTGATGAACATTGGATAATCAGTCTGGAGTTTTTTGTTTTGGAATCACCGTGTTTTTAGGCCGTCGCTTTTTTTATTTTTTTCTATTTGCCGGGTTGCCTTTGGCTACGCTTGGGTCCAACGCCGCGGTGTCCGGTTCTGTAAAAGTCAAAGCTCCTAGCGTCTCTTACGGTATGGCATCGTGTCAGATCGCCATGGCACGCCCGGTAAACCAGCCGTCATCATTGCCCAGCGCCTTTCAATTGGTGACCTGGAATATAGAAAAGGGCAACGACCCTCGATGGCTGGAGGACCTAACAGTTTATCAATCGCCACCTGAGCTCATGTTGCTCCAAGAGGCATATACCCCCAGCCCCTTTGAGCACTTGATGGGGACTGTGCTCCACGAGAGTTTCGCAAAAGGCTACAGAGCGGGGCATCTTCAGACGGGCGTGTTGTCTGTTTCCAGCGCAACCCCTCAACTTCATTGTGCCCTGACGGCTTATGAACCTTGGTTGTCGACGCCGAAAGCGACTTCGGTGACTCGGTACGGTTTTGCTAAAAGCGACCAAACTTTGCTCGTGGTTAACGCACACATGGTGAACTTTGAATGGGGTGTGACGGGGTTTAGTGATCAATGGGCACAGATTGAGCAGGTACTGCAAAGGCACGAGGGTCCTTTGATCGTTGCTGGCGATTTCAATACATGGAGTCCAAGGCGCTTAGAGCTATTGGAGGGCGTCAAAGCGCGGCACAAGCTTAACAGTGTTTCCTTTACGCCCGATCGGCGAACCACTTTTTTCGGGTCGCCCTTAGATCACGTACTTGTTCGCCAGTTAACAGCGACGCATTCTCACGTTCTTGCGTCTGGTAAATCAGACCACAACAGTCTCTGGGTCAATCTTCGGTTGAAGTAAGTCGCTCATAGTCAACCGACAAGGCAATTAATAGCTACAAGATCTAGACAGCGGCACTGTGCGTAACAACCTCGCCGTACTTCACAACCAGTACGGGAGGGGAAGCAAAATGCAAAGGAACATAAGCGGACTTGAGCGGGTGCTCAGGCTCTGTCTCGGATTAGGAATTTGTGCAGCTGTGCTCGTGCTCGGGCATGCGAATTTGGCAGATAGTGCACTGCTGCTTGTTGGGTTCTTTCTAGTTCTTAACGGCTTTACGGGGCGCTGTTACCTATGGCGGTGGCTAGGCATCAACAGTTTTCGCAGGTCAGGTGCCTGTTCGATCAGTTCCGATGACCGTTCTGAAGTGTAAGGTCCAGCACAAGTTTTTAGAGTGCAATCCATAGGGTTACAGCATTGGACTAGCGGTTATCCGTAATGTTCAGCCCGATTGTTTTTGAAGATCGGGCAGCAGGTGGCGCGCGGCCATAACAAAACACGCAGTGCCACTGAGGCCCATCAACAGCGCGCACATCATGGCGTAGCGCAGGTTGTTGTCTCCGAATATGCCAACAAAACTGTCACTAAGAAGCCCGACGATAACAGGGCCTAAGCCCAGTCCAATCATATTCAAGATGAAAAAGAGAACCGCTGAGGCCATGGCCCGCATCGCGGGGGAGACCAATGACTGGCACATGGCAATGCTTGGCCCTAAATACAATGAATTAAGAATATTGGCTGGAAACAGAACCAACAAAAGAAGCGTGGCATTATCGCTGAGGATGGCGTAGGCCATCGGAATCACCGCAAGACAATTTCCGATAATTG
>ERZ1046568.2969-NODE-2969-length-10547-cov-8.403164_pt1 | contig 10547 bp, 7 predicted proteins | sample MGYA00383092_ERZ1046568 | MGnify/ENA primary metagenome ERZ1046568 (study PRJEB29581, sample SAMEA5548362) | metagenome | biome: marine; feature: coastal; material: water | depth 1 m | study: Short-term variability in the microbial, nano- and picoplankton... | reverse complement strand
GAAACATTCTCTGGCGCGATGATACGCCGCACTTTGTCGATCTCGACGATTGCGTTTCGGGACCGGCGATTCAAGACATTTGGATGTTTCTCAGTGGTGATCGTTTTCAGCAGGAACGCCAGCTGAGTGAGTTTGTCTCGGGATACGAGGAGTTCCACGAGTTTGATTCCCGTCAACTCGCGTGGATAGAGGCCTTGCGAACGCTAAGAATCATGCACCACGCGTTTTGGCTGGCGTCGAGATGGGACGATCCCGCGTTTCCAAGGGCGTTCCCTTGGTTTGGTCAGGCTCGGTTTTGGTCTGATCATATTTTGGAATTGCGTGAGCAACTCGGCGTCATGCAGGAGCCCTCGCTAAGACTGTTATAAACGGCCCCTTTTCTACTGCCGATCTCTACTGTCGATCGACTAACATTCATCACAGCGCACCGATTGGCCGAGGCACCGATATGGCCGGGCCCATGTCGGCAGAGTAGGGAAAGAGTGCTAATGTTAAAAAGTGTAAAGCCGCGTTCATTTTTATAAGGAGGAGCCATGACTCCGCTCCGTCATAAAGGTCTCATCATTGGTCTGTTCCTCCTTGGGGTGTCCAATACGTCGCACGCCGTCGTCTCTCCTGCGGAAGTGTCCAAACCCAATATCGACTCCAGCATCGGCGTATTAAGGGCAGATGAACTCGTTTTGCCGCGTCGATCACTCCCGTCGAGTATGCGGTTGAGAACGAGCAGTCGTTTCCCCTTAGACCAATATGATCAAGACTTGGGTTCGACCACGTTTCGCTGGAATCGCGCGACGATTAAACGTCCTACGTTTGAGGGCGTCGAAGATTTGGATCGTGCGGAGTTTGCTGCAAGACACTACTTACAGGTGATGAGTGGGGTGGGCACTGCGCGGAAGAAGCAAGCGCAAACTGCAGAGCTGACCTCACTTCATAATATGGGTCGAGGCGCTATTGTCGCTAAGTTTGGGCAGGCGCTTTTCGGTGTCGAGGTCTTTAATCGAGAGCTGAACATCTTGATGGATCAGGAACACAATATGGTGGCCGCCTCGGGGTATTTTGCGTCGGTGCCTGCCGGTCAGATAGACAGCCCAAAACTGAGATCTTTCGGCTCGGCGGATGAGGCGTTTTCAGCGGCGCTCACGGATCTGTCCGACGCGCCGGTGTCTGCTACGGTGGTTGATGCGAAGCGGCGTGGTCGTTTCGATGTAGCAACCCTTGCGACAAACGTCGACCTTGAGCTTCGCGGACTCGCGCGGGCTAAGCGCGTGTATTTCCCGGGTGAAAGTGAGGTGATTCCTGCGCACTACCTCGAGGTGGGAGTGACACACCCGACTTCGGGTCAAGAGATGCTTTACAGCTTTGTTGTCGATAAAGATGGCGAGGTACTGTACCGCCGGAATTTGGTTGAAAATGAAGCGTACGAGTACGGCGTATTTGGACGGCAAGCGGATAAGTCTCTGCTGCAAGGGCCGCACGGCGATGTCATTCCCAAGATCGATGAAGAACCCGACGCGACAGACATCGTTGATATGACGGTCATGTCGGTCGATACGCTTCCGGTGCTGAGTACTGGCGATCCTTGGATTCCTGGATTCACCAGTTCGCTGGAGGGCAATAATGCGTTTGCTTATGGTGATATCACGGGCGGTGATGACAAGGATGAGACTGACATTTCCCCTGATCTCACCTCAGATAAGACGTGGAACTATGTGTACGATCCCGTTAACGGTTCCACAAAGGACAATTACAGCGCGGCAATTGTAAATTTGTTCTACATGAACAACTACCTTCACGATTGGTGGTATGACCATGGGTTTGATGAGCAGTCCTTCAACGCCCAGTTTTTGAATTACGACCGAGGTGGTATTGAGGGCGATCCTTTGATCGTTCAAGGCCAGGATTCATCAGGGTTTAACAACGCTAACATGTACACACCAGCCGACGGCGCGAGTCCGCGGATGCAGCAGTATTTGTTCCTTTCAAAGGATATCGAGTACGGCGACGATTTTGGTTTAACGGTTACTTCGCATCCCGAGATTGGTCTCATGGGTTTCACCGCGCCCGCAATGTTTGGTCCTCAGGTATACCCCACTCTGGCGGCGAGAATGGTCGTGCCTACTGATGGTCTGGTGGGTGACGGAGGCACAGAAACCGATGCTTGTGAGGCGATCACCAACATTGAGGAGGTCACTGGAAACATCGTACTTGTCGACCGTCCGACTGCCACAGATTGTACCTACGTCACGCAGGCGGAAAATGCGCGCATAGCGGGTGCTGCAGCACTCGTTATTGTGACTGACGATTACGTACTTTTCGGCGACGTGACGCCAAATGTCGTCCCGACGGTTGGTGTTTCATTCAATGACATCGCACCCGTGCGCGCATTAATCGAAGCCTCCGAAGAGGTCACCGCTACGCTGCTGTCTAACGGCGCGCTTAAAGATTCTACATTTGATAACGGCATCATTGCGCACGAGTGGGGACACTACATTCAGAATCGCTTGGTGGGTAATGCGAACGGCCTGGTTAATTTTCAAGGGCGCGCGATGGGTGAGGGCTGGAGCGACTTTCATGCACTCATGTTCTTGCTTCGAGAGTCCCATGCTGAAATCGAAGGAAACGCGAACTTTGAGACGGGGTACACCGTAAGCACACACGTCGCCAATTTTACCAATTCAGTGAGACGTGCGCCCTATACAGTCAATATGGCCGTCAACCCGCTGACCTTCACTCATATACAAGACGGCGCAGAGCCTGACGGTTTGCCACCCACCTCAAATGGCTCGCCCCATGCCGCTGGCGAGGTATGGGCCTCCATGTTGTGGGATATCTACGTTGGGCTACTCGACGTGCATGCGTTTAGCGAGGCGGAGAGTCGAATGGCAGATTACCTCGTCGCCGGGTACAAGATGACACCGATCGCACCCACCTACACCGAGGCGCGCGACGCTATTCTTGCGGCTATGTACGCAAGTGATACAGCGGACTATACGTTGGCTATTGAGGCTTTTGCGCGCAGAGGAATGGGGCTCGGTGCGGTTCCACCGTCGCGCGGTGCTTACCCTCTGTCCGGTGTGTCCGAATCTTATCTCAGTGAGTTGTCGACCTATGAAACCGGGAACTTTGATCTGACCGAGGATTTTGATGGCGTCGATGCTGGCTTTTGCTCTCGCGACGGCGTGTTGGATGTTGGTGAGACCGGCACAATTTCTTTTGAGGTCAGCAATACGGGATCGGAATTTTTATCGACGATCCGCGCGCAAGCGGTTGTTACAAGTGGTCACGACGTCACCATGGAAAACGGCGGAATTGTTGAATTTTCAAATGTTGATTTGTTTGAAACTGTATTCAGCCCGGAAATAGAGGTAGTGCTCAACGCAGCAGGGACGGCAGACACCCTGACTATGGAGCTTCAGTTCTTGGAAATCGAGACGGGCGACGAAACTGTCGAGCCCGCGCCAGTTGAACTGGTGACCGTCGTAAACTACGACTTTGAGCCAAAGCCACTGGTGGGCGATCAGGTCCTAGAGGACATGGAGTCACGATCGTTTTTTTCAGCCTTTAAAGAGCGTGTCCTCTATCAAGAGTCCAATCCCGCCGAGGGCACCCAAGTTGTTGATGCGGACAACGTGGCGTTATTTCAGAGCTTTACGGGCGAGCCACTGGGTACTCGCGTCATGCTCTTACTGAACAACCCGTATCCTACCGATGTGGTGACTGAGACCATCGAGTTCACCGTTGGCGAGGGCGCTGACTTTGCGATTAGTTTTTGGCACTACTACTGGATCGAAGCTGACTGGGACGGTGGCGTTGTTGAAATCAGCATTGACGGGGGTGACTGGCAAGACGCGGCCGACGCCGGTGGGCAGTTTAGCATTGGTTATCCGAGCACATTACTCGACCTGAACCAGTCGGCATTGTCGGGTCGACCCGCCTACAACGGTCGTCTAGACGCAGATTCTTTCGAGGGTGCGCGCGAGACCATTAGCTTTGGGGCCAGTTTGAACGGGTCCGAGGTTCGATTCCGATTCCGGATTGTGTCGGATCAGAGTGTGGCTGACTACGGTTGGTGGATAGACAATGTTTCAGTATCCAACATCGCCTCACCCATGCTGTTTGAAACGGTGCCAGGTGACTCGGTGGTCTGCGACAACAGTTTGCCCCGATTGTCCTTGGACAAATACAGTGACAGCGTTGAAGAGGGGCTCACCGTTGGTGTGGTCGCCGAGACGACAGATCGGAATTCGGATGATGTGCTGACCTACAGTTGGGCTCAACTTTCAGGACCTGAGGCTGCGTTATTGGGTGCTGATACGAAAGAAGTGACCATTACCTCGCCGAGGGTCAAGGACACAGAGACTCTCGTTTTTGCGTTCACGGTCGACGATGGTGCTGGTGGTCAGGTCTCAGAGCAGTTCTCACTTGAAGTCACCAATGTGCCGCCTGAACTCTCGTTGTCGGCGTCACAGGATTTACTGGAGGAGGGCGCTCAGACCGCCGTTTCGGTTGAGGTCACAAACGCCGCTGACGATGACACGTACACGTATCAGTGGAGCCAAACGTCAGGAGCTGCGGCAACGCTTACCGGACAGAACACCTCTGACCTAGGCATTGCTCTTCCGCGAATTGCTGTAGCCTCTGAGGATCTGATCTTTAGTGTTTCAGTCAGCGACGGAGTCGACGTAACGACTGAAGAGTATGTTGTGACTGTCACGAATATTACACCCGAAGTGGCTGTCGCTGTGGATCTTTCATCGGTCCAGGAAGGCGGCATCGTCAGTGCCTCGGTCACAGTAACCAACGCCGCCGCTGGAGAGAATTACACGTACTCCTGGGCGCAAACGTCAGGTTCCATTGCCACGATCTCTGGGCGAAATGCCGCCTCGGCCACTATAACGACGCCCAAAGTGACAGCAACAGAAACGCTTCGTTTTGAGGTTGTTGTGAGCGACGGTGCGGTTAGTGTGCCCGCTACGCTTTCCATCACTGTGCAAGATAAACCAAGCTCGGGTGGAAGTTCTGAGTGGTACATGCTCCTGCTACTTGCGGCCATTGTTTGGCGAACGCGTCATGTCGCTCGCCCACAACAATAGCAACGGTGCGCGGCGCCCAATGCGGCTCGATGAGCACGTGATTGGCGTTCGACGGTCTCAAGGATAAATGGCCTTGAAAAGGCGGCCACCTGGGGAGGAGCACGCATCGTTTATCGCGGTGACAGTGCTCACCATCGTCGTGCTCGGACTGGTGTCAATGATGCCCGTCTCATGGCAGGAGGCGTTTGCGTATCAACGATACGATTTCCGTTATTGGCAATTGCTGACGGCGGGTCTTGTTCACGAGAACCTTAGTCACCTGCTGTTAAATCTGGTCACGGTGACCGTAATTACGTTACTGATCAATCGTTCAGCGTCACCGACTACCCTCGCAATGTACTTGTTACTGGGTACGATAGGGGCGACGGGCGCCGAACATCTACTGAGTAAACCACCGGCGCTTGATTTTGTAGTTGTTGAGACTCGTGGGTTATCGGGCGGCTTACACGGTCTGTTGGTAGGTGGATTACTTGCGTTGGCAAGACGGGGTGATCAGTGGGCGGTCTGGTTAGTGGTTGCAGTCACCCTGAAGGTGGCTTTTGAAGCGGCTTTGGGACGACCCATTATTACATCTGGAACCGTGGAAAATGTCGCGGTGATGGCGCATCTTGGCGGGACGTTAGTGATCTTGTTCGTTGTGGGTTTGCAACGATGGGTTGTACCTGAGTCTGGCGCAGAGGTTATGTGAGTACTGCGTGCGCGCTTTTGCGACTGAGCTTCAGTGCGCGTAGCCTGCATATCGGCGTTTAAGCAACGGGGGCAACGAATGAGTATGAGCCAGTTCACAGTCTTGGGAAAAATGAGTGTTGGGTCGTTGATTTGCGTTTTAGTCTGGTCGGTGTCGCGCTCTAGCCAAGGACTTCCTGATGGATTTTGGAACACTCTTGTTTTTTGCCAGCATCTCTGCCGCTGCTTTTTTAGCATGGCTTTGCGTTTGGGTTGGCGATTACAAATAAGTGTCCACACTCGAGTGGGCTGTAACGCGTGAGTGCTGATCTGTTTATCATGTGTATCTTCGGAGGGCTGGCCCTCTGGATTGGGGTGGGCATCTTTTCCCCGCGACTCGCGTCTGAGACCTACTGTTTGAAATGCGATTCTCAGGTGTTGCCAACGTTATCCCGTCGCGGTGTCAAAGACATCGCGGCTTGTTCGGTGTGTGGCAGTGTTCTGGGTGGCGCACCCGCCGTTATAGACACGCCAGGCTCCAATAGCGACCCCGACGCTTCATAGGCTAGAGGTTTTCTGTCTGACCCGCTTTTGACGGGTATTGCCTGCCAAACCACATCCGATGCAGCAAGGGGGTCTTCAGTGCGAAGTGGATCCACAACACTGCGGTCACGTGTAAACAGGCCACGAGTATTAACGCATTCGCAAGCAGCTCATGCAGATCTTGGGGCCAATCTTCCCCCCAAAACGCATCGAGATCCTGCATCCAGCCTGTAAGCCCAACACCCATAACAAGCGTAAGAACTAACACAAGCTGATATCCGCCCAGTGCTGTGTGCGTGTTCGGAAGGGGATGGGGCGATGCCAGTGCTCTTATTTCGTGAAAGGCGGCATCAGGAGACTTGAGAAACGCGCTGAACCGAGCGCGCGTTGGTCCCTTAAAACCCCACAGGAGGCGAAATACCACGAGTGCGCAAACGATGTAACCTACCCATTCATGAAGCGTCTCGCCTTCCTCTAAAAAAAGATAGTTAGCGACTATTCCCGCAGCCAGGGACCAGTGGAACAGGCGAATATAGAGGTCCCAGCGCATGCATTACTTCATCTTTTTCTTAACAATGTCGCCATTTGATGCATCGAAGTACACCTCGATCTTTTGCTCTTTTCCGTCTTTGTCGGTTTCCCATCCATAAATTTCATAGCACTCATCATCAACTTTGAAATTTTTAATCGCAAAGCCGTATTCATTAATGATGCGCTTTTGCAGATCGAGCACGCTCATCCATTGTGACTTTGGATACTCCGTGCAGTCAGCTCCTGCGTGTGAGAACGAGGAGAGCGTTGTGACCACAATGGCAGACGAGAGAGCGATAAATTTTTTCATGGAATTTCCTCTGTGCAGGGAAGTTAATGAGAACGATTCTCATACTAAAAGATGCCCAATCGATGTGTCCAGAAAAACATCTCACAGGGGGAGTGCGGTAGTGCTCTTGAGTTCTTCCATTGACAGAAGCGCAGTCACATTAAAAACCTTCACGTCTGAGATGAGTCCCTGATAGAACTGATCATAGGCTTGGGCATTAGGGACGCGAACCTTCAGTATGTAATCCACCTCTCCGGCTAAACGGTGAGCCTCGATAACTTCTTGTCGTTGATTGACCGCCGCTAAAAAACGATCTTGCCAGACCGCATCGTGCTCACTGGTTTTCACAAGGACGAAAAAGCATGTGTCTAAACCGAGTGCCGCAGGGTCTAGGATTGCCACCTCTCGTTCGATAATGCCGTCATCCCGCAGGCGCTTAAGTCGATTCCAAACGGGAGTTTTGGAGGCGCCCACTCGTGCTGCGATGTGATCTAGGGACAGTGTTGTGTCGGTCTGTACCAGCCTCAAAATGGCTTTGTCCGTGGCGTCCATGTCTAAATTCCTCTCTAACGCACTCAAATAACGATAATTTACCTATAAATTAATATATTTAAGAATTTATATCTTACTTTTTAGTTATAAGACCATTCAAAAAGAATTAAGTCCTATTATATCGCCGAATTTTTAGGGTTTCGTAATATGGACTTTCTTCCGATTTTTGTGGCGACAAAGGGACGTAAGGTTGTCGTCGTCGGTGACGGACAAATGGCAGACGCCAAGTGCCGCGGCGTGCTCAAGACACAGGCCGATATCACTGTGTTTGCCAACGCTCCGAGCGAGGAGATGCGCTCATGGGGCCGCGAAGGCTTAATAAAGCTCAACACGGGGCTGCCCCGGGAGGCTGATTTTGCGGGCGTGACACTTTTCTATACGGCGCACCCTGACGACGTCGTAAACGATGCGCTTGCTGACCTTGCCCGCGGACAAGGTGCGATCGTCAACGTTTTAGACCGAACCGACGCCTGCGATTTCATAACCCCTGCAATTGTTGACCGCGACCCGGTCGTCGTGGCTATAGGCACGGAGGGCACCGCACCGGTTTTGGCGAGACAGCTTAAGTCAGATATCGAGTCGCAGTTACCCACCCGTCTTGGGGATATTGCTCGATATGCGCAGGCGTTTCGTTCAAAGGTGCGTGTCTTACCTGAGGGGCTGGCACGACGGCAGTTCTGGAAGGCATTTTTCAGTGCCGATCGGCTGACTGGTGCGAGCACGGCTAAAGAGGTCAGGCAAGATCTTGCGAGATTGCTCGAGACCCATTTGGAGCGGGATCGTGAGCCGAGCTCGGTGGCGTTTGTCGGAGCAGGTCCTGGGGATCCAGAGCTGTTAACACTCAAGGCGCGACGATTGCTTCACGAGGCTGAGGTGATTGTTTATGACCGCCTCGTCGGCGATGCCGTCTTAGAGTTGGCTCGCCGTGAGGCAAAATTCATTAATGTCGGAAAAAAAGGATTTGGTGAACATGTGACTCAAGCCGACATTAACGAAGTCCTGCTTACAGAGGCGAGTCGCGGCGCAAAAGTGGTTCGTTTAAAAGGCGGTGACCCCTCAATTTTTGGTCGGCTCGACGAGGAGCTGGCCGTGTTACACAACGCGGGCATTGAAACCTTAGTGGTGCCGGGTGTGACCTCGGCCTCAGCGGCCGCTGCCAGCCTTAAGTATTCGTTAACACGACGTAATCGTAATTCGAGCATCACGTTAATGACCGCTCACGACGCGAAGGGTTATGCGGATCACGATTGGCGCCAGCTCGTGCAATCAGAGCAGGCGCTGGCAATTTATATGGGTCGACGGGCCTCTGCGTTTCTGCAAGGTCGCCTGATGATGGCGGGTGCTGACAGAAACCTTGTGATTACGTGTATCGAGAATATTTCACGCGACAATGAGCGACGCTTCGTCTCGACCCTCGCAGAATTTGCTCAAACATTGGAACACAATGAATGGAATGGCCCGCTGATCATATTAGTCGGAATCGGTGATCATGAAGCGGCACAGCCTCTTCGGGTTCTCGACGACCTTGCGGAGGCTTCTGATGGCCGCTATTAAGTTACCTGTAGTCATTACGGCGAATGATTTACTGTCGGGCGAGGCTGTTTACTGGCACCCGGCGGGGATATGGAGTACCGACCTGGCCGGGTCAAAAGTGTTTGAGTCGTTACAACAGGCTCAGGCATCACTTCAGCGGGAAGTGAGCGATACTGAGGTCATCGGAGCCTACCTAGCGGAAGTTTTGGAAGAGGGTGATCGACTGGTCTCCAGGCACTACCGAGAGGGCTTTAGGGAGCGCGGACCCAGTAATTACTGTCACGGTAAACAAGAATCTCTGCGTCAGAAGGTGGCTGTCTAATGTATGCGTACAGTGAATTTGACCGCGCGTTCGTGAGAGATCGTGTGTCACAGTACCGAGATCAAGTAAAGCGCCGCTTAAACGGCTCTCTCACAGAAGATGAGTTCAAGCCGCTTCGCTTGATGAACGGCGTGTATCTTCAGCTTCACGCGTACATGCTTCGTGTTGCTATTCCGTATGGCTCGCTGACGCCCAGGCAAATGCGGCAGCTAGCTGACGTTGCCGACACATGGGACAAGGGTTACGGACATTTTACGACGCGGCAAAATATTCAATTTAACTGGCCGCGACTGATCGATACGCCTGAGATTTTAGACGCATTAGCCGATGTCGATATGCACGCCATACAGACGAGTGGCAACACCATTCGCAACGTGACCACCGACCAATTTGCTGGGGCCGCGCTCGACGAGGTCGCTGATCCAAGACCTTATGCTGAACTCATTAGGCAGTGGTCGACCGACCATCCCGAGTTTCAGTTTCTTCCTCGTAAATTTAAAATCGCCATTACGGGTGGCTCCGATGACCGCGCCGTCATCCGCGCCCACGATATCGGTCTTCAGTTGATTGAGGTTCAAGGACGTATTGCGTTTAAAGTATTCGTTGGTGGGGGCTTAGGGCGGACACCGATTATCGGACAGCAACTGCACAGCGAGCTCGCTGCCGAAGACCTATTGCCTTACCTTGAGGCCGTTTTGTCGGTCTATAACCTGGCGGGGCGCAGAGATAATAAGTACAAGGCACGGATCAAGATTACGGTCAATGAGATGGGCATTGACGTATTTAGAGATAAAGTCCAGACCGCGTTTGAGCGACTGCGACCGGCGTTTACGGGACAAGACTTGAGCGTTCTTGGAGCGATTCAAACTGACTTCGAGTCACCGCGCTTTTTGGAGAAATCACAAGACGTTTATTTCAATGCGCTCGATACCGATACGCCGTTTAGGACTTGGGTTGAGCGTAATGTGAACCCCCACAAACACCCGTCTTATGCCAGTGTCACGATCAGTTTGAAGGG
>ERZ1046568.2966-NODE-2966-length-10556-cov-11.820398_pt1 | contig 10556 bp, 8 predicted proteins | sample MGYA00383092_ERZ1046568 | MGnify/ENA primary metagenome ERZ1046568 (study PRJEB29581, sample SAMEA5548362) | metagenome | biome: marine; feature: coastal; material: water | depth 1 m | study: Short-term variability in the microbial, nano- and picoplankton... | reverse complement strand
TAGCAGAGGTATAATGTGCCTTTTTTATAAATTCAGGATGAATATGATTTATGGTGTACTGTCCAGTCTTTTGGATATTGGTATAGGTATGTCCAAACTTTAATCTTCTGGGTCTGGATATAAATCCCAATAGCGGAGGATTACTACCTAAGTGTACAACAGAACTAAAAATAGCCAAATTTGTTTTGCCTTCATCGTCAATAGTACCAATCAAATTTGCAGGCTTAATTCCGGTAATTGAATTGATAATTTTTAATCTCGATACACGATCTAATTCTTGTATTTGTTTATGAGTATATATCATATTAACGATTGTTTACATGGGTTTTAATTATACGCTTTTTCTCTTTTTGGACTATTGGATGTTTTTTATGATTCCATATTTTTGTTCGTGCAGTTTTGGCACTCTGCTTTAAATCGACAATAGGCTTGGGATAATGAGTCCCTATATCAAGGCCATAAAAAAGTTGTTCCATCGCTGTCATGTTCCAAGGTTCATGGAGGTGCGAAATAGGAATATCGGCTAGTTCGGGAACCCATTTTTTTATAAACAAACCTTCTGGATCATGTTCATATGAATTTTTAACTGGATTGTATAACCGAATGGTATTTATTCCTGTTGTTGCGGCTTGCATCTGAAATTGGGGATAATGAATTCCTGGTTCGTAATCTAAAAAAAGGGTTGCGAGATGATAAACACCATCGCGCCAATCCTGATCTAAATTCATCGTAAAAAAAGAGACTAACATCGCACGCATTCTAAAATTAATCCATCCTGTTTGAATAAGTGCCCGCATGCAAGCATCAACGAGTGGATAGCCGGTTTTACCAAGTTTCCATGCATCAATATAGTGTTGATTTTTTTCATGGATTAAAAACTCATAGCCTTTATTAATACAATGGGTTTCATAAGAGCATTCGACCTCAAATTTTTGTATAAAATGACAATGCCACTTTAATCGGGTTAACATCCCATTAAAAGCCCTTTTGTTGTGTTGTCGGTTTGGGTGTTTACTAACAAACTGAAAGACTTGTTTTATACTCAAATTACCCCAAGCTAGAAAAGGAGATAGCCTACTACAACTTGATCTACTTTCATGGGGTTTCGAAATATGTTTATGATAATTAGTACCCCTAAGTTCAGTAAAAGAGTTTAAATATTTCCAAGCATTTTTTGCTCCTGCAGGTTGAAATTGTTTAGGATAATTTTTAAGTGTTTTTTCGAATGCTTTAGGTAATAAAAAAGGATGCGTTATTTTTTTAAATTTTGCACGAGAATAATTGTTTGGTATCAGGGGCTCACTCATGGTTGTATACCATTTCTTGTTCCAATCTACTCTATTTTTTATACCTCGAAGGATCCCATCTCTCTGTGACTGAGACCAAACAATATCATTTTTTTTAGAAAACAATTCAATTTGTTGATCTCGATACCACGTTTTTGCTATGCCACTTTCGCGATAACTATAGATGTTTTTAATTTTATAATTGTTGTTTAAAAAACAAAAAACATCTAAAGCCTCCCCGTAAAATAACTCAACATTTCGATGGTATTTTGTTAACTCCAAATTAAGTCCTTGAATCGAATGATAAACAAACTGCAAATGTCTGTTGCTGGTATCTAAATGTTTGATCAAACTTGGCTCAAACATAAATACAATGAGATAAGGCAGACCCGATTTTTCTGCGAGAAATAATGGTTTATGATCTTGCAATCGTAAATCACGCTTTAACCAAACAATATTGATTTCTTTTTTTATCAAAAGATTAATTCTTTTTTACATTTTTTCCAGTACGAGAAAAAACTTGGATAATATCCTTTAACATCAAAAATAAAATCTCTTGGGAAACTATTCCCGCTGTAATGTGAGTTGAGCGGATGTTCCTTAAAGTTGACATCGTTTGGAGCATGATCTAAAATAAAATCAGTAAACTCACCGACGTATATCTGAATAGTATCAATGTTATTTTTGCAAAATTCCAACATAAAATTCATACTGTTCAGCGATATTGGATATTGATTAAAGTGAGAGGGTTCAAGTAAAAGTATTCTATTGGCAAGAATTTCTTGACCCCAAAGGGGATCTAAATTGTAAAAATTATAAATATAGGTAGGCCTTTTTGCATCAATTTTGATAGCGGTTTTGTCTGGTAAAGGGGTATTGAGCAAGCAAGCATCAGTCTCTAGTAGTTCTTTTGGTATTTGTAAATTCTGAAAATCGTCATAAGAGACATCTAAAAAAGTATTTGTTTGTTTAGTAAAACAATACTTATTTATATTGTTTTGATTTGCAAAATATTTTTTATTGGAGTTTGTTCCAGCAACCCATTGCCAACTTAAAGCATTACTTGCCCAATCTGCATCTAAAAGATGGTAATACATCCATTTTGCAGGAATACGCCAATGACTTTGCGCTACATTACATGCTAATGAGGCGATATACATTCGAAGATGATTGTGCATGTAACCATTTTCGTAAAAGTTAATAATCGCAGTATCTATAGCTTTTATACCGGTATTGGCTTCTACAATAGATTTCGAAATTGCAGTATTGGAAACTTTAAGCTGTTTGTTTTTTAAATCAAAATTAATATCATTTTCCTTGGCTATCCATACCTGTTGCCAATAATCTCTCCAAGTTAGTTCTTGGATAAACTTTTCTGATTGTTTTACCGAATACCCTGAACTTAAAACTTGTTGAAATATATCTTTTGTAGAAATAATACCTCTTGAGATATAGGGAGAAAGGTAAGAAACTGAACCATTGATGAAATTTCTAGTGTTCGCGTATTTAACCGGATTTATTTGATGAATACGTTGTTGTACATCAGAAAAGAATATAGGAAAGGTTATATTTTTCACAAGATTATTTTTTGTAAATATATTAAATGTTTAACTATTTTACAATTTTGTTAAACATTTAGTTGAGCAGAAAAAAGATATAACAATCGTAAACGTGATTTATCGTTGCATTTTAAAAATTACGATCGCATGAGGAAAAGTAATAGAGGCTAGCAAAGCAACAAAAAGAAGATTAAATAGCGCAGGGTTGTCATTAGTAAAGTAAGATAGTAAACAAATACCTACAACAGACAATCCCCAATACAAAAAAGAAACCCTAAGGTATTTAATGACATTGGCTAAGTTAGTTTTTCCATAGATACTTATTATTTGATCATTTAGAGAAGGAAGTGCATGCCAAACAATAAAATATATGGCAAAAGACCACAATAACGTAGAGTTACTGAACAAAATGTAAAACAAAATAACATATGCTATTTCTTTAATTAGTGGTATCCATTTGTATTGTTTGATTGCATAAACAAAATAAAAGATTAAAAGAATCCCAAAAGTGATGAATAAAAAATAATTAAAAAAAGTAGTACTCAAATTAATATTAGTGATGTCATAAACAATGATAAAAACCTCGTTACTATGTGTTTGGAATATTAAAAAAAAGATTAACAAACCATAGGTTAAATATAAAAGGTATTTTGACCAGTGTGTTGTTTTAATCTTTTCTATTAGGTGTTGCTCGCCAAAATGATAACCACTTATTAAAATGAAAATCAATAAACCGAGACTTGGAAAAATTAAAAAGAAACAAAAACTAGATAGCACCACAAATACGTAAATGGAAAGTTTAGTCCTAAAATTATACTTTTTTTCACCACTAAAATTCCCGATAAGTTTTAAATCGTTTGAGCCATGAAGTACTCCAAGACTTAAAACAAAAATGTAAGCAAGTAAATTTTCAATATCAATTCCAAATTGTGTAGTTATCCACAAAAAGAAAAAAGTTAGTAGTAATTTGACAGTATTTAACTTCAATTTATATTAATTTGATACTAAATATATTAAAAATATAATAAAATAATAATAAAAGAATTTTTTTTTGTTTAATTATTTATTATGTTTGTTAAACTTTTAAAAACAAATATATTATGAAAACACTTTTAAGTATGATTGCTTTAGTTCCTGAAATGGCTTCAACTGACTATGTAGGATTTACATTTTTCGTAGGTTGTATGGCTATGATGGCAGCTTCAGCATTTTTCTTTTTGTCGTTAAACCAATTTGATAGTAAATGGAGAACTTCTGTTCTTGTATCTGGTTTAATTACTTTCATTGCTGCAGTTCACTACTGGTACATGAGAGATTATTTTGCATCAACTGGAGATTCTCCAGTATTTTTTCGCTACGTAGATTGGATCCTAACAGTTCCTTTAATGTGTGTTGAATTCTATTTGATACTAAAGGTAGCAGGTGCTAAACAAAGTTTAATGTGGAAAATGATAGGTTTATCAGTTGTTATGTTAGTAACAGGATATTGGGGTGAGGCAGTAGCTACTGACCAAGCAGCCCTTTGGGGAGCAATCTCTGGAGCAGCTTATTTCTGGATTGTTTATGAGATCTGGTTAGGTGGTGCGAAAAAACTTGCCGAAGCAGCTGGAGGAGATGTTCTTAGCGCACACAAAATTCTATGTTGGTTTGTACTTGTTGGATGGGCTATCTATCCAGTAGGATATATGGCTGGTACTGAAGGATGGTACAGTGGAATCTTTGGAGGCCTAGACATGGATGTTATCTATAACATTGGTGATGCTATTAACAAAATAGGATTTGGTTTAGTAATTTATTCTTTAGCAGTTAAAAAACAAGCTTAATACAATTACAAAACAAATAATTTTTTAAAAAGCGTAACCACAAATGGTTACGCTTTTTTTTAATATTATACTTTAACAACATTTGATTATGCTTTATAATTTACGATAGCTAATTATAAAAAAATTCCGATATGACTCATAAAAATAATATTGTAGAAACTCTTTTTAATCTTTTCTTATCAGAGAATACTCGCCTAAAAACAGAAAAAATAATTTTAAAAGTGGCCTTGGTAAGTTTTTTTATTCATTTAGCACTCATTTATTTAATGAAACTTGAATTTATAAACTTTTCTTCAAATTCAGAGCTACTTCAAAATCCAATTTCGGCTATTTATACTCCATTTTCTTTTATTCTTGTCTATGAAGTATATTTATTAATTTATTACCTACCCAAGTCATTTACAACCTATATCACAAAGCAATACGAAATTATAACATTGATTATCATACGGAAGTTGTTTAAGGATTTATCTGCGCTAGAACTTACTGAAAACTGGTTTGAGGTTAAAGGTGATTTACAGTTTACTTACGATTTAGTTGCCTCTATTATACTATTCTATTTAATATTTTTATTCCAAAAACAAGGAAAAATAAAAACGATAAAAAAAGTAACTATCAAACCTTATATAGAAAGGTTTGTCAATAAAAAAAAGTTAATCGCAGTTGTTTTAGTGCCGTTATTCTTTTTTATGGCCCTTTATACATTCATAGACTGGTCGGCTGGCATTTCATTAATTTCCAATGACTTACTGACTTTTCAAAGTGTTAACAACTTGTTTTTTGATAAATTTTTTACCGTACTTATTTTGGTGGATGTAATCTTACTACTATTATCGTTTTTTTACACCGATCAATTCCACAAAATCATCAGAAATTCAGGGTTTGTTATTTCTACCATTTTAATAAGAATGTCTTTCGGGGTGAACGGATTAATAAGCACCATATTAATTGTTGTAGCAGTTCTTTTTGGATTAGCTATCATTAAAATTCACAATAATTATGAAAAAAGTGAATTAACCTAAACAGTAGTTATTTAATTTATTGGTAAACTGATAAAAAAATTACTTAATAATCACTTTTTGCAAACTTTTTTTATTGTTTGTAACAGCTTCAATAAAATAAACCCCAGAGTTAAAACTGCTTACATCGATTCTGTCTGTGTTATTACTTTTTTCAAGAATTAATTTACCTTGAAAGTCATATAATTTTAATTTAACAATGGGCTCTTTTGAAATTAGATTAATTTCATTTTTTACTGGATTTGGATAAATTTTTACAGCTTTTGCGTTTTGAGAATTAATCGTATTGTCAATATTCAACGGATTTTCTTGATAGATCCTTACATAGTCAATAATCATTGAGCTTTCCTGGTATTGTGGATCGACAGGCCCTGCAACACCACCCATAGCAACATTAAGTAACATATATTGATCTTCAAAAAACGGCCAAGTATTTTCGTCTTTAATTACTGGATTGTAGGTGTAAAAACCAACTCCATCTAATAAAAAGGTAATTTGATCGGGAGACCAATTTACTGAATACACATGAAATTGACTCTCTAGATTACTAGCAATGGTTCCTCCTGAATTTGGATTACCCCCAAAACAACAGGGAGTGTGCAATGCACTTCCAATATAATTAATATCTTCTGAAGGAAAAATACCATGTTCCATAATATCAACCTCTCCACAAGCTGGCCAATTTGTTGTACCAAAAACTGGGTCCCAATAGCCTCCATTTTCATTTATATTTTTTCCTAACATCCAAATTGCTGGCCAAGTTCCTAACTCTAATGGCAACTTAGCTCTTACATCAACTCTACCGTAAGTAAATGCAAACTTAGAATTAAGTCGTGCAGAAGTATAATTTTTTGTTAAGTTCTGATCTGTAAACGTTTCTTTTTTTGCAACAATGTTTAAAAATCCTGAATTATCAACATACGAATTGTCTATTCGATTGGTATAATGTTGCTCTTCACCGTTTGCCCAACCCACTCCAGGAATAATCACTTGAGTTTGATGATGCCATTTACTAGGATTGACAATTCCAGGTGTTTCGAAATTATCTTCCCAAACCAAATAGTTGTATTCAACATCTACTTCATTAGGATCTGATGGTGAAGATCCATCATCTATAGTATCGATTAAGAAAGACCCCGAAACCGAAAAACCACCATCTATAAAAAGGGTTAACCTGTTATAATAACCCGTAGCATCTACAGGTGTAGTACCATCTGAACTCAATACTGCATCAGAAAAATCAAAAGTAAGATTATCGGTCCAACCAGTATTATATGGAATATCTAAAGCGACTTCAACGTCTGGATTTAAACCGTTTTCAAGTTTTAAAACAATATTATGTGATTCGGAATCAAAACTATAAAACGATAAGGAAATAGTGTTTTGAAAATCCAAATCAATAGGATTATTCAAATCTATATAAAAGCCTTGCCACGGTTCCGATCCATCATTATAAAATTCACCAACTACATTTTGACTGTCATTAGGGTCAGTAAAAAATGCAAACGTTGTTCCTGTAAAAGGGATGAACTCGTCGGAAGAATCTGAAAAATCGAGAGGCATTACCTGAGCAAATATTACTGACGGAAAAAAAAGAAAAGTACAAAGTAATTGAATATTGAATTTCATTAAACTATTTTAAAGGTGGTGAACTGCCTATTATATTTGACAAAAATATTAAAAAATAGTAATGGTCACAATACTTTAACAATATATCTAAATGGAAAAAGTATCTTTGTCACTTTGTTAATCAGTATTTGTGGACTCCTATTTTCAAAAATTTTCATCATCAGTTAAAAACATAAAACTTCCTGAAAAGTTTACATTTCCGTTTTATTATGAACCTCATCCGTTGTGCAAACTTGCCGCAAATGAAGTACAAAAATATTTAATAGATCAAAAAGATTTTAATCATAATTTTGGGCTGAAACCAAACAAAAAAGGTTTAGTACTAGGAAAAATGTTTGGAATCTTAATTGTCTGTGATAAAAAAGGAGAAATTGGATATTTAACAGCTGTTTCAGGTAAAATGGCTGGAACAAACCTTCATAAAATATTTGTACCACCAGTGTATGATATGCTAAAAAAAGACTCTCCATTTTTAAATGAAGAAAAGATATTAAATAAAATAAATACTAAAATTGAAAAACTAGAAAAGGATTCCACCTATGTAGCTTTAAAAGTAAAACTGGATTCTGAAAAAACAAAAGCTATCATAGATATTTCTGAACACAAAGAACATCGAAAAAAAACAAGAAGAAAAAGAAAACTTAAACGACTAAAGGCTGTTTCAGAGTTATCAGGGAAGCCTTTACAAATGCTTCAAGAAAAATTAAATAACGATAGCATTAAAGAGAAACAATTAATTAACAATGTGAGACGCTATTGGAATTACCAAATAGACACCATTACTGATGAAATGTCTTTTTTTACCCATCAAATTTTAAAATTAAAAAAATTACGCAAAACAAAATCTGCAGATTTACAACAGTATTTATTTGAACAATATCAATTTTTAAATTCAAAAAAAGAACCTAAAAGTTTGAATCAACTATTCTCCGAAAAAAACAATCAAAATATCCCTGCAGGTGCAGGAGAATGTGCCGCCCCTAAGTTATTACAATACGCATTTTTAAATGATTTAGAACCTTTAGCTATGGCAGAATTTTGGTGGGGAAAATCACCAAATAAAGAAATCCGAAAACATCAACAATTTTATCCATCTTGTCAAGGAAAATGCAAACCCATATTAAAACACATGTTATCAGGTATTGAAATGGACACGAATCCTATGCTTCAAAACCCAGCCATAGGCAAAGAATTTGAGATTGTGTTTGAAGACAACGAACTAATTGTAATCAATAAACCTGCTGATTTTTTATCGGTTCCAGGAATCCATATTCATGATTCTGTGTTCACCAGAATTAAACAGCTAATAAAAAACATATCAGGTCCCATTATTATACATCGATTGGATATGGCTACCTCAGGTCTTTTAGTATTAGCAAAAAATAAAAGAGCTCATAAAGAAATACAAAGCCAATTTATTAAAAAAACAGTAAAGAAAAGGTACACTGCTTTGATAGCGGGAAACCTCATTAAAAATAGGGGCAGCATAAATTTGCCCTTAAGAGTTGACTTAAACGATCGTCCAAGACAATTAGTTTGCTACGAGTTTGGAAAAAAAGCAACTACTCACTGGGAGGTCGTAAAGCGAAGCAAAGGTAGTACCAAAATATATTTTTACCCTATATCTGGTAGAACTCACCAATTAAGGGTACATGCAGCTCACGCTCTGGGATTGAATTCTCCTATAATAGGAGATGATTTATATGGTAATAAATCGAAACGATTGTACTTACATGCTGATAGTTTGGAATTTAAGCATCCTCTTACTCATAAGATAATGAAATTTAATAGAGCAGCAGATTTTTAAAAGAAAATAACTCCAATACCAATAACTTACAATAACTTCAATATTTCTGAGGCTGATGCTATTTTTTTAAATTGATGATGGCTTACTTTTTTTGTTACCATTTCATGTTCCCAAGTTATATGAAATGGTATATGAATGGCATATGCACCTATTTCTAGAACAGGAAGAACGTCTGATTTAAGAGAATTACCTATCATTAAAAATTGATTGGAGTAAATATCTAAATGTTGCAGTAATTTTTGGTAATTATCGGGTTGCTTATCACTCATTACCTCTATATGATGAAAATAATTTTCTAAACCTGATTTTTTTAATTTACGCTCTTGATCCAATAAATCTCCTTTGGTAGCCATGACCAAGCGGTATTTAGAAGAAAGTTTTATTAAGGTTTCTTCAATTCCATCTATTAATTTGATTGGTTTAGAAAGCATTTCTTTACCTAATTCTATAATTTTAGATACCGTCTCTAGTGGTATTCTATTTTTTGAGAGTGCGATAGCAGCTTCTATTAAAGATAAGGTAAACGGCTTAATTCCATAACCATACATGGGTAAGTTTTTAATTTCAACTTCAAATAAAAGTTGCTTACAATCTTCCTCAGAAATATAATTTTTTAAAAGTTTACAAAATTCATTTTCGGCATCTCTAAAAAAAGGCTCATTTACCCATAAAGTGTCATCTGCATCAAATGCAATCACTTTTATATTACGATACATAGTGGAACTATCTTATTAATTTTTTGTACTTAATTCGTTTGGGTAATAAATCACCACCAAGACGTTTCTTTTTGTTTTCCTCATATTCACTAAATCCACCTTCAAAAAAATAGACTTGACTATCTCCCTCAAAAGCAAGAATATGAGTACATACTCGATCTAAAAACCATCGATCATGCGAAATAACTACTGCACATCCCGCAAAGTTTTCCAATCCTTCCTCCAAAGCACGTAGGGTGTTAACGTCTAAATCGTTTGTAGGTTCATCTAACAGCAAAACGTTTCCTTCTTCTCGTAATGTCATTGCTAAATGCAAACGGTTTCTTTCTCCACCTGAAAGCATGGAAACTTTTTTATTCTGTTCACTTCCACCAAAATTGAAACGACTCAAGTAAGCTCTTGAATTTACTTGTTTTCCTCCCATCATGATTAACTCTTGACCATCGCAGAAATTTTGCCATATCGATTTTTCCGTATCGATATTTGCGTGCGCTTGATCTACGTAAGCTATCTGAGCAGTTTCGCCAACATTAAATTCTCCGCTGTCAGACTTTTCTTGACCCATAATCATTTTAAAAATAGTCGTCTTTCCAGCACCATTAGGACCTATAATTCCGACAATCCCTGCTTGTGGTAGGTTAAAATTTAAATTTTCATACAGTAATTTATCACCAAATGCTTTGGACACTCCTTTAGCTTCAATGACATTTGTTCCTA
>ERZ1046568.2962-NODE-2962-length-10561-cov-14.611079_pt1 | contig 10561 bp, 8 predicted proteins | sample MGYA00383092_ERZ1046568 | MGnify/ENA primary metagenome ERZ1046568 (study PRJEB29581, sample SAMEA5548362) | metagenome | biome: marine; feature: coastal; material: water | depth 1 m | study: Short-term variability in the microbial, nano- and picoplankton... | reverse complement strand
TGCCCGCATGTTCATACTGCGTGCCCACCATATACCCCGAGGTATTGTTAAAGAAGATAATGGGCAAATCAGACTGATCACACAGCTGGATGAATTGCGCGGCTTTCGTCGCGCCATTTGTATCGATAGGACCATTGTTACCAATAAAGCCACAGGCGACGCCTGTGATTGTGGCGTGACCGCAGACAGTCGACACGCCGTAACGTGATTTGAACTCTTCGATGGATGAGTCATCAACCACACGGGCTAATATTTCTCTGACATCGTAGGGCGTACGCGGATCGGTAGGGATAGCCCCGGCCAGCTCCTCAGCGGCATATCGGGGTTCGCTATAGGGTTGTCTAGCAAAATGAGTCAGTCGTTTGTTCCAGTCAATGCACTGCATCACTTCCCGAGCCTTCAGCAGGCCGTGTGCATCATTTTCAACGAGGTACTCCACAACCCCTGAAACGCTGGCATGCATTTCGGTACCGCCTAACTCCCGATCATCGGCATCCTCTCCAGTGGCGGCCTTGACCAAGGCTGCGCCACCGAGCGCCGCCATGCCATTCTCTTTGACTCCGATAACGTAGTCAGACATACCGGGCATATACGCGCCTCCGGCAGTAGACCCACCGTGTAGCACGACCATCGTTGGCAGCCCCTTTGCAGAGAGGCGTGCTAAATCGCGAAACACGCTGCCAAATTCAGACCAAAGTTCAACTTTGTACTTCAGGAGGTTAGCACCGGCACTTTCAACGAGATGCACCAGGGGTAAATTTTGGCGCAGGCATATTTTCAGCAGTGAGGTCGTCACATTAAGGGTGCAATCAGTGGCGGCTCCCGCCGCGATGCCCGAGTCATCGACCCAAACCATGCAGCGAACACCACTGACAAAACCAATACCCACAATGACCGAAGCACCCGGTACGCTGAGCTCACGATCAGACTCCTCGACGCAAAAATTCGCCATAGAATGCAGCTGCAAAAACGGCATACCTGGGTCTATTAAAGCGTCTAAACGCTCTTTAGGGGTAAGTTGATTACGGGCACGGAATGTTTTGAGCCGACGGTTGGAGATCTCCTCGGTGCGTTGCTCATAGCGCCTTAGTTGATCAACGAAACCCAGCATGCGGTTACGATTTTCACTAAACGTCTCTGAATCGGATTGCAGCGTTGAAACAATAGTAGCCATGTTAGCTTTCCAAAATATTTTCAGGGATGGCAATAGGGGTATCGAGTAAGATTTGCGCGAAACTCTTCGCTTGAGGATCATTGCGCAAACTCGCAACACCCCCACCGCCCAGTGCATTGTGCAGAACGAAGTTGAGCCCCGGGAGTCCAGGTAAATAGTATCTGTTGATGCTGGGACTAGTCATGAAATGAGCAAAACGCGTAGCAACATAATCTGAAGTTAAGACTTGAGCGATCCAGGGCAGGTAAGCTTCATTACGTGCCATGATGCCAATATTTGCTTTGTCTCCTTTGTCACCCGATCGCCCCCAAGCAAGGCGCTCTAGGGGGACCGTTGTAAGATTATCGTTTGCCTGTAAGCCGACCGAAGGAATATCCGTAGGCTCGGCTGGAGTGAACAACGTCGAGGGCTCAGGTATTTGTGGCAACTTACTGGTTCCTCTATCGTCGATCAGCGATAAAGCCACGGATGTTTTGGGCACCTTAATAGAAAATAAGCGAATCACGGGGGATGGCTTCGCGCGAGTACCCGCAAAAAAGGCGAGTCCCGGTGGCGCCCCTAGGGCAGCGCCCGAAACCTCACGCAACAACAGCGCAACCGCGCGTTTGTCCTGATGCCTGCAGGCAATTTTTACAGCAACTTCGCGACTACGAGTGTATTGGGCGGCTTCCCCCCAATGACTCTCATCACCCACAATCTCGACCGTGACATCATCGAAACCAGAAATCCCGCGGGCGGTTAGCTTTTGCTCTGCCCGTTTGCGCACTTCTTCTGCAAAAAACCTAGCCTTTTCCGCCGCCTTCCGACCCAGATACCAAAGAATTGTCCCTGCCCGCCAGCCGTCTGCCCAGGTCATACTGACCTTGTAGTCAGTGGGCACACCCCGTCCTTTAGCACCGCTAACTTGAACCTGATCTTGACCAATTTGCTGTAGTTCCACGCTAGAAAAATCACAGATCACATCCGGTAGTGCGTAATGCATCGGGTCATCGATTTCGTAGAGTAATTGCTCGCCAACCGTGCCTCGACTAACGGTGCCCCCGGTATTTGCAGGCTTTGTGATCACCGCCTCGCCATCCATCGATACCTTAGCGATCGGATAACCCACCTCAACAAGCGACTCGGCTACCGCTTCCCAATCGGTGTAATTGCCGCCTGTCACCTGCGGCCCACACTCAATCAAATGACCCACGAGGGAACCTGCCGCCAATCGATCGAGCTCGTCGGGGGTCCAACCAAACGCATGGATACAAGCACCGAGCGTTACCGCACTGTCAACGCAGCGCCCGGTAATCACAATATCTGCGCCATTAAGAAGCGCTTCGGCAACAGGAAAAGCACCAATGTAAGCATTAGCGCTGGCGATTTTATCAGGGGCAGGCATAGCCTCATGAGAAAACATTTCCCGGGCGCCACCTGCTGAGAGTTCAGTAACTCTGGGGAGTAAATCATCACCAACTATGACCGCAACTTTTAAGTTAAGTCCCGCCTCGTCAATACACTTCGTAATGGCTTGGGCACAAGCCTGAGGATTAACACCACCCGCATTACTAATGAGTTTCACCCCTGAGTCAGCAATGGCTTGCAGATTTGGCTGCACCATGGCGGTCACAAAATCGGTCGCATAACCCAGCGTTTCATCGTTTGAGCGAGCTCTGGCTAAGATCGACATGGTAATTTCAGCCAAGTAATCGAAGACGATATAGTCTAGGTCGCCCTCAGACAGAAACTGGGCCATTGCGAGGTCAGTTTCGCCCCAAAACCCAGTGGCTCCACCAATTTTTATCGACGACTTCATGCTCATGCAATTTCCTTTGCAAAGTTCGACAGCGGCTTCCCCCACCTTCAGCGGTTAAGAGGAGTTGCCCTTGCTACAAGTAACAGCGCTTAAAATTTCTAGCGGAAAATCACCCGCCGCCCCTGAGCGCTCCCCAAAGAAAGACATATTTTTGGGGGCCCTACCTATTTGGGATTCTAGCGTTTATGATGATAGCTCATTTATTATGAGTGATCCTCAGATGCTCACTATAGGAGCCTTAGGCTATGAGCGCAAGTTCGCCCAATACTAAAAACACCCAGCGCGAACGCTTGGAAGCAAAAGAACAAAGTATTTTAAACGCAGCGACCGAGGTGTTTACTGCACTGGGCGTTGACGGCTCTACGATGGCCGAAATCGCTCGCAGGGCGCATATCGCCGAAGGAACGCTCTACCTGTACCACAAAAACAAACAGGATTTGCTGGCTGTTGTTGTGGGGAATTTTTGGGCAGATTTAACGAAAGGCGCACTTATCGCTGTGGATGCCAGCTTCCCCGTCATGGAGCAACTAGAACAGCTAGCAACCTATCACCTAACGGCACTTATCCAACAATTCGACATGGTGGGCCTGACCTATCGAGCGAGGCTTCGACATGGGGAACCCGAATACCAGTTACCTAAAATTCGTGAATACGTGCGCGTTTTTGATCAAATCATCGAGCGTGGCATCAGTCGTCAAGAATTCATTGAGGAGATGCCGTTATGGCAATGCCGAGACGCTTTCTATGGGGCTTTAGAGTATTCCGCTAGGACACTGCTGCTGCGGGAGGCGCAGTTCGACGCCTCGGTAGTCAAACAGCTTTTGGTGATGTTTCATCCCTACAAGATAGAACAAATCCCAGCAGTTGATTCAGAGAAAAATGCCGCGTCAACTTCAGAAAGGCTTGCAAAAATTGAGGCGCAACTGGCGCTACTGGTCGAGAGAGAAGCCAAATAACGTGGGCCTCAAAGGGGAAGAAACAGCTTAGTTGTACTGGTGCCTGAGGGCGTCGATGAAAACCGCCAGCGCTTCCTGAGGCAACTGATTAATACCAGCCGCTGCTGCTCGCCCTCCCCCCGTAGGAAATTGCTTGCAAACGGCATCGGCACCGACGCGATTTTTCACGGGCGCCCTGACACTTACGAGGAACCCCTCAGGGATTTCCGTCACCACGGCATGGGCTCGATGCGGCGCATCTAAGGCAAGCTTGTTTCCCAGAACACCACTGACACGGCGTGCCCAGGGTTCATCCGGTAGCTTGATCACTTTTACGGCGTCCTCGTTAATCAGTAGATCAGCCGCTTCAGCTCTGCTCATGTCCTCGCGATACCCGGACTGCAAGGTCATGTATAAATCTGGGTCTTCTGCCATGCAAACATCAGGATCCCCAAAAGGTAATAAGCGCAGGTATAGACTTTCGGGGTCAAAGTGCAAATCACTGACCTGAGCCCCGTAAGCATTGTAATTGATGAGGATTCCCAGCTCCCGCCACAATTTGAGGTCAGGCGTTATCGCTAAAGTTTGTGCAATCCGCTCTGCAGTTCCATCAAGGTTGTCTCCAAAACAACCCACTACAGCCCAGCTAGCACCCGCTCCCGACAAATAACCATTAACCAAAGCAGAAGTGCACACCTCAGGCGCCGTGTTAACTAACAGCTCCAATCCCGGAGCACTTGGCAACTCTCCCGAATTGTGGTGATCGACGTAAAACACCTCAGCGCCTAGGGACAACAATCGGTCCAGTGCTGGCTGATTTTTTTCAACCGCAACATCAAGAACAGTGACGAAATCCCCTGCAGCGGCGGATACGCGGTTAAGCAACGCGATATCGCGCTTAACGCCGGTGATCAAAGTGGCAGAGCGAGGCGTGTGCTGGCGCAGCTGCAATAAGGCGCAGATGCCATCAGCATCGCCATTAAAAACATCGAAACGCCTCATAAAAGACTCATCTGGGTTTTAGCTTTTGGGCGCTGATTGACTCGTGCTAACGGGAAGAACTGAGACATTTTCGGCTTGCGCGACTTGCCTAGCGCGCTTGCCAACACGCCCCTGCTTCAACCAAACAAAGTCATGTCGAATCTCGTGAGCTTCGAAGCCACTCACATAATCGCGTAGGATTTTTGTAATCCCATCACAATCTAGGTCAGCGCAAGCTTCGATCAACTTAGCCGTTGCCAATTCTAGAACATCAAAATCTACACTATCTTCCTCAGCCCGCAGGATCATAGGATGACCCGTGCCCGCCACCGAAGTGCCCAGTAACAGTTCTTCATGGAGCTTCTCGCCCGGGCGTAGTCCAATAAACTCAATATCAATGTGCTCAGAGGACATAGCATCACCCTCTAGCTCGTAACCACTCAAGCGAATCATCCGCCTCGCAAGATCAACGATACGAACCGGCTCACCCATATCCAGCACGAAAACGTCACCCCCCGTTCCCATTGCACCCGTTTGCAATACCAGCTGAGCTGCCTCAGTAATACTCATGAAATACCGGGATACATCGGGATGGGTCACCGTAACAGGCCCCCCAGACTCGATCTGCTCTCTGAATAAGGGCACCACTGAGCCAGACGACCCAAGAACGTTGCCAAAACGCACGATGCAGAACCGTGTGGGAGTGTCGCGTTGCGCCAGCCCCTGTACGATCAGTTCGGCGTAGCGCTTTGATGCCCCCATGATATTGGCGGGACGCACGGCTTTATCTGTAGAAACCAAAACGAAGGTTTCGACACCAGCACGCTCAGCAGCGAGGGCTGCCGACCAGGTACCATCCACGTTATTAGCCACACCCTCTGCGACGTTGTATTCGACGAGCGGAACGTGCTTATAGGCAGCGGCATGGTAAACCGTTTGCACCTTAAAGGTCTTATACAGTGACTCCAATCTGCGCTCGTCACGAACGGATCCGAGCAGCGTCACAACCGGGAAACGGTAATCTTGCTGCTGGCACAGCGCCCTAAGTTCTTGCTCAATGCTATACAGCGCGAACTCAGAAATATCGAACAAAATCAGTTCACGGGGAGCGGAAGCCATAATCTGCCGACACAACTCGGAACCGATTGAGCCACCCGCTCCAGTAACCATAACAACCTTGTCATGAAGGCAGCTATCGATCAGCTCAGGATGCGGGGGGACAGGGTCTCGGCCTAACAGGTCATCGAGGTCCACATCCTGAATTTGGTTAACGCTTGCCCTACCCGCAACAAGCTCCGAAATTTTGGGCACAGTGCGCACATGCACCGGAATGCCTACTAGGGAGTTAATGATTTCACGCCGACGCTCTGCGGACGCGGAGGGCACGGCCAACAATACCTGAGCAATTCCTTGCGCTTTGACTAATGCCTCTAGTTCATCGGATGGGTACACAGGTCGACCGTTGATAACGGTATTCCGTAACGCTATGTCGTCATCTACGAATGCATACACCTCGTAATGACTCCCGTGATTTAACGCGTGCAAAAGCTGACGCCCTGACTCGCCGGCACCATAAATCACGAGGCGTCTCGAGCCTCGCTCGGCAGATGCCTGATAGTAGGCACGTGTGACCAAGCGAACGCCGCCTGCGCCAAAAAACAACAGCAGCCAAAAAATACCAGGAGCCGAGGGCGCTACATCTAACTGCCAGTAAAAACTAGCTATTGCGAAGCTCAATGCCACAATCGTCACCGCGCCCACCAAATCCCAGACTGCGTGAGGGCCCATGTGCCGAATGAGGGAGCGATAAAGCCCGCGACCTACAAAGACCGTAGCGGCAAAAGCGATGATGCCTAGCAGCACCAGAAGTTCTAATAAATTTGCAGGAAATAGTGTGCGATCGTGGCCAAGACTCGAAGATACCATCAAAGCCAAGCAAACCACGCTCAAGTCGGTCAGCAGCAGCACAGCAAAGCGTAGGCCTCGTGACGGACTCCCTCGTTCACCCGACCATGTTGCTGCGGCAGAACGGCCTGCGTGGGAGCGGGATTGATTAAGACGCTGCTGTAGGTGCTTTACCATTTTACTGCTTCATCCTGAATGCAATGCGCCGTGCTTGATACAACTGGGCCAAGCGGTGTTGCAGGAACGGTACAGTCTACGAGTAGCGACGCCCGTATGCCACCAATACCAGAGAAGGAATCGTCGAGAAAATTACCGCAAAAATTGGGGAATAAGCGCCAAAAGCTGCCCACAAAGCCATTGGAATCTGCCATGAAAGCTGCAATACAAGCAAACCAGCATTAATGGCGAGCACCGACCCGGTCGCCCTCATCAATCGCTGATAGGTGTGCTCGCTATGCGCTTCTGCAGGAGATTGTCCCCGCACTAACCGTGTGAGCAGGGTGTAGGTTGCGTCGACCAGAAAAGGCATCATTAGAATCAACCATGCAGCGCCCAAACGGCTATCTTGCGTTGTAGCGTACAAACCGAGCCAACCCAGATAGAAGCCCAGAAACACAGCACCGCTATCCCCCATAAAAATGCGAGCGGGCGGCCAATTTAGCCACAAAAATGGCAATAACGCCGACACCAGCACCAATGTGAGATGGGTTACGCCATATGCCTCCGGGAAAAACAGGCTAATAACCGCAAGTCCAAGACTGACGCTAAGGGATTGGGTGACAACAAAACCGTCGAGACCATCCATGAAATTAACGAGGTTAATGTTCCACCCCAAAGCCAATATTGCCAAACCCAACAGGAGCACGTGGGCCGTGCCCAGCAATGTGAGCCCGGCAATTGTTGCCACGATGAGGTAGACGAACAGGCGTAGCCAGGCCGGCAATGCAAACCGGTCATCGATCAAGCCAACAAGGGCAACCCCTAAACCACAGCCTTGTAACACCAAAAGCCATAATGCGCTGTCACCGGCAAAGCCGTTAGGCACCAGCAAAGCCACGGTAACCGATAAACCGAAGCAAATACCTGCTCCAACGGGAGTCGGCGTTTGATGCGCGCTTCGGGCGTTGGGCCTATCCACAAAACCCCAAGGGCCAGCTACGCGCAGAAAACATAACAGGAGCAAGAGTGATAGCGAAAACGCCAAAACAAAAGCCATCAGGTTGTACTCTCGGATTTGGTGACACTCAAAAGGTGCTCCAATGACCACGTCGCACCATCGAAGGGCTGAGCGGTCTCACCACACCAGTAATGCCCACCAATAGAGGCGGCTAGAGCCTGAGTTTGAGGGAGCGGCAGTTTTGCCAAGCACACTAAAATAGCTCGCCATAAGGGTGCCGGTAGTTTGAAGGGAGCTGTTACTGCTAACGCTTTAGCAATTCGAAATGCCGAGTAACACTGACCATCAGTAACTGCCAATACCTGGTCACAAGATGTGTAATTCGATCCCGCATCATCAGCGCCCTCACCCCGGAGCAATGAAACGATCAGGGCAACTAGGTCGGGTCGCGCCACTAAACTACGTTGGCCCGTCGCTGGCAGCGACACCCGCAATCTTCCCTGCCACTTTTTCAAGGCGGCAAGATTCGCGGTCAGCGCTTGATCGTAAACCAAAGCTGGCCGGAGTATCACAAGTTGGCATTGACTTGTTCGCAGCACTTTCGACAACTGGATTTCTGCCCGCCATTTTGACTGCGCGTAAAGCGACCTCGGTTTTGGTAGGTCCAGAGCCGGCGTCCCTGGATCGGATTTATCAGCAGGCACCACATTGAGCGAGCTTAAGAATATAAATTGCTTAACACCAGCAGCCTCAGCCGCTGCTGCAAGCACCTCACAAGCCTCGACATTTGCCACTCTGTAGGCAGATGCATTGCCTTTGTTGTGTGCAATACCAGCGCAGTGAATAACAGTACTGATATCAGAAAAAAGTTCCGACAGGCCTTCGCAATGGTCTAAATCCAAAAACCGGTCACAAGAACGTCTTCCTGCCGTAAGAGTCGGAATACCCTGCCGCTTTAATCGGGCGTAGACAGCACTACCGATATAACCCGAGGCCCCGGTGAGTAAAATCACACCGACGCCTCACTGCGATAACAAAGATCACTCAAGAACAATGCGATCGCGATTACGTGCAATGATTGATTCGCCAACACCCTTAACTTCGATGAGCTCGTCAATCGTCTCAAACGGCCCGTAGGACTCCCTGTGTTCCACAATTCGATAGGCCTTCGCCAGACCCACCCCAGAGAGGCCCTCGGATAAAAGCTCGGGGGACGCCGTGTTGATGTTGATCGATTGCACCTGGCTAAAAGCTGGTGGACTCGAGACTGCCAGAGCAAAACAAAGCGCACCAACACCCACAATTTGGTGTAGTGGGAACAGTGCGTAAGACGTGGCCAAAATTCTACCAATTGATCGGTTGAAAACAGTGGTGACGATAGACATCGCAATATACTCCTGTTGTTTGACGTAACGAGCCTTAGGTGACTCGCAAACAGGCTATAAAATGAAGCCACTGCCATGGACATCAGTGCTCTCCGTTGCCCTCACTCGGGCTCCAGAGATGACAAAATACGCTTTATTGCAGCTATGGGGTCTGTTGCCGCCGTAATGGAACGTCCCATGACCAAATAGTTTGCACCCGCGGCGATCGCAGCAGCAGGATCGACAACTCGCTTTTGATCACCCATGGCATCCCCTTTTAGACGAATGCCCGGCGTCACCAAAGCAAACGCCGGATCTACAACTTTTCTCAGCTCCGAAGCCTCTTGTGCAGAACACACAACACCATCGAGCCCAGCTTTTTCGGTCAGCTTCGCCAGCGCCACAACCCGTGCCAACGCTGCCCCTTGAAAACCCACCTCCGCAAGATCCGCCTCTGCCATACTGGTAAGAACGGTCACGGCGGTCAGTAGTGGCTTATTTTGGCGACCCACCAACGCCTCACGGGCAGCGTTCATCATCGATGAGCCCCCACTCGCATGGACATTGGTCATCCAAACACCAAGGTCTGCCGCAGCAGATACGGCATTTGCAACCGTGTTGGGAATGTCATGAAACTTAAGATCTAGAAACACATCGAAGCCACGTTTTACAAGCTGCTCGACCGCGCTGGGGCCAACCCTGGTAAATAACTGCTTCCCCACCTTTACACGACACAGTGACGGATCTAACTGATCGGTCAGCCGCAAAACACTGTCGATATCGTCAAAATCAAGCGCGACAATCAAAGCTTTGTTATCAACCATTTAACGCCTCCCCTGTTGTTCCCAAGTCGCGAATAGTGCCCCAATGCTTACAGCCCGGACAATACCAATGCAGCTGCTGGTTACGAAATCCGCAGTGAGTACAACGATAAGAAAACCTCTGATCAATAATTTTCTCGATGGTTTCTCGCTCCAAAGACTCATCATCCCCTGCTTCTGTCGAATCGTGCAGGCTCATGAGTAATGCCACACCGCGCAGCGAAGGTTTATCTCTCAAGCTAAGTCTCAGGAAATCTTTTGCCGCTTCTTTGCCCATCGTCGCGTGCAGCTCATCAACAATCGCCAGCGCCAAAGGCGTTGTCGGTGCTTTTTCAAAACAACCTTCAAGATAGGACCGCAAATTCTTTCTAGTACCCACCGAATCCATCGCCTTCCTCATGAGGGGGATGATCTCTGCCAAGTACTCGGGAGCTTGATCGAAAACTGTTTTCAGCGCCTTAATGCT
>ERZ1046568.2958-NODE-2958-length-10573-cov-7.205838_pt1 | contig 10573 bp, 6 predicted proteins | sample MGYA00383092_ERZ1046568 | MGnify/ENA primary metagenome ERZ1046568 (study PRJEB29581, sample SAMEA5548362) | metagenome | biome: marine; feature: coastal; material: water | depth 1 m | study: Short-term variability in the microbial, nano- and picoplankton... | reverse complement strand
TAAAAGGAGATCAAGACGGTTTAAATGAATTTTATAGACAGTTTCCACGTACAGAGGAACACGCGTTTAGAGATGAAGCTAAAAATAGTATATTTAACTTAGCTAAGATATATGAGCAAATTGACTTTAATGATGATATAACAACAGAAGCGAATGTAACAACAGGAAGCTTCTCTTGGCAAAACGGTATTAAAGATACTAAAGTGCAATTTACACCAAATCCAAATGGAAGATTTAAAATAAGTTGGGTACCGGGTATTACATTACAAAATAACATCATTAATAAAAATGGTATTAAATATCCTGGTAACGAGCATATGGGTGCTTTTGGTTGTGACAGTTATGATATATCAGGAACAACAGATGGCAAAGGATCTAAAGGTGCATTGCACGGATTAACAAAATTTAGTATGGAGGATGCTCCTCCTAATAGATTTTTTTTAGAATATATAGCTAGACCACAAACAGCGGAAATGTTTTTTGAAGATGTTTTAATGTCATTAGTATTTTACGGAATGCCAATACTTGCTGAAAACAATAAACCTAGGTTACTATATTATTTAAAAAGAAGAGGATACAGGGGATATTCTATGAATAGGCCCGATAGGTTGTGGAATAAATTATCGGTTACTGAAAAAGAAATTGGAGGTATACCGAATTCAAGTGAAGACATTAGACAAGCGCACGCAGCAGCTATTGAAACTTATATAAATACTCATGTTGGTATATTGTCAGATGGAAACTACGGTGATCTGTATTTTAATAATACATTAAATGATTGGGCTAAGTTTGATATAAACAAAAGAACAAAGTTTGATGCAGCTATTAGCTCAGGCTTGGCTGTCATGGCATGTAATAAAAATAAATACAGACCGAGTGCAGAAATACAAAAGCAAAAAGTTAACATTAGCTTTTCAAGATACGAAAATAAAGGAATTACATCAAAAATAATTAATTAATATGGCTGAGTCAGTTATAAAAAGTTACTTCCCAAGCCAAACGGCTAGCGACGATGAAAAATTAGGATTGGATTACGGTCTTAATGTTGCTAGAGCTATTCAAAACGAGTGGTTTAAAAAAGATAGAGGATCAAATAGATTCTTCGTTAATCAAAACAACTACCACAAATTAAGATTATATGCAAGAGGGGAACAAAGCATACAAAAATATAAAGATGAATTATCTATTAACGGTGATTTATCTTATTTAAATTTAGACTGGAAGCCAGTACCAATAATTCCAAAGTTTGTAGATATTGTAGTAAATGGTATTGCAGAAAGAACTTATGATATAAAAGCACATTCACAAGATCAGAATGGTGTTAATAAGAGGACTCAATATATGGAAGGCATCCTTGCCGACATGAGAACTAAAGAATTTGGTAACTACGTTCAAGAACAGTTTGGCGTTAATGTATTTAATAATGATCCTGCTACACTACCCGATAATGAAGATGAATTGCAATTACATATGCAGCTTAATTACAAGCAAGCAGTTGAAATAGCGGAAGAACAAGCGATACAAACTATACTTAATCAAAATCAATACGAATTAATAAAGAAAAGATTCTTTTATGATTTAACTGTTTTGGGTATTGGTTGTGTTAAAACATTGTTTACACCATCAGAAGGTATTGTAGTTGATTATGTGGATCCTGCTAATATAGTTTATTCTTATACTGAATCACCTTATTTTGACGATATATATTATGTAGGTGAAGTTAAAACAATAACTATAAGTGAATTAAAGAAACAATTTCCTGATTTAACTAATGAAGAATTAAAAGCAATAACGGAGCAAGGTAATCAGGATTATAGTATTTACAATAAATACAACAGCCAACAACAAAATCAAGACAACAATTCAGTTCAAGTTATGTACTTTAATTATAAAACCTACATGAATGAGGTTTATAAAGTTAAAGAAGTATCAACAGGTGCTGAAAAAATTATTAAGAAAACAGACGCGTTTAACCCTCCAATGGATAACAATTTAAGATTTGAAAGAATTGCTAAAAACATAGAGGTATTATATGAGGGCGTATTTGTTCCAGGTTCTAATAAATTATTAAAATGGGAACTTGCAGATAACATGCTGCGTGAAAAGAGTGATGTTAATAAAGTTAAACTTAATTATTCTATTGTAGCGCCTAGAATGTATAATGGTAAAATTGAATCTTTAGTAAGTAGGGTTACAGGCTTTGCTGATATGATTCAATTAACACATTTAAAAATACAACAAGTATTATCAAGAATGGTTCCTGACGGTGTTTATTTAGATGCTGATGGGTTAGCTGAAATTGATTTAGGTAACGGTACGAATTATAATCCTCAAGAGGCATTGAATATGTTTTTTCAAACAGGATCTGTAATTGGTAGATCATTTACATCTGAGGGTGATATGAACCCTGGTAAAGTTCCTATTCAAGAAATAAGTAATAATGGAGGTGCTAATAAATTAGCTCAATTAATCAGTACATATAACTATTATATGCAAATGGTTAGAGATGCTACGGGATTAAATGAGGCAAGAGATGGTAGTACTCCAGATAAAAACGCTTTAGTTGGTGTTCAAAAACTTGCAGCTGCAAATTCGAATACAGCAACAAGACACATATTACAAAGTGGTTTATTTTTAACAGCTGAACTTGCTGAAAAAATATCATTAAGAATATCGGATGTTATAGAATATTCGCCGACAAGAAATGCATTTATACAAAGTATAGGTGCTCACAACGTTGCTACATTGCAAGAAATGTCAGAATTACATTTATATGATTTTGGTATATACTTAGAATTAGCGCCGGATGAAGAAGAAAAGCAATTACTTGAAAACAATATACAAGTTGCTATTGCACAAAATAATATAGAACTTGAAGATGCTATTGATATTAGAGAAATTAAAAATACTAAATTAGCAAATCAAGTACTTAAATTAAGAAGAAAGAAAAAGCTTGAAAGAGATCAAAAAGCACAACAACAAAATATACAAGCTCAAGCCCAAGCAAATGCGCAGGCTCAGCAAGTTGCTGCTCAAGCAGAAGTGCAAAAACAACAAGCTTTAACACAAAGCCAAATACAATTAGCACAAGCTAAATCACAATTTGAAATGCAAAGAATGCAGGGAGAAGTTGAAATGAAAAAACAACTTATGCAATTAGAATTTCAAATGAATATGCAAATTCAGCAAATGCAAACACAAGCTAAGGATGCTGAAATGAATGCTAAAGAAGACAGAAAAGACGATCGAACAAAAATACAAGCTAGTCAACAAAGCGAGCTCATAGAGCAGCGAAACAGTAAAACACCTCCTAAAAAATTCGAATCCAGTGGAAACGATATATTAAGCGGTGATTTCGGCTTAGGTGCGTTTGAACCTAAGTAATATATAATGTATAATCATATAATATTTTATCATGGCAAAAGAAATGAAAGCTAAAGCCGTAGAGACTGAAGAGTTATCTATAGCTGAAAAAGAACAAAAAGTACAAGAAAACGCAGGTGTCAAAATTGAAGACGGCGTTTACAAGGTGGATTTATCAAAACCGCCAACAACAGAAGTTGAACCAGAACCAGAAGCGGTTGTAGAAGAACCAGCGGAAGAGGAGGTAAAAGAAGAACCAGTATTAGAAGAAAGCACTGAAGAACCAGAGCAAGAAACTGAAGAGGTTGAAGAAACAGTATTAGAAGAAGTAATAGAAGAACCTGAGGCTGAAAAGCAAGAAGATGAAATTATTGAACCTGAAGTAAAAAAAGAGGAAATAATAAAAGAAGAGAAAACAGATTATCCAGATAATATTCAAGAGCTGGTTAAGTTTATGAATGAAACAGGTGGTTCTTTGGAGGATTACGTTAAACTAAATAAAGATTATGCAGGTTATGAAGACATGTCTTTATTAAGAGAATACTACGAACAGGCAAAGCCACATTTAACATCTGATGAAATAAGTTTTTTAATTGAAGACAAATTTTCATTTGATGAAGAAATTGATGAGCCTAAAGACATTAGAAGAAGAAAATTAGCATTTAAAGAAGAAGTGGCAGCGGCCAAAAATCATCTTGAAGGACAAAAAGCTGATTACTATAAAGAAATTAAAGCTGGATCTAGGTTAACACAAGACCAGCAAAAAGCGGTAGACTTTTTCAATAGATATAATGAAGAGTCTGAAGAGTCGCAAAAAATAACACAGCACCAAAGAGCTGTATTTAACAATAAGACTGACAATCTTTTTAACAATCAATTCAAAGGTTTTGAATATAAGGTTGGTGACAAGAAGTACAGATTTAATGTTAAGAATGTGAATGAGATTAAAAAATCCCAAAGTGATATTTCAAATTTTACTAAGAAGTTCTTAAACAAAAATAATGAAATGAGCGATGCAAGTGGTTATCATAAATCTTTATTTACAGCAATGAATGCTGACGCAATTGCGAATCATTTTTATGAACAAGGCAAGACTGATGCTATTAAAGAATCAGTTAAGTCTGCTAAAAATATTAATATGGATCCGAGGTCGGGACATAAAAGTATTGAACCTAGCGGAATAAAAGCGAGAGTAGTTGGCGGTTTAGATTCAAAAAACCTTAAATTAAAACTTAAAAATTATTAAAAAATGGCAACAAACGTTTCATTTGCTGGCCCAGCGGCTGGCAGTTTAATTAGCCCAAGTGCACAAAAACAAACACTTGCATCTAATTATTTAAATTTCCACGGTTCAGGTGGAGCAAATTGGTCACAACAATATTTACCTGAATTGTATGAACAAGAAGTAGAAAGATATGGAAATAGAACTATATCTTCTTTCTTAAGAATGGTAAGTGCAGAAATGCCTATGGCTTCTGATCAAGTTATTTGGTCTGAACAAGGTAGATTACACTTATCTTATAATGGTTCAATAAACCCTGCAACAGGAATTATTGACACTATCACAGGAATTGACTCTGGAACTACAGAGGCTCATGCTGTAAGAAAAGGAGCAACTGTAGTAGCTTCTATTGGATCTGACGTATTCAAAGCATACGTAACAGCTGGTATCGAAGCATCAACATCTGCTTTAACTATCAAGCCTTACGGTGGTGCGAATGTAGAAGATATAGGATCTATCGGTTCTACTGATAACCAAGCAATTAAATTTTTCGTATACGGTTCTGAATACGGAAAAGGATCTGCAAGTATGACTGACGCTGTTGAGCCAACTTTCAAGTCTTTTACTAATAAGCCACTTATTATTAAAGATCACTACGAAGTTAATGGTTCTGACACAGCTCAGATCGGATGGGTAGAAGTATCTGGAGAGTCTGGACAAAATGGATTCCTATGGTATTTAAAAGCTGAAGGTGATACAAGAGTAAGATATGAAGATTACTTAGAAATGGTAATGATTGAAGCTGAGAAAAAAGATGGTGGAGACGCTGCAGTACCAGATGGTTCTGAAGGGTTATTTTCTGCAATCTCTTCAAGAGGTATCGTAGCAAGTAATCAATTTGACTCGTCTACACCAGCTGCTGACAAGTTACCAGAGTTTGACTTATTATTAAAAGAATTAGACAAACAAGGATCAATTGAAGAAAACATGTTATTCTTAGATAGAGATGCAAATCTTTACTTCGATGATATGCTAGCAGGATTAAACCCGAATATTTCAGGTGGTTTATCATTTGGAGTTTTTGAAAACTCTCAAGATATGGCACTTAATTTAGGTTTCTCTGGATTTAGAAGAGGTTCTTATGACTTCTACAAAACTGACTGGAAATATCTTAACGATAAATCAACAAGAGGTTTAGTAGGTGGTATAAGCGGACTTTTAGTTCCAGCTGGTACATCTTCAGTGTATGACCAACAATTAGGTAAAAATGTTAGAAGACCTTTCTTACACGTAAGATATAGAGCTTCTGAGACTGATGACAGAAGAATGAAATCTTGGATTACTGGTTCAGTAGGCGGTGCGCAGACTACTGGTGATGACAAAATGGAAGTTCACTACTTATCAGAAAGATGTTTAGTAGCACAAGCAACGAATAATTTTGTGTTATTTAACTCTTAATACTTAACGTAATTTTTACCCTCGTTGTTCTGACGGGGGTAATCATTACTCTATTAATTTTTATTATATTATATCATGGCAAAAGAAAAAAAGATAGCGGTAGCAGAACCGCAAGTAAAAGAAGTTCCAACTTCTAAAGTTCCTAAATGGGAAATAAAAGATAGGGTTTATGAATTAACATCTCAAAAAACACCTATTGTATTTATATTAAAAAGCAGAGGATTACTTTGGTTTGATGAAAAACTAGGGTACGAAAGAGAGATTAAATACTGTGAGAATCAAAAAACAGTATTTTTAGATGAAATGAAAGGGCCAGAAAGATTAAGTCACATTATATTTAGAGACGGAAGGCTTTTTGTACCAAAAGAAAAAGTAACTTTACAAAAGTTTCTTTCTGATTTTCATCCTGATAATGGGAAAAAGTTCATAGAACATAACCCAGTACAAATTGCAGAAGATGACATTAGTTATCTTGAAACAGAGATTGAAGCTTTAAATTTAGCACAACAAATTGATATTGATCAAACAGAAGCAATACTTAGAACAGAATTAGGCAATAAAGTGTCTACGATGACTTCTAAGGAGCTTAAAAGAGATTTATTGTTATTTGCTAGGAGAAATCCAGAGCTATTCTTAGAGTTAGTTAAAGATGAAAACATAAGTATAAGAAATGTTGGTATAAAATCAGTTGAAATGGGTATTGTTAAACTTTCAAGTGATCAAAGAACATTTAAATGGGCATCGAACGACAGAAAACTTATAACAGTTCCTTTTGATGAAAATCCATATTCAGCTTTAGCAGCATACTTTAAAACCGACGAAGGTGTTGAGGTATATCAAACTATTGAAAAGAAATTAAAGTAAGCAATTGTAGGTAAGGGCCTACTATTGTGGGCCTTTAACCTATAATAAAAATAAAATGAGTGTAAACATAAATACTGTATACCAAGCAGTGTTAGCTGTGACTAACAAAGAACAACGAGGTTATATAACACCTCAGGAATTTAATTATCTTGCAAATCAAGCTCAATTAGACATATTTGAGCAATATTTTTATGATGTAAATCAATTCGGTAGACTTCCTGGCAACAGTACAGAATATTCTGATATGGTAGACATATTAGATGAAAAAATAAGTTTATTTGAAAAAACTTCACAAGCCATAACTGGCGGAATAACTTTACCTAGTGATCTATATAGACTAGGCAGTGTTATATTTAATAACGCTGAAGCATCACAAGTTAAACAAAAAGATTGGATATATATAAAATCCACACCTTTAAATCAACCAACAAACGATTTTCCTATTTTCATTAAAGATGAAAACGGAGTTAAAATTTACGGTAAAGACGCAAGCGGTAATGTAGAACAAAAAACATCAGGTGTTACTTGTAACTACATAAAACAACCTGCAGTTGTATCTTGGGCCTATAATTCTGTAACAGGAACTTACGATGCTGGTAACTCAATTAACTTTGAATTACACCCTTCTGAAGAAACTGAGCTTATAATTAAAATATTAGGTCTAGCTGGTATAATACTTAAAGATAATTCTTTATACGGTATTGCTAGCGGCGAAGACGTAAAGAACACTCAACAAGAAAAATCATAATAAATGGGGCTACTTAATCAATCACAACAACAATATCACGAAGGAGCAGATTTCGGAGGCTATCAGTTTATAACGCTAAAAGATATTATAAATAACTTTATGTTGTCTTACGTAGGCGAAGATAAAATTATAGCTAAGATAAAAAGAACTAATGTAGCTTTCTATGCACAAAGAGCATTGCAAGAACTTAGTTACGACACATTAAAATCTGAAAAATCTAGAGAAATAGATATACCGCCTACATTAGTAATGGCGTTACCACAAGATTACGTTAATTATGTAAAAGTAAGTTGGGTTGATGTAAACGGTGCTGAACACGTTTTAATTCCAGCATCACAAACAAGTAATCCAGAAGCTATTATACAAGATGATCAATATAACTTTACATTTGATTCCGAAGGTAACTTATTAAAAGCTAATGAATCTGAAACATGGAAAAAGTTTAAGGGCCAAAACACAGGGTCTGATGCTGTTAATGATTTTTATTTAACAGAAACTCTTGATGGTAAAAGATATGGATCTAGCCCTGAAAATATGAATTCAAACGGATCTTTTTATATTGATCCTATAAAATCAAGAATACACTTTTCTGGTAACTTAACAGATAAAACTGTAACTTTAAAATATATAACAGATGGCTTAGCCACTGATGCTGAAATGAAAATACATAAATTAGCTGAAGAAGCAATGTATAAATGTATAGCATATTATATTTTAGAAACTAAAATAAACACACCTGAGTATCTAGTAATGAGATACAAAAAAGATAAGTTTGCTTCAGTTAGAAAAGCAAAATTAAGATTATCAAATATTAAACTTAGTGAACTCTCACAAGCTTTAAGAGGTAAATCCAAACAGATAAAACACTAGAATATGCCTGAAATTAAAAACGCTTTCCTCAAGGGCAAAATGAATAAAGACCTTGACGAAAGATTAGTTCCTAATGGTGAATATAGAGATGCATTAAACGTAGACGTTGATTACTCAAGTAATAGTGACGTAGGAGCGTTAAAAAACATTTTAGGTAATACTTTAATCGATTCTATTAATGTAGCATCGGCAACGTGTATTGGTAGTGTAGCGGATACAGAAAATAATAAAATATATTGGTTAATAGCATCAGCCGTTAAAGATATAATAGCTGAATATGATCAAGCAACAGGAGCTGTAAATCCTATTATAGTTGATTTTGGTTTTGTATTAAATTTTAATGGGTTTAATGGTTCCACGCCAACTTTAGTCACAGGAATAAACATACTAGATGGAACATTATATTTTACAGATGATTTAAACGAACCAAAGCAAATTGATATAGCGTATTGGAAAACGCAAACAGCCGATTTTAATACGGGAACAACAGGTTTATTAGAAGAAAGAATAACTGTTATTAAAAAATCTCCGTTGCAAGCACCAACACTGGACATGGATAGTTCAACTAGAGGTGGTAACGGAACACAAAGCAACACACAAGTAACTGTAGATTTAAATTTAGCAGATACTGGTGGCCAAGTTACAGTATTATATGCACCGTTAGATTCTGGGGATGATGTGGTGGGTACATTTTCATTAGCACCAAATTATAAACCAGGGGATATAATCGTATTAAAGCATATTTTTACCGATGCAGCCAGTAATGAAGAAAGTAGTTTAGAAGCTAGGTTGTTGTTAAAATCAACATATGTAGCACAAGCAACATTTTTTCAAGCTGAATTATTAACTATAAGTGAGCTTGTTCCTGGTGCTATTGTACAATGGGACGTGTTATTAGAAGAAGACGAACCCTTATTTGAATTAAAGTTCCCTTTGTTTTCATACAGATACAAATATACTAATGGCCAATACAGTTGCTTAGCACCCTTTTCAAAAGCGGCATTTTTACCAGATTCCAGTAAGGTTGGAGATGACTTTGAATACGATTCAAAAAATGGTTATAATGTAGGTATGACAAATACATTAAGACAATTAGAATTACAAGATTTAAATCACAACATTGGAGTAGACGTTGAGGAAGTCGATGTGTTATATAAAGATTCTTTAAGCAGTAATGTTTATATTGTTGATACCATTAAAAAAGTTAATGGTTCTTTAGCAGCTTCATTTGAAATTAAAGACGAACAAATATTTAAAACAGTTGAAGCAAATCAATTGTTAAGACTATTTGATAGTGTACCTAAAAAAGCTAAGTCACAGGAAATATCAGCAAATAGAATTATATATGGTAATTATACACATCAATTTGATTTACCAAATAATAATCCTTTGTTTGATATAAAACTTAAAAACAGATACAACCCTAGTGACGCTACATATGCAGAGGACAAGAAAGAAATGTTATCTATTAAGTCTAATAGAACATATCAAATGGGTGTGGTTTATATAGACAAGTATGGAAGACAAACTCCAATACTAACAGATAAATCTGGTATTATTAAAGTTCCTTTCAATCAAGCTAAAAACAAAACTCAATTTGAAGTTAGTATTACTAACGGGTTAACAAGTGGTTTTGAAAATTATAAATATTTTATAAAAGAAATATCTTCAACAACATATAATTTATGTGCTGATAGTTTTTATCAAGATGACGAAGGCGCAATATACATATCTTTCCCATCATCTGAAATAAACAAAGTAAAAGAAGATGATATATTATTGTTAAAAAAGAAAGCTGGCAATAACTTAAGTGAAGACGGAAGTAAATTTAAAGTTTTAGATAAACTTAGTGTAGTACCTGATTTCTTGGCTAAACCACTAAGACCAGAATATGTTCCAGAATATTTTAATTTTGGAAGACAGTTCAATAGAGATCGTGGATATGCGGCGCAACCAACACCTGCCGAAAGAGATGGTGGGTATATGGGCACAAACGCCGAAGACTCAGGTGGTAGGGCTTGGTTTTTAGAGCCAGGATCAACGCCTGT
>ERZ1046568.2954-NODE-2954-length-10586-cov-6.251448_pt1 | contig 10586 bp, 8 predicted proteins | sample MGYA00383092_ERZ1046568 | MGnify/ENA primary metagenome ERZ1046568 (study PRJEB29581, sample SAMEA5548362) | metagenome | biome: marine; feature: coastal; material: water | depth 1 m | study: Short-term variability in the microbial, nano- and picoplankton... | reverse complement strand
ATGCGGATGTCTGAGTTAACCCTTGGCCTGATCTCGGATGACGAGGATATCTTGATTGCCCCTATGCCGGTCTACCATGTGTTTGGTTTTACCATGAATTTGATCGGCGGATTTATTCAGGGCTGTCACTCGGTATTGATTCCCGACCCGCGGAATATCGACAGCCTTATCGCGGTGATGAAGCAGTATCCATTTACCGCCATGGCGGGCATCAATACGCTGTTGCAGGGAATGATGATGCATCCGGAATTTGCGCAGATAGATTTTTCCAGGGTTAAGGGTGTTATTGCCGGTGGAGCGGCTCTGGTTAAAGAGATTGCCGAGGAGTGGCAGTTGCGCACTGGATCCCTATTGCTGGAGGGTTACGGGCTCTCCGAGACCGTCGCTGTTTTAGCCTGTAATAGGCCGGAGCAGAATCGCGTTGGCACTGTGGGTCCAGCGATGCTCTATCAGCAGGTCAAGTTGGTCGATAGTCAGGGAAAGGCCATTGCTGCAGGTGAACGCGGTGAGATATGTGCCCGCGGCGCCCATATTATGCGCGGTTACTGGCAGCGCCCAGAGGCCACGGCCGAGGTGATCGATGGGGAGGGCTGGTTTCGCACTGGTGATATTGGAGTGATGGACGAGGATGGTCTGATCAGTATTGTCGATCGACTAAAAGATATGGTGCTGGTGTCTGGCTTTAATGTTTACCCCAATGAGATTGAAGATGTGGTCTATAGCCATAAGGATATTATTGAATGTGCCGTCGTCGGTGTGCCGGACGATAGGACAGGTGAGGCGGTTAAACTGTTTGCAGTCTCCACCAATCCACATCTGAGCGAGCAACAGCTGGAGGAATTTTGTCGCGATAATCTTACCCCCTACAAAGTCCCCCGACAGATTGTTTTTAAAGATGACCTGCCCAAGAGCCCTGTGGGGAAAATCCTCCGCCGTGAGCTGAGAGAGGACTAAATCTGTCTATGAGCAGCAAAAATCAAACCCAATTTGTCCGTGCAAACGGCTTGCAGATTGCCTATGAGGAATTCGGCAGTGCCGATGACCCGCTGATACTGCTGGTTGCCGGTCTTTACAATCAACTGGTGCGCTGGCCGGTCGAGTTCTGTGAACTGCTGGTTGCCAGAGGCTTTAGGGTTATTCGTTTTGACAACCGGGATATCGGTTTAAGCGATAAGATGGACGGTCAACGGGCACCTGGTTACCTGCGCCTGTTTCTAGCCTCGACATTTGGTGTTGGGGTTAAAACCCCTTATTCACTGGACGATATGGCGGAAGATACCGTTGCTATTCTCGATGCCCTAAAGGTGCGGAGGGCGCATATTGTCGGTATGTCTATGGGCGGTATGATCGGCCAGATTGTCGCCGCTCGCTTTCCCCGGAGGGTTCTCTCTCTGACATCGATGATGTCCACCTCTGGTGTCAGGGGTAAGGGCGTAGCCTCAATTCCGGTGTCATTGCAGATGATTAGGCCGGTGACCAAAAATCGCACGGCGCTGGATAATTCCGTGGCTATCTGGCGAATGATTGGCAGTCCTGCCTATCCTCTCAGTGATGATAAAGCGCGAGCGATTCTTAAAGCAGAGTCACAGCGCTCGAATAATCCTGCCTCTTATATGCGTCAGATTGCGGCCATTAAGGGCGCGCCTAACCGTGTTGCGCTGCTCAATTCAATCAAGGTGCCGGTGCTGATTATTCACGGCCAGCAGGACAGGTTGGTCCCGGTCTGTGGTGGGATTGATACCGCGAAACATATTCCCCAGGCTAAGTTGCATCTGTTTCCGGGTATGGGCCATAACCTGCCGCAGCCTCTCTTGGAGGAATTCGCCGAGCTTATCTACAAAAACTGTCTTGTGCCTGAGGCTGAGCGATCTGTAAGGCATTAAAAAGGGGCCCCACATAGATAATCGTAAGGCCCCCGAGGGGAGAGCTGGTCCGTGCTCTGTACTCAATCCCCGTTGATTTATTGATGTAAAATTAATAAAAAACAGGCGGTTATCTTTCCAGTATGGCGGTGACTCCCTGGCCACCAGCTGCACATATAGAAATAAGACCACGACCCTGTCCCTTTTGTTCCAATAGTTTTGCCAATGTCGCCATTATTCTTGGCCCGGTGGCGGCAAAGGGATGTCCGGTGGCAACGCTGGAGCCTTTTATATTTAATTTTTCACGATCAATACTGCCCAGTGCGCCATCCAACCCGAGTTTGTTTGTACAGAAATCCTCATCTTCCCAGGCTTTCATTGTGCATAGTGCCTGTGCGGCAAAGGCTTCGTGAAGTTCGTAGAAGTCAAAATCCTGGAGGCTAAGGCCGGCGCGCTGCAACATCCGCGGTACTGCGTAGGCGGGGGCCATTAACAGGCCTTCGCTGTTTTCACCCTGGGAGTAAAAATCCACTGCAGCAACCTCGCTAAACGACAGATAGGCCATAACCGGCAGATTGCGTTCGGCGGCCCAGTCGTCACTGGCTAATAGAATCGAGGCAGCACCGTCGGTCAATGTAGTTGAGTTGGCGGCTGTCAGGGTGCCATTTTCCCGGTCAAAAGCAGGTTTTAATTTGGCCAGTTTCTCCATGGGTGTATCGCGCATAATGCCATCGCGTTCCACGCCGTTAAACGGGCTGATCAGGCCGTCAAAGAACCCCTCGTTATAGGCGGCAAGTAAATTCTGGTGGCTGTTCCAGGTCAGCTGATCCTGGTCTTCACGGCTAATACCCCATTGTTTGACCATCAGCTCACAGTGCTGGCCCATCGACAGGCCGGTGCGCGGCTCTGCATTGGCGGGCAGTGAGGGCAGCATAAAGCCGGGGCGAAAACGCGACAGCACCTTCAGTCGCTCGCCGAGAGACTTGGCTTTATTTAGATCCAGTATCATACGGCGATATTTTTCATTGAGGGCGATGGGTGCATCGCTAGCAGTATCTGTACCCGCAGCAATACCCGCATCAATCTGCCCGAGAGCAATTTTATTGGCGACAAGTATGGCAGCCTCGAGACCCGTTCCGCAGGCCTGCTGTACGTCATAGGCGGGCGTTTCCAGGGCCAGCCCTGAATTTAAAGTTGCTTCACGAGCCAAATTAAAGTCGCGAGAATGCTTCATCACTGCGCCAGCAGCTACTTCCCCAAGACGCTCTCCCTCGAGCCCGAAGCGTTTTACCAAGCCCTGAAGCGTGGCTGATAACATATCCATATTGCTGGCTTCGCTGTAGGCGGTATTGCTGCGCATAAACGGGATGCGGTTACCGCCGATAATGGCGACTTTTTTTATTTGACTCATTTTTTTACTCTCCCCTATGCTGGGTTTTTATTTTTATAATTTGAAGCCTAGTGTTTTAGTTGGAGGCATGCAGTTCAGCATTTAGCTCCACGGCACTTTTGTTGGTCAGGCATTCAACCGTGCCGGTGACCGAGTTGCGTCTAAAGAGCAGATCGCTTTTACCGGCCAGTTCACGGGCTTTCATTTTTCCTGTGGCCTGCTTTTGGTCGTCGAGCATGGTAACAATGGTTCCGGCAGTGATATACAGCCCCGACTCAAGTGTGCAGCGGTCACCGAGAGGAATACCGAGACCGGCATTGGCGCCAAGCAGGCACTTTTCGCCCATGGAGATAACCATATTGCCACCGCCGGAGAGGGTACCCATAATTGATGCGCCGCCGCCCACATCGGTGCCTGCACCGCAGAAGACACCGGCAGAGACACGGCCTTCGATCATATTGGGGCCTTCGGTACCGGCATTAAAGTTGATAAAACCCTCGTGCATCACGGTGGTGCCATCGCCCACATAGGCGCCGAGACGGACTCTTGAGGTGTCGGCAATACGCACACCGCCAGGTACCACGTAGTCGACCATCTTCGGGAACTTGTCAACGCAGTTAACGCTCAGCGGTTGTCCCGCCAAACGTGCCGCCAGCTGGCGTTCGGGCAGTTCTTCAATGTCGATAGCGCCCTCACTGGTCCAGGCGACGTTTTTCAGAGCGCCAAATACACCGCTTAGATCTGTGCCATGGGGTTTGACCAGTCGGTGGGAGAGTAGGTGCAGCTTAAGGTATCCCTGGGGTACAGAGGTAGGTGGCAGGTCACTGGCAAGCAACACTGCAACCACCGGACGGCTGGACGCGGCCAGCTGTTCAACGGATGCGGCCAGATCAGAGTAACCATTGTGGCTGAGGGCGGACTGCAGTGCCGCCAGTTGTTCTGTGCTGGGTTCGATTTCACCAGACTTTATGCCAAGGCTGAGCTCGAGAATATCGCAGATTGTCTGCTCTGGATTGAGTAACGGCGAGGGGTAGAAAACTTCCAGCCATTCTCCATTGCTGTTTTTAGTGCCAACGCCGATTGCGAAACTGTACAGGTTGCTCATACTTTTACTCTTTTATTGGTTTTAATTGTTTTTAAACAATTAGTTATATAATTTATTTAAAGTGTTTTATTGATCTATTTATCAAAAATAGAACGGTAATTCTCGGCTTTGAAGCCGATGGTAATCGTGCCATCTACGTCCAGTACAGGGCGCTTTATCATTGCCGGATGCGCCACAAGCAGGGCGCTGACATTGTCGCCATTGGTACTCTCTTGAACACTGGAATCCAGCTTGCGCCACGTGGTACCGCGACGGTTGAGTACGGTTTCCCAGCCGGCCTGCGCAATCCAGTTTTCAATGCTTGTGGCGTCTACATCATCGGCGCGAAAGTCGTGTAATTTATACTCAATACCATTGTCAGTCAGCCATTTGCAGGCTTTCTTAATGGTGTCGCAATTTTTGATGCCATAGACTGTGATCACGTTTCTACCTGACTGGATTTTAGAGGCCGTAAGCATAGCAAAAGAGTTACGGCTTATGGGCGATAAATGGTTTCTTTCGATTTGGAAAACAGGTTGTGCAAATATCGCAGACCCGTCCGTCACAGCCTCGCGCGGTACAGTACTCGCGACCATAAAAGATGATCTGCAGATGCAGTGCATTCCACTGGTCGCGGGGAAAGAGTTTTTTTAAGTCGCGTTCCGTCTGTGCGACATTTTTACCCTTGGTCAGGCCCCAGCGCTGGGCAAGCCTGTGGATATGAGTATCCACAGGGAAAGCCGGATGGCCAAAGCCCTGAGACATGACTACGCTGGCAGTTTTATGACCGACGCCGGGCAGCGACTCCAGTGCTTTCCAGTCGTCTGGCACTTCGCCGTTGTAGTCTTCAACCAGTATTTTTGAGAGATTGGCGATGGCGCTGGACTTCTGCGGCGCCAGGCCACAGGGTCGGACTATCTGATAGATGGTGTCCAGGGGTACATATTGCATATCAAAGGGGTTGTCGGCTTCGGCAAACAGCGCTGGCGTCACCTGATTAACACGAATATCGGTGCACTGGGCGCTGAGCAGGACGGCAACTAAGAGCTCAAAATGGTTGCGATGATCCAGAGGGACAGGGGTTTCCGGATACAGCTCATTGAGCCGTTTTAAAACAAATTCAGCGCGCGCCTTCTTAAGCATCTCTTCTCCTCTAGCTCTTTAAGCTCTCGACAAACTGTCTAATGCGCTGTGCAGCTTCGATACATTCACCAGTTTCGGCGACCAGAGCCAGACGCACACGGTATTCACCGGGGTTGCCATTGTCGGACTGTCGCGAAAGATATTGTCCGGGCAGTAGTGTGACATTTTGCTGGGCAAATAGCTGTTGGGCAAAATCCGTGTCTGCAATCGGGGTTTTTGGCCATAGGTAGAAGCTTGCCTGTGGTTCCGGAAAGTCTAGCACCGGTCTGAGTATCTCGGTGACGGCGGCAAACTTTTCACGGTACAGGCTGCGGTTTTCAATAACATGGCTCTCGTCTCCCCAGGCCGCGGCTGAGGCGGCTTGCACTGCTGTCGACATGGCGCAGCCGTGGTAGGTGCGATAGCGCAAAAAGGCCTTTAGTACGCTGCTGTCGCCGGCGACAAAGCCGGAGCGCAGGCCGGGAAGATTGGAGCGCTTTGAAAGGCTGTGGAATACCACGCAGCGGCTGTAATCGTTGCGGCCCATCTCGGCACAGGCTTGCAGTAGTCCCGGAGGCGGGCTGTCTTCATGCAGGAAGACTTCGGAGTAACACTCGTCGCTGGCGATAATAAAGTCGTATTTGTCGGCCAGAGCGATGGCCTGTTGAAACTGTTCAATGCTGATCACTGCACCGGTCGGATTGCCCGGCGAGCAGAGATGGAGAAGCTGGCAGCGCTGCCAAACTGTCTCGGGAACAGCGTCTAGATCAGCGTTAAAGTTGTTCTCTGCACTGCAGTCCAGGTAGTGTAATTCCGCACCGGCAAGCAGTGCTGCCCCCTCGTAGATCTGGTAGAAGGGGTTTGGTGAGACTACTAGGGGTTTCTGCTGCGGGTCTACAACCGCTTGGGTAAAGGCAAACAGTGCCTCGCGAGTGCCTGTTACAGGAAGAACATGCTGCTCGGCATCAATGCTCTGGTTGGCGAGGTTAAAGCGCGTCTGCAGCCAATCGGCGATCGCCTGGCGCAGTGGCTGGCCGCCTTTGGTTGCCGGGTAGACAGCGATCTGGTCGACATTGTCAATCAGTGCCTGTTTTACAAAGGCTGGCGACTGGTGTTTGGGTTCGCCAATTGACAGAAAGATAGGCTTTAAATGCTCGGGCGGCGTTATGCCGGCCTTGAGTTCATTGAGCCTTTCGAATGGATAGCGATGCAGCAGGTCGAGATTCGGGTTCATATTGTCTACTTTAATTCGTTCTCTGGTGTGCCAAATTTTTTGTGTTACTAGGTTGTTATTGCCAAACTTTCATTTTGCGCAGTTTGTATTCCTTGCCGTCTTCCTGATTGCGTTCGTCGAGCTCTGTGCAGATAATTTCTTTCAAGGTTTTTATCAGGCCCGCATTGGTAATTGGCTTTGAGACTCTGTCGGTTATATAAAAAATATCCTCTACGCGCTCACCCAGAGTTGAGATCTTTGCGTTGAGGATGCGCAGTTCGAAGCGCACAAATATTCTCGCCAGATGAGCCAGCAGTCCAGGTCGATCTGGGGTGATAATTTCCAGAACCGTGGTCGCAGTTTCACTGTCATTGCGCAGCGAAGCCACTGTCTTTAGGGCGAAGTTTTTTAACTGTCGCGGCGTGCGTCGCTGAATATCAAAGTCGACGGTCTGCGGGTTGATAATGGCTTCATGCAGGGTGTTGACGATTTTTGCACTGAGAGCGCTATTGGCACCGACCGGCTGGTTTGCCTCGTCGAGGACATAGAACACATCGAAGGCGGTACCGTCACTGGTAGATTGCAAGCGAGCATCCTGTATATTTAGATTTAGCTTGTCGAGAGTCGCTGCAGTGATGGCAAATATATTTTCGCGGTCTTTGGAGTGAACAAATATCTGCGTCGCCACCGGTATTTCAACACCTACATCGTTGAGCAGAATCACCGGCTTGTCGGGATCATCGCTATCGATAATGGCCTTGGTAAAGAGGGCGATATCCTCAGCTCGCTCACGTAGGAAGAACTCTTCATTGACATCTTTCCACACTCTGACAGCCTGGGAGGCTTCAACATTATCGGATATCAGTGCGCCCAGTGCTGCGGCTTTGGCATCTTTCAGCCAGGCTGATTTCGCCATCGGCTGCTCAGCGCCCAACTGCAGTACCCGCTTGGTTTCGAAGTAGAGGTTATGCATTAGCGACCCTTTCCAGTCTGTCCACAGGTGCGGATTGGTGGCATTGATATCGGCGACGGTCAATACATAGAGGTGGTTGAGGTGAATTAGATCGCCAACATGCTGGGCAAACTTGTGAATAACATCTGGATCCGAGGTGTCCTCGCGCTGGGATATGCTGGACATCAGCAGGTGATTTTCCACCAGCCACTTGAGCAGCTCGATTTCCTGTTCCGAAAGCCCGTGGCGACGGGCAAAGTCCTCGATATCAACTGATCCGAGCAGGGAGTGATCACCGCCGCGGCCCTTGGCAATATCGTGGTAGAGGGCGGTAATAATAATCAATTCTTTCTTGGGGAAGTTCTTGTAGATATGCGATGCAATCGGGAAGCGCTCGGCGATTTCTGGAAGTACCAGGCGGCGGATATTACGCACGACTTCGAGGGTGTGCACATCGACCGGGTAGATATGAAAAAGGTCATGTTGCATCTGGCCGACAATTTTGCCAAATTCTGGCAGGTAGCCACCGAGTATGCCGTAGCGGTTCATGCGCTGCAGCTGCGCCGATAGCAAGTAGGGCGCTTTGAGTATGCGCATAAACAGCGCACGATTTTCTTCGCTGTTGCGGAAATCTTCGTCAATCAGGCTGCGGTGCAGGCGGATCTGACGAATCGCCGAGGCCCGAATACCCTGAATTTGTGAGTTCTCGCCAAGTATGGCAAACAGTTCGAGCAGGGCGGAGGGGTGGTTGATAAAGACGTCGCTAGCGCTTGTGTCCAGATAGTTGTCGCGAATCAGGAAGCGCTCGTTGATCTTTGTAACCACTTTGGTTTTGTTTTTGCGATAGATAGATTCGTCGAGGTACTGCAGCAGAACATCGTTTAATTCTCTTATCGACATCACCACTTGGTAGTAGTGCTGCATAAATTTCTCGACACCCAGTCGCCCGTCGCTGTCGCTGTAACCAAACATCACTGCGAGTTTGCGCTGGTAGTCAAACAGCATGCGCTCTTCCGGGCGCTCGGCGATCAGGTGCAGGCCGTAACGAACTTTCCAGAGAAATTCTTCGTCACGGCGCAGAGTTGCATACTCTTCTTCGGAGAGAAAACCTTTGCTGACCAGATGGGAGCGGCGGTTGACTTCAAAGTGACGTTTGGCCGTCCAGTTGATGACCTGGATGTCTCGCAGGCCGCCTGGCGCCTCTTTAATATTCGGCTCGAGGTTGTATTCCGTATCCGCATGTTTGCGGTGGCGCTCCTTCTGTTCATTGATCTTGCCACTGTAAAAGGCGGCGGAGGACCAAATTTTTCGCGGTCCGGTTTTGACCAGCAGTTTTTCCAGGAGTTTGGCATCACCGCACAGCAGGCGAGTCTCCATCAGATTGGTGGCCACGGTAAGATCACCGCGAGCTTCGTCAACACACTGTCTGAGGGATCTGGTGCTGTGGCCAATTTTTAATTGAATATCCCAGAGAAAGGTTAAAAACTTCTCAATGCTGGCACGGTATTTCTCCGGTTTGTTGCGACGCATAAGGATAAGAAGGTCTATATCCGAATGCGGGTGTAGCTCTCCGCGACCATAGCCGCCAACGGCAACCAGGCTGATATCCTTATCCCATTCAAAACGCTGCCAGGCGTGACGCAGAATCACATCGGCAAATTGAGATTGTTCATTGACTAAATGATGAACATCTTCGCCCTCGAGGAAGCGGCTGCTGAAGTGTTCTCGGGCGGCCGTCAGTGCGTTGCGGAAAACGTCGATTGGATCGCCGTTTTCTATTTCGGTTAGGAAGCGCGGTTGGTCAAAAAACAGCGGGGCGGTGTCGGTTTCGGAACTCATAAATAAAGGTTTTTTTGTCGGTTATGGTTGTCTGTAGCGTTCTTCGCTGCGAGCGGTAAGTACTTCACAGCCATTGCTGGTAACGGCCAGTGTGTGTTCCCACTGCGAGGAGAGGCGGCCATCTCTGGTTTCGACAGTCCAGCCGTCAGCTTTTAATTTGGTTCTGTGCTTGCCTGCATTGACCATGGGTTCAATGGTAAAGGTCATGCCTTCGGCGAGCGTCAGGCCGGTGTCAGGTGTGCCGTAGTGCAACACCTGAGGTTCTTCATGGAATTCCTGGCCAATACCATGCCCGCAGTAGTCACGGACCACAGAGTAGTAATTGGCTTCGGCATGGTTTTGAATATGGTGGCCAATGTCGCCAAGTCGTGCGCCGGGCTTGACCATGTCGATAGCCAGATAGAGGCATTCCTGGGAAATATCGATAAGTCGCTGTGCATGTGGAGCCACGGTTCCCACGGCGAACATCTTGCTGGTATCACCGTGCCAGCCATCTTTAATCACTGTGACATCAATATTGATTATATCGCCATTTTTAAGGACTTTTTTCTCTGAGGGAATACCGTGGCAGACCACCTGGTTAATCGATGTGCAGACGGATTTTGGAAAGCCGCGATAGCCTAGGCAGGCGGGTATGGCTTTTTGCACGTTGACTATATGATCATGGCAGATTCGATCCAGCTCTTCGGTGCTAACACCCGGCACCACATATTCACCGATTAGCTCGAGCACTTCTGCTGCCAAACGTCCCGCTTCACGCATCTTGGCGATATCGTCCGCCGACCGTAATTGTATTGCCATAGTTAACCTCGTGCTTTGTGTGGCCGCTATTGTACTCATCTATGAGTTGATGAGGGAGTGTCTTTGCGGGTTATTCGCAAACAATCTGCAACTCAGCCTGCAGGGCGCTTTTTTAGGGAGCTCTGCGGCCTAATTTACCCTAAGTTTTACGCAGCTTTTTCTTTATCTGGACTCATGGTTATGGTATAAAGCGCGCCGGTCGATAAGATGTATCGTCAACCGGAATTACAAATAAACTTTTTTTAAACGACACACACGTTCCGACACAGCGATCTGGGTGCCTGAAAAGCTCTTTTTTAGAGGTTAATGGTTGATCACTGGGG
>ERZ1046568.2950-NODE-2950-length-10592-cov-4.520357_pt1 | contig 10592 bp, 9 predicted proteins | sample MGYA00383092_ERZ1046568 | MGnify/ENA primary metagenome ERZ1046568 (study PRJEB29581, sample SAMEA5548362) | metagenome | biome: marine; feature: coastal; material: water | depth 1 m | study: Short-term variability in the microbial, nano- and picoplankton... | reverse complement strand
GTGTCCCTCAAGGCTTAGGCTCGGCTATAACTACTCCAGACTCTCCTACTAAACCATTAACTTTAACTTCCAACTTAATACCCGACCCGCCGACAGAACCGCAACTTTTAACTTCTATACTGGTACCCGATCCACCGAGCGCTCCTCAAGGGCTTAATTCTATTGTCTCTCCTGGAATACCATTAGGTTTAACAAGCACGGTAATTTCTGAACCTAACGCACCGGAAGGCCTAAATAGCGTGGTTGTTTTTGAACCGGGAGCTCCGAGACTGTTAACATCGTCAGCAACCCCCGATGCACCTGGAGCACCTAGACTGTTAACCTCAGCAATTACTGCTGTTAATGCTCCGGGAGCTCCGAGACTGTTAACCTCTGCAATTACTGCTGTTAACGCACCGGGAGCACCTAGACTGTTAACTTCTGCAATTACTGCTGTTAATCCGCCTCCCGGTGTATACTCTACTTTAAGAAATAGTAACTCGGTAAAACTTTCTGTTACTGATTGGCTAGGTAATTCTTTCGCCAGTAACGCATGGATGACTTATGCCGGGTTGCGGGATACAAACGATGTGTTGCCCAGTCCGGGAGTGGCTACTTTCACTAAATTGTCGTCGACTCCAAATGGAACTCAACCTTCGTGGTTTCTTCAATACAATAACTCAGTTAACTCACCTAACTATGCATACATTATTGGTAACCCCACAGGTTCTCAGTTTTTCATATACAATTGGAACGGTGACCCTAACACTTTTTCCGGAGCTTTGGCTTTAATATCCGGATCCATAATACCTCCTGCGCTAATCGGTCTCTCTAGAACTGTATCTCTAGGAGCTCAAGTAACTTTCACCCGTAATTTCAGTATCAGCTAATCCACACAACCGATTGAAAAAAACTAACCTCTCAACCAAAATAAAAACATGGCAACTGTAACTCTAAATTGGTCAGCACCCGCATCGGGAGGCCCCGTCGCTTCTTATAAAGTGTACCGCTTGGCTGGAACTTCTACTTCTGAATCGGCTGTTAAAGCTGGCACCGTTATCGCTCCATCCATTTCAAGCTCAACTACAACTTTTGCAGACACAACACTTGCTAGTGGAGCCGGAGCACACAGCTACACAGTAACCGCAGTAAATACAGGCGGTGAAAGTGCGGGAGCTACTCCTACGACTGAAACGTTGTAATTTTTAAAGATCCGGGACTATGAGTGTACCCGAAGATTGTAAAACTATCTATATCGAGACCGGTGTCGGGAACGACATATGTAATGGTGCGTACACTCTAGACGAGGCGACTCAGCAGTGGAAAAATGAAGTAAACCCGACATGCGTACTGCAAAGAGTTTATGACAGCAACACTGGGGCGTTTCGATGGGCGTTTGGAGTTCAAGTTCCTAGAGGCAGTCCACCTCCTCCAGGTGCGGAGCTTGCTGTTGGGATGGTTCTATATCCGCAGTATGTTTCATCAGCTGGAGTGTATTTCAAACGTCTTTTATCGCAGACGGTGCCACCATTTTACATCGACAGAAAGCTAGGCGGCGACGGCGTTTCGTATTTTGACGACACAGACTTAAACCTACCCGACGCACTTCTGTTCAATAATGAAAAACTGCAAGGACTACCTACTCGGGTGTACACAGATGCCGATCAGTCAGAAGGTGGGATTCGGGATTTATCTGCTATACAAACTCAAATTTATTCAATACTACAGGATCCTAGCGGTACCGCGGGTATACCGGATTTAAGATATTTAATTACTCCCGGAAGTACCTCTGCTACGGTAAGCCCTCAATACCCTTTTGGTGATGTTATGCCTGGCTGGTTCCTGGACCAAGGTCAAAATTCTCAAGCTGGAAATCCCGGAGTGGCTCTTATTTCTGGAGGCGGTGATTACTTTTTGTCTTTTGAATCAGGCACTACCGCCTTTGCCGGACTAATGGGTTTTAATTCTGCTGACCCAGGTCTTTGTACGGGGGTTGATAAAATAGGATGGTCTAGTCCAACGGCTGTGCAAGGTAACTTCTACCCGGAACCGTTTGTACTTTCCAGGATGACTCCTATCGGAACCCCTTTTGTTTCTATGTCCCACAGCGACCCGGCTTCCGATTTTTACAATTATGTAAAAGATAATATAGCTGTTGATTCTCCATGTGCTTGGACAAGTTGGTGGTTAGAAGGGGACTTAGCTTTGTCTACCGCGGCTAACGAAGTGTGCCCAGCTGACGCTGATTGGAGTGGTACCGGAATTACTGTTTCTAAAGACCCTATCGGAGGCGGAGGCGGAGGCGGTGGCGGAGGCGTTGATTATGTCGGTACTACCATATCGTCCAAATACAAAGGCTGGGTGTTCGACGAAAGAACATCCGCAATTTCAGGGCCTTTTGTTCACGAAGACGTAACTGCAATCGCAACCAAGGATAACTCGGCTGAGATGTACTGTGTAACAGAAAGTAAAGAAGTAAAAAAGACTGACCTTCTAGATTTTAACAATCCTAATTTTCCAACTTTTGCAGATCCATTTACTGATATTTTAACCCCGTTTGACGGGTCCGCGGTTAAAGGAGTTGTTGCCTCCAAAGCCGGAAAAGGTTTTTGCTACCGAAATCGTTTTTTATCAGAGCCCTTCGAGGATTCAGTTTTTGGGGGTGGTACAGTAGAAGATCCTCTATTTTTTAGAAATTCGTATCTCGCTTCTTCAGAAACAAATTGGATGCACCTTGGCGATGAACATAGTGAAAAACAATGCTACCGAGTCGACTTACGATTCCATAAAAATTCATGCGGCCACTTATGGCTCTATGTCAAAAATGATGAAGGTTTAGTTAAAGGGCAGTACAAGGGCGCGATCAAAGAGCATATGAAAGTGTTCACCAATCTTCGCGGACGGTCATTTAAAATTCATATGATGATCGCCACCCATCACGATTACCCGTGGGCAATGCGTGAGATGGCGGTCGGTCACTTATATGGGAAGAGCTTCTAAGCAACCCATAGATTTTTTATATCCCCTTCAATAATCGCATCGGCATAAGAATCATTTGTGGTGCTCGCATCCGCATGGCGGAGGAATTTTTGAGCGATATAAATGCTCTCGGTACTCGCTATATAGGAACCAAATAGTTTTCGTAATTCATGCAGCGGGCTAGCCCGATCCCACCCAATCGCCCGTAATTTATCCAACGCATCATCAAATAATGGACGACCGCTATCGGCTCGTTCTTCGATTAAATAACCATCGTCCGACGCTTTATTCAAAATGCTTGCGGCAACAGTTTTGCTTCCAAGAGTAAACCCTTCATGACCACCTTTCGGCCTGAAACTTAAGTCCGATGTAATATTAATTCTAGCCTTCTCCCCATCCATTTGAAACCAAGGCTTCCTCGCATGAAAGATTTCATTTCGTCTCATACCGAAATGCAGAGCAAGCCCGAGCAGAGTTCTTAAATCTCCTGTGCTATCTTCCCATAATTCAAATGTACTCTTAATAAGATCTTCGCTTGGAAGCTTATACCCAGTCTTCAACCCGGTAAAAAATTCTGCTGATCTAAGCTCCTCAACAAAAGTCATATCGTATTCTTTGAAAAGCTTTTCCCTAGAAAACATTGCTTTGATCTGACGGATCCGACTATTGATCGTCCGCTTCCGACTCGCGATCTTTGACTCATCGGTTATACCTTCAAGGCAGACATGTTTATATTGCAGCACAAAATCGTCACATATTTGAGACATGTCGAAATCATCAACAGGTTTTTTCTTTCCCACAACCTTTCGAATGAATCCACCCAGGCTATCTTTGTATCCCTTGAGGGATGAATCTCGTAGGCCAATAGCCAACTGATGCTTCTTTAAGATCGCAAGACATTGGCCGAAGGTCGGAGCTGGAGGTTTGATCTTCGCAAATGCTTTTTTATTAAACATTTTAAGAACCTCATCAAACGGGTAGAGCATGAGGTGACCCCGAATTGTGTCTGCCATTTTTAATGCCTCGTCTCTATCTAACCCGAGAGGAAAATATCGGACTTTTTTGTCGACTACGGTCTTAAAAGTCCAGCCTCCTTTTTCGGAGCGTTTATAGATCTTCGTTTTGCGAGAAGATGTGGCGAATGTGTATCGAGTGGTGTGTGATTTCATACCACTACGGTTAGTGTGTTTTGTCATGGTGTCCAGTGTTTATGCGGTTACACCCTACATCTAGTACCATTTAAAGAAATTTTGAATCCAGCGCGTCTACCAATTCCGCCATCCGGGCAAGTTATTGAATAGCAGCAACTTGACACCAGTGTAAAGCCGTGTTATACATTAATAATGACTCTATTGTGGCGGAATCGTATCGAGTCATCAACAAAAAAAACTATGAAGGATTGGTTAGACAAACAAAAATCGCAGGAGAAAAACATGCTCGATGCGGTATCTATTCAAGCTAGACAGGTCGCGGACGACCTAGTCCCACAAGTACGCCTTTGCGCTCTTGAAAATGAAATGGTCGCGGATATCCTGATCAAGGTTCATTTTGAATTTGGGAAAGAAAAAACCGAAATCTGGAGTGAAGGCGCGGTAGACTTTCCAGCCAAACAATCGGTTTCTCAAATGTTTGAGTTGACCTATGGCCCAGAAGAAGAAGGTTTGTAAGACACTAACGGATCTCGGTTTAATACCCGAGGAAGTTAGAATGGCATTCGGCATACAAAAAAAGCCAAAGCCTGAGGAGAAAAAAGGTTACCTGTTTCGACCGGATCAAAAAAGAATGATTAAGCGGATGAAGAACTGGGAAAATCTCGTGTATGCTCGATTCGAAGCTGGGATGCACCCCAAAACAATTGCTAGCTGCTTGGGTGTTTCCGAAGAAACTGTGCGCGTACGCCTTAGAAGATCTGGTTTTTTTGAAAAAACCGAATCTACGCTGCCTTAAAAGCGTCCCAATTGTCTCGATACTTCTCGAATCTATACTTATCGGGTGATTCGGGATCGTTGGGGTAAACCCAAGTGCTGACTCCGGTTAGCTTATCGCACGGAATAATGTAGAATATGTCCAGTGGGGCGACATATCCAGCTAATATGTCGACATTTTCGCATTTTATCGACTCTTTACTGCGGACTCCGCTACCTGTGCTAAGCCGGAACCTTGGATTTTTCTTGTACACCCCTTCACCAACAGGTGCCCGAGTCCCTTTAACCTGAACGCGGAAAACTTTTCCTTTCTTATTCACCACATGGCAATCCTGCGGTAAATAGTCTCCGGCTGGGATGAAAATCTCCAAACCGAGTTCCATAGCTTTAGCAAAAAATTGGTACTCGTATACCGCTCCTGGTCTTTTATTATGCACCTAATATCCTCCATCCGTATTGTAGTTTTTCTGATCTTGATACCCATTCAAACCCTTTTGAAAGCATATGACTCAACCCCCAGCCCAATTTCCTGGGGGTTAATTCTTTCAGCAATACACGATTATTCTCGTTGGCGGAGAGGACAACCATCAGCTCGGAACAAGTGCCTTCCCAACTATCATCCTTTAGAGTCCGTCTGAACATAGATAAAATCTCAATGATGTGACTGTATCGACTATCTGCACGGGCTCGTGATTCCAGGTCGTGATTTACAAATGCTTTCACTCCAAATCGAGTCTCCAAAAGCTTAGGCTCAACCTCGTGGGCCAAAAGCCAAGCGGCAAAGGCTGGAAGTTCAGCGGTCACTACATGCTTAATATCTTTGGTGAAATTAAATCCGTCATTACATTTGAAGACCATCAATTTATCTTTGATGCTCATGTCCAAATCGGGCAGCAGCCTCATGGAAACGGGGTCATCATTTAGCGTACAGCTGATTCTACCTCTCCAGTAGACCCGTCCCGACTTCTTAAATTTACCATTAATTAAGAATGTGTCATTCGCGATATGTTCTTTAAGCCGGGCGGTAAATGCTGTGTGCATCGCATTCGATGCGGTCGGAGCTTCATCGTCGACGAGCCACATGCCGTATTCAAATAGGTGATCTGTCCATTCGCTTTTACCGGTCAAATATTCTGAAGCCTTGATTCCACCGCCAAATAAGCCGCCAAGTATAATAGTGTTATACAAAGTTTTCCCGCAATTAGGAGGACCGACTAAAAAGTGGGCGTGTCCACGCTTCGGACTGCCAGCGTACGCATTTACGTACGCATGCTTGAGCCACGCTAATTCATACTTCAACTGCTTTTCTCCCAGCATGTGCGTCATCCATTTTGCAATTACGGGAAATTCAGCTCCCCATTCGCCAGCTTGATCAGCGGGAGTTAATGGTCGAACACGAGCCGTATTGAAATACGTACGGTTTTCATGCTTAACAATTTGAGATTTGACGAAGCAGAAGGGAAGGCCCGCTTCAATACGCTTGGCTGTATTAACCTGAAACAAAGCTTGTTTAACTTCCGATACATTTTCATGACGAGCAGGTCGGCCGGAAAGATTGTGTCGGCATTGCATATCGAGCTGGCACTCTTCTTTGTTATTTATGAAATAAGATCCACTACCGTCTTCGATAAAGTAATTCCGTCCATCATACCAATAATTCTCAATCGCTTTGCCAATCCGCCCGACTTCATAATTCCTTACGAAATCATTACTGGTAATTTCAGCCCATGTATAAAATCCTTTGGGCATATTAAATACTTGCATACCGGTTTCCCGGACGATTGCTGCATTCTGAGTTTTATGCCCTCCACCTGGATCCCAAAAGGTTGGTCCTCGACTGCCTTCGACAAATTCCGTTGGCCATTGGTTATCAGGCCAAACTCTTTGGATCTCAGTATAAACTGCCTCAAGCGGAATAACGGTACCATGCCCACGAAAATCTGATGACTTTGTGGTTTCATACTGCCAATAATGTAGCATCGAGGTGGGAATTCTGGCGTCTGGACTAACTGCTTTCCAATCGTGGCCATGCAATAAGTAATGTTGTCTTTTAAATATGCCGGAATCAAACCCGCGAGCGATTGCATCTCGTCCATCAAGCTTCAGTTCTTTGGCCAAGCGTCCAAGGAACTTCTCATTGGTCTTGCTGCCATGGCAAAAGATTGGATCTTCAAAAAACCAAACTGCGTGAATGCCTCCGGAATAGCTCCGGCTGATATAATTTACTGGATATTCGTGATCAATCATCCGACGGACGATTTCCTCGAATTCTTCATCAGTAAAATTAGCATCCCAATCAACGGTGACTCCATGCAGATATCGCATCGGGTTTGCTTCACTGACCCTTTGGCCCGGATCAACCCCTTCCCCGGTTGAATAAGCGCAGTAAACTGTGCTCGGGCTTGCTGCCCACGCCTTAAATTCTGTGGTATTCCTAAACTCGGGTAGATCGAACTCGACTTCCCAGGGTTTAGATTTACTAACCTGGCTCGCCCTAAGATTTGGAATCGCGAATAGCTCCATAAGTCAATACCTCCTCTAATACATTGTTAATCGATAGTTTTAAATCCAGTTCGTGGCATGTAAGATTTCTGATCTCATAATTAATGAGCTCGGAATTAATACCAGCTTCAGATACATGCTCGTCAGGCTTGTCATCCAATCCACGAATCACGCGGACAATAACCCCGCCATGAGCCCGAATCATTGCCGCCTCGTTAGGGAATCGTACATCGTCAATTACATAATTCCTTTGCGGTTCTAAGTTTTTCTCTAATGAGGAGACCCATATATTTTGAGACACTAAAGTTCTCCCAAACTCTGTACCCAAAAGCTGCATCAATTCCCGAGGGCTTTTACCGAATTTAGGAATAATTTCTTCCTTTTTATCAGGGTTATATAGCTCATCATTAGTCAGGCCCATTGCCGACAGCATTAATTTAATTGGAGTTGCGAAACTTTTAATTCCGTAATTCCATTCTTCCGCGATTATTCGCGCCACGGATGATTTCCCACATCCCTTTTTTCCAGTTAGTCCTATAATCATTTGGTGTATTGTTTTGTAATTATTGCTTCAGATGCGAGCGGTACACTCTCCATCCATTCGGGGGGTTGCCCCATTAACTTTTCTATCGCTGATTTTGATTCCTCCGCCATTGATTCCGGAACCTCGACGACAACTTCATCATGCACATGCAGAACTATCTTAAAGCCCGCGTCCGTTAATCTGTTCATTATGAATCCGAAGCAGTCCCGAGCTAGTGCTTGAACACTATTCTGAAACAGGTTAGCTCCGTACATTTTGGTCCGACGAATCGATCCTTTTTGAGTCGCACATGTTACGCCATCGGGCTCGTGCCGACAGCGAAAGTACTTAAGCGTCCGGCCAGAGGGTAAAGGGATTTCAAAATCATTCCCTTCACTCGCAGTTTGCTTAAGCTGTACATCTAAACTCTTCCACGCCCGTGTGATTTTTTTATTCTTGTCGCGAAAATCCATGACTTGAATAAAGGCATTGACCCATTGTCGACGGTCATCGGTCGGAAGTTGCGGGTATAAGGTCGCTTTTCCGGGCATGTATTTCCCAGCGTACTCTTGGAATCTCAATTCATCAGCCCGACTAAAATCCTCATCGAGAATCTGAGTCTGTCCGTACATTGCAACAGTCTCAGCAAATTTAGACCATCCCGATCCGTAGCCCAATTGAAGAACACGAACCTTGGCGAGTAGATAAAGCTCAGGATCTTCGTCCTTCAATTTACCACCTGTCCATCCCATTGTCTGCCTTGCGTGTGCCTCATAGGGGCTCATTCCTTTCTTAATCAAATCAAGAAAGTCTGTATCTCCCGCGAGAAACGCTGTCAGTCTTGGCTCGATTTGCGAGAGGTCGGATACTATCAGAGTATTCCCATCTCCAGCCGATATGCAGTTACGAATGTTGACTCCATATTTACTTTCGCGCGGGAGATTCTGAACATTAAAGCCGGCGTCACCACTCCATCTTCCAGTAGCATCAGCTCCGAAATACTTCATGTTGTATGACATCTTACCTTCCGGTGTCAGTCTATCTTGCATCGATCTCAATCGCTTCAAGTGCATATTAATTCGATTGTAATTTTGCATATCGGCTACAAACGAAATCTTATCGCCATTCTCTTTAATCCATTCTTCAAGAACGGGGCTATCCTTGGCTAAGCTTTTGGGAGGCTCAATGCCAAGCTTACGACATTCAATCGCTAGTGCCTTCTTAGAATAGACTACATATTCTTTCTTGGTGTCCGGATCAATTTCTCCGTACCAAGGTAATGCCTTCTTTGCTTCGAATAACCTTTTTTCAAGAAGGTTTATCGAATTCTCCATGAGGTTTACATCGATCGGTAGTCCTTCATAAGCCATCGCTCGGGTCATCCGACTCAGTCGCTTTTCTTCTTCCGGCCACTTAGCTCCGTAAAGCTCCCAAATTTGGTAAGTGAACTTCGCATCGTCCAATGCATATTGAAGAACTTCTTTGGATTCGTCCATGGCGATCATATCGTCCCATGTCTTACCCTTCATATTTGTACGAACCCCTTTGTCCATCTCGACCCCTAAGAGCTCTTTAGCGGCTCCCTTGAGGTTTCTTTGGAATTGGAAATATACGCACATATCGGCGGAGCATTCCCATGTGACTTTAACATCTTGGTTTATAGTCCCAAGCTCTTGGCATCGTTCAAAGACCCGTTGGTCAAAGGATGCATTGTGCGCGATCAAGTTGTACCCATCCAACCTTTTAAAATCAAAATCCTTGGTCATCCCGACATATTCAAACTCGGGACAATAAATTGATACGAGGTACGCATCGAATTCCGGATGCGTGACATATTGGTAGGTAGAACTTCCCGCTATCGAGTAATCCTTGCTGTAGAAGGTCTCAAAATCTAGTGCTGCTACTTTTTTCTTATTCATAATTGTGGTGTGTGGTTTTATGAAATTGTGAATGGTCGTGGTGGTAGTGGGGGCCAGAGAACACAACTCTGACCCCCTCACACACCACAACTAATCGATATGAGCCAATTAGCTAAAATCTTTCAGCCATTCGACGAACTTAGGATCATGCTTAGAGCCCTTGCGAAGCTTAGGAGCATGGACAAAGTTGTTACCGGCTTTTACCTTCTCAGTAGTAAGCCTAAATGATCCGGTATTAATTCCGTCTCGGTAGTACATCTTCGCTGCTGTAAAAATTGGTACCGCTGCATGTTTATACGCAGTTCCTTTGATTCTCCATAATGCGAAGGCATAATTATTTCCTTCGTGCTCAAACGGGAAGTCATCAGGATTGTCACCCTTGATGCAGACCAAGGCATCCGCGATTGCTTTCCATGATGCAGGTGTACCATCTTGCCACACAAAGGTAGCTTCCGGATCTGCTTCAAGGACTTCTGCTTTCGTGCTCATAATGCGGGGAATCTCTCCGCTGTCCCATTCAATGTTTTCTTCAAACATCTTACCAATCCGGCATACAGTAAATTCTACTTCTTTTTCGCCGTCACTGATTTCGGTTTCTCCATCCAAAACGATGGTTCCTTTTTTATAGGTTTCGGATAATGCACCTACTCCCTGAGCTATCTGCAGCCTGGGAAAGCTGATATCGCTCGCATCGAAGTCACCAACCAAACCTTGTCCGGGCTGAATAGCCATAGACGATGTCGGACTGCCTTCAATAATATCTCC
>ERZ1046568.2943-NODE-2943-length-10605-cov-5.420569_pt1 | contig 10605 bp, 8 predicted proteins | sample MGYA00383092_ERZ1046568 | MGnify/ENA primary metagenome ERZ1046568 (study PRJEB29581, sample SAMEA5548362) | metagenome | biome: marine; feature: coastal; material: water | depth 1 m | study: Short-term variability in the microbial, nano- and picoplankton... | reverse complement strand
ATGCTAGGTAAAAAACTCATACTATATTACCTCCTAAAAATGCTTCCGTTGAAGATTTGAATATAATTTGAGCTTGTCCGAATATGCCTGCAATTTGATTCGCTGCATTAAAAGAATTAAACGCAGATAATCCCGCACCAGAAGTAAATACAACAGAATTAGATGTCTCAGCAATAAAGGTCGTGGTGTGTCCTGCAACCTGTGATGGAACTGTAATAGTAATCGGACCGCTGTTTTGTAATATAACAGTTGCTCCTCTATGTGTTTCACCTAATTCAAAACTTGCTGTTTCAGTAACAAATGAATTATTGGAAAGTGTGATTTTACCTACAGTGGTTGCACCTACAACTTCAAGAGCATTATTTATAAGGGTATTACCATCAACTTCTAACTTTTCTGTAGGAGAATCTGTACCTATACCAACATTACCGGTAAATGAAGGATCAGTAAACATTGTTGCCTTCGATTCATTCGTAACATTATCCAATCCAACTTGTGTTGCAGTTACAGCATGAGGATTCGTGGTATCACCGGTATGTGTATCAAGATCTGTTTGATCAATCTTTGTTGCTATGGCAGCAGTATTAGTCGCAATATCGGATGCATTAGATGATATATTACTAGTATTAGTTGCTATGTCAGCAGTATTGATTGCGACATCATCTTCCATTAAAGAAACTGTATATTCAATATCCGCAGCATACTGATCAATTAAAAGAAGTTCATCAGATAGTGATGCAATATTGTCTGCGATGGTAGTCGCAAAATCCTCGTCGTTATTAATCGCAGCAGCTAATTCAACTAAGGTATCAAGTGTTTCTGGAGCAGCACCAACAAGCGAGTTTAAATCAACTGTTCCTCCAACCCATTTTTTCTGCGATGCATCATACTTTAGAAATTGTCCATCAACTTTTGCAGTAGATTGTTGGACATCTACCAATTGTGATATTTTAACTGCACCACCACCGCCAATAATCGAAAGTTGATTATTTACAACTGATTTCCAATTCTTAAAATCTTTATCTGATTTAATTACAAAGGAATCTAATTCATCCTTCGCTTTATTAAATAAAGGTTCAATGATTTTATCTATATTAGGTAATTCAGCATCTTTACCATCTTCACCATTGAGACCTTGATCACCCCTTTCTCCTTGAATACCTTTCTCACCTTGCGGACCAACTTCACCCTGAATACCTTTCTCACCTCTTTCTCCTTGTGCACCAGTATCACCTTTGAGTCCTTGTAATCCCTGCTCACCTCTTTCTCCTTGTACACCGGTATCACCTTTTATCCCCTGAATACCTTGCTCACCTCTATCTCCTTGTGCACCAGTATCACCTTTTATCCCCTGAATACCTTGCTCACCTCTATCTCCTTGTGCACCAGTATCACCTTTGGGGCCTTGGATACCTTGCTCTCCTTTAATACCCCGCTCACCTCTTTCTCCCTGTGAACCAGTATCACCTCTTTCTCCTTGTGAACCAGTATCACCTCTTTCTCCTTGTGAACCAGTATCGCCTTTGAGACCTTTTTCTCCTCTTAATCCAGTATCACCTTTGAGACCCTTATCTCCCTTAGAGCCAGGTATAGATTCGAATATAATATCCTTTTTTTCTAACTGATTTACCTTATCAGAAAGTGGACTGATCTGCTTTTTAAGTTTCTTGTATAAAGCTACTGAGAAAGCATTATTAACATTATCTAAATTAGACATGATATTATTTATATCAATCTTCTAGTATCCTCGTCATACTATCAAACATCTTCTTTTGAGCTTCATGAAGATCTTCTTTTCTCTTTTCACTATCCTCTTCTATTTCGATTATATCTTGGCTTGTTTGATTTACTTCAATTGATTCTAGTTCCAAATCATCATCTGGTTCTTCTTTTTTCTCATCCTCAATCTCATTCTGAATTTGTCTAATATCTTCATCACTTTGGCGAAGAATTGATCTACGTACCCAAGCCTTTGAATAATATTGACCAACAAACTCACTAACAATATTGAGAGCCTCGACTCTCTCTTTGATGATTTCAGCTTCCTTCAATTCTGAGAAATAGTTATCTTCAACAAAATCAATTGAAATTGATTCTTCAATTGCTTCCCATTCAGACTGTTTAATAATACCCTTTAGAATAAGTTGAATTCTTAATGCATCAATCAATAGGAAAGAGAAACGTTTTCTCAATTTATCAATAAACTTCTGAAATTTAACTTCATCACGAGAGACCTCAGATGGTCGACCAAAGGCATAACCTGTATCTTGTTCAAGTCTTGCGACTGGTACATTTAATGATTTGTATAACTTCTTTTGAAAGAATACAACATCATCGATCTGTCCAAGATTTTCTCCACCTGGAAGTGTTGTGATTTCAGTACCTCTACCACCTTCTCTTCGGGGCATATAGAAATCTTCAAGCATCGACATATGGCGACGATCATCACGAATCTCACCCGTAGAAGAATCATATACGAGTTTGTTACGATATTTACTCATTACAGACTGTACATATTCTTCCGCCTTACCCTTTGGAAGATTACCAACATCGATATAAAAGATTCTTCTTTCTGGTGCACGTGATACACGATACATAACCAATGAATCTTCCATCATTCGAAGTTGATTCACCAACTTCATTGATTTATGTAGATGTGATATTACTTTCTCTTGATTGATATCTAATAAACCAGAGGGGCAAGAAACAATGGCTTCCTTAGCAATCTTAACACCAGAACCTTCACCATCTCCAGATTCAGAGTAAATATAATATTCAGCTATGATCTTGGGGACCTTAACACCTGTCTTCTGATCCAGTACCTTCTTTACTTCTTTAACCTTTTTAAGATACAGAGGATTGACTTGCCTAAGTTCCTTTATACCTTTATTAAAATTCTTTTCGTCTGTTACGACATGAAAATATAATCGACCATCAATATACCATTCTTTAAATAGTTCAGATGCTCTACGATTGAATTTATACAATGATAGAATTTTTCTAAATTCATCTTGAATCTGCTTTTTGATTGAATCTGGTAATTCAGAATCATTCATATTAAGATCAGCAGGCGCAGAATCATCTCCTGATGCGATAGCTCCATCAACAATATCATTAATAGCTTGATCACACTCGGGCTGTGATGCAGCTTCACGATATTTAACAATTAATTCGTTCTCACTATCATTACTAGTACCGTCAACATCAACATACTGGCCGTAGTAACCACCAGTTGTAACGACTGAAGATGATCCTTCATCATCACGTTTTGGGACAAATGATTTTAGATCTTTATCGAGTTTATTTTCTCGTGATCCAATCTTCTTAGTTATTTGATATCCGAACAATTCCATAATATTATTTATAAGAAAATACATGGGCTCCCCATAGAGAGGAGCCCATGATTTATTTAAGTTTTACGAAGTTGTACCAGATTCCCAATATTGGTAAGCCAGTTCAACTGTGAATTCTTCAATTGCATCGTTTGATTCATAGCTCAAATCGATTGCAGCAACATTAATAGGATATGCACCACGAATAGTGTATGTCTTAGTAACATTACCTGCTTTATCGAGTTGTTCGATAGCCATGTCTGCTTGATAGTCTGTTGGATTTGATAAGCCTGTGTTATTCACATGCTCATTCATTCCATTCATCCAACGTTCCATTGCATTACGAACTTCCATACCAGTGTCATTGAGAACAGTAATTGTCCAATTCTCAAATGTACGATCACCAGCAATCTTCAATTGGCGACCACGAAATGGTACATCCAATTGAGCAATAGTGCTGCCAGGTAGTTGAGCACCCTTACACATGAAAGATGTAAGTTCAGTGTCACCTGCAGCATATGCCGGGAAGTTAACAATTGCCTTGAAGAGGTTAGGGCGTGCGCCCCCACCGATTAATTTTGATTTAAAATCATCTACTCCTAATGTTGCCATAATAGTTATTTCCTTTCTTTATTTATAATTATTTACCAACGATTTCAGAGAATTCAACTCCTGTGCGCGTCGCAATGAAGTTGAGTGTAATGAAGTTAATCGAACGAGCTGGTTTGATGTAGATATCAGCAACAAAACGATTAGAATCAATCACTTGACCTGTATTGTTAGTTTCATCACATACAACCAAGAAGTCAGTAACACCACGACGACCCTTAACATCCCGAAGGAATGGTTCTGTCATATTACGGAACATCGAACGAGTGAATTCATCATTCAATTCGAATAGTTGATATTTAGCAGCTGTTGCAATTGCTTTCTCAAGAACAATAAACAGTCTGCGAACATTGATTCTATCAAATGCAGATGGTTTTGATTGAGCAGTCTTATCACCGAAAAGGACTATGCCTTGACCGGGGAAAGAAGCAATTGGATTGATTCGAGATTTATAAAGCTCATCTCTGTCAGCTTGCTTTGGATTGTAAGCCAGTTTTGTGATACCCAGAAGTTGACCACGATTGTAACCAGCAGGTGAGAACCAAGGTTCTGCAACATCATCTGTGTTAGCACAAAGACCTGCAATGTGACCACAAGCAGGAATCCAGATATATTTATCTGCATACTTATTGTATGTGTAAATTGCAGTTGAATCTAATACAGCATATGATGTAGATGTAATACCATCACACCATTCTTTAACATCAGTTAAAGGTGCATTACCAGTGCTATCCTCGATAGGAGGAGAACAGAAAACAACAATGTCTTTGCGTTGATTTGCTACTGTGATGAGATGCTCAGCAATCGTATCAGAACCGTTATTATCATTATATGCAAATACAAGATTAACATCAACAGTCTCTGCATCAGAGAATAGATCGATACCACTTGTGATATCACCTTCGACAACTGATGTTTGATCAGCACCACTTGTAAATGAGTGTGTTCCTGCTGCAACTGAAGAGCCAACATATAGATAATTAGAATTCTGATTGATCAAATCAATATAATAGTTGTTCGATCCATCTTCCTTCTTAGCACCTTCTGTTGTACCAACAAATTCCCATGTTTCAAGAATTGTGCCTTGAGTTCCAGTAAGTTCACCATCAGAATCTGTTATGATAATGTGATATTCATTAGCGTCAGGAGCACCATCGAAAGCATCGGTTAAAGGTTCGGTTCTTACTTGATTACCATTACCATCATCGATAAGGACACGACCAGCATTAAATGCACCAGTATCAAAAATATCAACTTGGATAGAGTTACCTAAAGAACCTGCGTATCTAGCATAAAGAACTCCTTGTAGAGTGATTCCACTTTCAAAGTGTGTTTCATTCTTAATTAAGAGACCATTAGAAACAGTATCAGTAGCTTCTATTAATGAATAATTACCCGCGGCGACTACTGGTGTGCCATCAACCGAGATTGTAGTATTATCCAAATCATAATCAGCACCAGAGTTATCAACAGTAACCGAAGTTACAGCAAATGTAAGATCAACTGTAAGATCATTCAATGCCGCAGCAGGACTGTCTTCAATATTAATTGTAGAAAGACCACTAACACTAGCTGGGATAGAAGAGATTGTATCTGAAGAAAGTATTGATAGTGCAATAGTATTAGGACTTGCAACTAAATCAATAGCATCAACAAGCAATGTTACGCTATTACCAAGACCAAGATCAACACTAATTGTTTCACCCTCTAAAATAGCTAAACTTTCAAAGTCACTACCTTCAGTATTAACTGTTACACTATCAACGGTGTAACCAGCTGAAAGAGTAGCATCTATTCCAGTGCCATCTACTGTAAGTGAAACATCAGATGTTAGCCCACTTGCAAGTGGATTAGTTAAAGATACACTAGCGATTCCGCCTGTATTAATAAGCACTGAACCACTAACAGCATTTTTAAGTTGATTACTACTTGTTCTTACACTTTTAAGAGAATTTCCATATTTTAAAAATGAAGATGCTGTGAAGAATGATTCTGCGTAAAAAGCATTTGGAGTACCAAACACTGAAGCAAGTTCTTTTTCAGAACTTACAAGTTGTATCTCTTCAACTGGACCCCAGCGAAAAGGACCAGCAAATCCACCAATGGAGGTAGATACTGCCGGTATTACATTAGTTAAGTCGATTTCTTTAACCTCGACTCCGGGTGATACCATGAAACCCATAGTTGTGTCCTTTCAGTTATTGTTTATTATAAGATAGATGCATAATAAGAATTTTATCAATAATACTATTTATAACTATGATGATTTTTAGAATCCGAGCCAGTTTTTAGTATCTCGAACAAGATTGTCATATGCTTCAGTGTTCACATTTGAACTTTGTTTATTATCTTCAATGAATCCAAAAGGTAAAAGATCTTCTTCAATTTCTCTTATTCTATCTTCATATAACATGCCTTTTAAATCCATATCAAGTATATTACCAAAAGCATCAGAAGATATGAACCAAGCAAATAAAACTAAATTCATCATAAGATCATCATGATTGCCAACAGATGCGGCATATGAAGAACCATGTGCCTCAAATGTAGCTATTTCAGAAATAGTATCATGATCTACAATTTCTAATTTTTTAAGTTCAATCAAATCTTTTAAATTTGAACATCCTATCCTTTTAACCCGTTTTGTCATTGTGACACCAATGCCGCCAGCTTTAGTAGAAGATTGAACAAAAGTATTTTCATATTCATACTCATAATACACAGCATTACAGACAACCTGTCCAACATCATTATTCTCAATCAGAACAATTGCTTCATTATAAAGATTAGCTACCTTGACAATAATATCTGGAAAAATCATTGGAGATATTATATTATCTTTAAATGTACACACCTGTTTAAATCTATCTGCTTGAACATCAAATATACTAAATGTGGAATAATCTTGTCCTCGACCCTTTGATACATCCACACACATTACATAAGTGTGACCTACTATAGGCTTTTCATAGTATGATACACTATTCTTATATTCAATTGGATCAATTCCTTTTAATCCTAGAATAGTATCAGAATTAATAAGTGTATTGGATCGACCGTGAAAAGAGTTACCAAATTCTTGTTCGAATTGAAGTTCTGATGTATTTGCTATGGTCTGCTTTTTCCATTCTTCATCACGACCAGGAACATCCCACCAATCGACTCTAAAGTCTTTGAATTCATTTCTATTTTGAACAGCACCTTCATATATTCTATGAAATATATTTCCCACACCGTTAGCTGTTGATGTTATAATAACCTTTGTTTCTTTACCAGCCGAAACAACAGGATATGTCGATGTATAAAATTCAGCAGCATTCTCAACGAAAGCAAACTCATCAAGGAAAAGAAGATTGACAGACAGACCACGAATAGAGGAGCCAGAAGTAGCAGCAGCTATGATCTTTGTATTATTTGCGAATGTGATGTTACCTTTATTTAACGCCTTACATCCAGGTTGAAGAAAGAATGGAAGATTCTCAAGTGCAAGCGTAACACGAGATAACATCTCTCTTGCAGTGGCACCCTTATTAGCTAGAATAGCAATCGTTTTTTCTGGGTGAAAGACCGCATACCATAGAATATAAATGACTGTGCTTATAGATTTACCTGATTGGCGGCAAGCGAGAACGATAGAGAATCTATTCTCGTTGAAGTGCTTGAACATCCTTTCTTGATAATCATATGGTTTAAATGGAACTAAACCATCATCGAGAGAAATGACTTTAATATACTTCTCAGCAAAGTATATCGGATCTTTCATACACTTTACATACTCAGATACCTCTTCTTGTGTGAAGCTATCTTGGATACCATCTCGCTTAACTAAATTATTTCCAAGGTAACCCTTATCTCCATTAACTAATGTCATCACTCTTACTCAAAAACTTCTGTAGTTCAGTAGTAGAACCAACAAAGATCGCATTATTTGTGGTACTACCAGAAGTTGATACTTTTTGTTCTTCAGATTGTGTAAGTTCTTTTCTCTTCTTCTGAAGTGTGATCAATTGATCCATCATATCAGTAGTAGTCTTAAACATACCAGCAAGAACTTCGAATGCTCTTGGATGCTCAGTCTCACTTGCGAGAGCCATCATATTATCAATGGCTTCTTCTGCTTTAGAGATTAACTCTTTAATCTTATCTCTTGAATAAACATAATCTTCCTCTGTATCAGCAACAATCTCAGTCTGAGCTACCTCAGTTTTTATCTTTTTTAATTGTTGTGGAAGGTTTGTTTCAAGTGCTGTTAAAATATCATCTTTAGTTTTATGCATAATATAACTACGGTGAATCATCAAAACCGAATGTGGTAATCAATGTAAAGTTATCTGGAGTATCATTTTCTGAACCTAATTTTACATTGACTCTATCGAGCGCTTCAGGTGTAGAATTTGGATCTGTATCATTATACATATCAACTGTAACATCTCGTATGACCGCTTTCGGAACAACTGCTCCAGTAAATCTTACTTTCATTGAGAAACTTAATGTGTAAATTATAGTACCTCTAGTTTCAAAATCGCCTTCATATTCATTAGGAATAGAAACAGAATTTAATATAATAGGAACATCGACTGATGTATTAGGTCCATTCATACCATTAATTGCAACTGTATATTCTGGTGTGAATGTAGGTAAAATCTGTTCAACTATCTGAAGAGCCTCATCTTGAGTCTTTGAAATGATATTTAATTCCATAGTCAAAGTATATGGCACACTTTGATTTAAAGTATCTCTAATTAAAGATGAATCAGAAGATGGATAAAATGTCTTATTCATCTTATTTAAACTGATCGAAGAATCATAAGATAGATCAGTTATTTCAAAACTCATTCTGGGTACCTTTATCGCAATATGTTCATCTCTACTACTCGATTGTTCAAGTCTAGCTAAGAACTTTTGTCTTGGACCATATGAGATTGGTACTCTTTCCTCGACACCGCCATGTTTAACTACACGAATGTTATTGAAGATAGTTCCAAAAACTGAAACTGATTTCTTAAGTGTCTGATTATAAAAGTGTGTTCCTGTAAGCATTATGTTATATCTGGTATTCCAAATGGATTTTGTTCACTGAAATCAATAAAATTGCCATCTGCAACAAATGATTCAAGTTCTTCATTATCAGCAAATGCATCATTATCTTCTATATTCTTAAAATCATTATCTCTTGATAGTATCTCATAAGATGCACTTGAATCAGAACCAATTATATTTCCATTAGTATCATTTGTGACACCTAAGGATGTGTTACTACCATCACTGGATGTGATACCAACTATATCAAGTTCACCGTCACGAATTTCTGCGACCTCACCACTAACTGTTAAAGAACCAACAACTTGTGTTATATCTTCACCCAATTCAAAAGTTCCTGTACCTGTTCCTAAATTTATAGTAGTCCTACTTGCAAACTTAGTCTCAAATCCATCAATCTCTGTGACTCCAGTATCAATAGCCTCATTACTATATTCGAATAATTCACAACTTAATTTAAATGTTGGAATATTTTGGAGTTGATAGAAAGGTGTTTCTTCTTCAACATAACGAATTTCGAATAATCCCTTTACAAGTGGAAAGTATATTAGATCACCTTCTTGAGGTCTAACTTCAGCCTTAGGTTGAAATCTTCCAACAAGCTGCTCCCATCTACGATTAGAAACAACAAGTTTCATCTGATCTCTCATTTCTAAGCCGAACTTAGAAAGTAAATCACCTTCTCCCTCGAAACCGTCAATATTTTCAACATACATTTCGATTTGGAAAGCTTCACCAAATTCATTTAATGCTGCTTCATTAAATATACCATCTTCATTGATAATAGTCCTTGGAAGATAGTAAACATCGTGGCCATATATACGAAGACCTTCTATGACTATATCTTCATAGAGATTCTTCTCAGATGTTGCGCCTAAACTGAAATATTGATTCCTTGGCATATTATGTATTTATCCAACAAAGAAGTCGGGTGGCATCTCGTATGTGAGTTGCATCTCTTCTTCAATCTTCTCAATATCTTGAACAGCATCATCATAAATCTGGCGACCATTTAAAGTAACTCCACCTGGCAACTGGATTCCTTCAAACTTAATAAGATTTAATCCCCACTGGCGTTTAATAAGTGCAGTCGCATATTTCTTAAGGAAACGATCATTATAAACATCATTATATGTATCTGGATCAATTGTCTCATAGCCTTCAACGATGATATATTCACCTTCACCAATCTTTGAATTCCAATCTGCTTCAATATATAATCTATTTTGATGCCTGGAGAATGTTGAAAGTTGTTGCATTCCATTCACCTGTCGATCAATTAAAGAAAGATATTGTTTAGTCATTTCATAATGAACTAATCCTTCCGCCTGATGTAAATCAAATATATCATTTAGATGAATTTGATAATCAACTGAAAACATACCAGTGGAGTGTTTTGAACTACTAAATGGAAAGACTCTATTTACGAATAAAAGATTATCTGGTAAAGTAATATAACCGTTATCAATATCATCAGATGTTACTTGATGCTTACGATATACTCTCACAATAGCATCAGAATGATATTCTTGATAGAATTGAATTGCTTCATCAAGTCTATCCTCTACTTGATCTTCATCAACATTAATCTCGATAACTGGCGCACCTAGAGAGCGTAAGCAAT
>ERZ1046568.2941-NODE-2941-length-10607-cov-5.950815_pt1 | contig 10607 bp, 13 predicted proteins | sample MGYA00383092_ERZ1046568 | MGnify/ENA primary metagenome ERZ1046568 (study PRJEB29581, sample SAMEA5548362) | metagenome | biome: marine; feature: coastal; material: water | depth 1 m | study: Short-term variability in the microbial, nano- and picoplankton... | reverse complement strand
AAGCGGTGATTGAAAAAATTGATATCCTCCGCGAGCAGCTGCGCTGGACTATGTTCCTTACCGGTAGCAAAGACCTGAAACAGTTGCAGAAAGCACCGCTGATAAACGACTAAACTATTCGGTTATAAAGTAATCGTTGTATGCGGAGAAACCATTGAGCCATATTCAAACTGAGATCATCGCCGGTATCGGGCTGATTACTCTCAACCGCCCACAGGCGCTAAATGCCCTTACCCTGCAGATGGTCAACAGCCTGACTACTGTGCTCAGCGACTGGATGGAAAATCCCAAAGTAGAGATTGTCGCCATACGCGGCAATAGCAAACAGGGCCCCTTTGGTACCTTCTGCGCCGGTGGCGATATCCGCTTTTTCCACAATGCCGCCATTGCCGGCGACCCGGCTCTGGAAGCATTTTTTACCGCCGAGTACCGCCTGAACAATTTTATCTACAACTACCCAAAACTCTATATCGCCTTTATGGATGGCGTCATCATGGGCGGTGGCATGGGACTCGCACAGGGCGCTGATCTGCGAATTGTCAGCTCGGGCACCAAGATGGCCATGCCAGAGACCAATATAGGCCTGTTCCCGGATGTTGGCGGCGGCTACTTCCTCAGCCGCTGCCCCGGTTCCAGTGGTGAATACCTGGCCCTGACCGGACAGATGCTATCTGGTGGTGATGCACTGGCCCTCGGCCTAGCCGATGGGCTGGCCGCCGCAGAAGCCATGCCCAATCTCTGGAATAGCCTCACCGACAATCCGCAGCAGAGCCCCATGGAGCGTCTGGAAAAGCTAAAAGCCCAACTGAACAAAACCACAGCAACACCCCAATGGCTGGATAGGCAAATCGACTCTATCTTTAGCCTGCCAACCCTGATGGAGATTATCCAGGCCCTGGCAAATGCCGATAATCCTTGGGCAAAAGAGACATTACACAGCCTGCGCCAGCGCTCACCGCTAATGCTGTATATCACCCTTGAGCAGATTCGCCGCGGACGCCAGTTGAGCATCGCCGATGAATTGCGGATGGAACGAACCATGGTGCAGCACTGCTTTAATCCCCAGCACCTTAAACGCAGCAGCAATAACTGTGAAACCGTTGAAGGTATTCGCGCACTGGTGGTGGACAAAGATCGCAATCCGCAGTGGAATCCATCGCGTATTGAAGATGTTACTGCGGAGATGGTGAAACCCTTCTTCGACAATCCATGGCCACAGGGGCAGCACCCTCTCGCCAATTTAAAATAGCCGCTATAAAACAGAAGGCCAACCCATGCATCTCCATGAAGAACAGATCACCTGCCCCTTCTGCTGGGAGAGCATCACCATACTGATCGACCCCTCAGAGTCCCAAACCTATACCGAAGACTGCTTTGTCTGCTGCCGCCCCATCCTGATCCAAACCCATGTTTATGGTGATGAAGTCAGTGTCGAGGTTACCCAGGAAGACTTAGGCTTTTAAAAATCTCATATCTAAAATCTCTTATTTAAAAACTCTCATCTGACCCCAATTTACATGACCCCAATTTACAATTTATTAAATTGCCATCAACTCCTGTACTATGGCCCGCATAAAAATTATTGACCTCAATTCCTATAGCGTAAGGCTCTAATCCATATGGCCCTAAGTGCAACCATCTGCAAAGCAGAACTTAATGTGATCGATATGGATCGGCACTACTACCAGCAACACAGCCTGACCATCGCCCAACACCCCTCGGAAACCGATGAGCGCCTAATGGTGCGACTGCTGGCTTTTGCCCTGCATGCCAGAGATTCACTGAGCTTTACCAAAGGCCTCAGTACCGACGATGAACCGGATCTCTGGCAGAAAAGCCTCAGCGATGATATCGAGCTGTGGATTGAGTTGGGTCTGCCCAGTGAGAAGCGATTAAAAAAGGCCTGTGGGCGATCCCAGCAAGTGATTGTTTATACCTATGGCAGCGGCGGTGCGGATATGTGGTGGAAGCAGATGGAATCTCAAGTGGCCAGGTTTAAAAATTTAACTATTAGGCATATAGACCCGGATACCACTCAGGCACTGGCGGGATTAATGCAGCGCAATCTTGATGTGCAGGTGAGTATTCAGGATAAGGAGATTAGCTGGAATTCTGGGGAGTTAAATCTGAGTTTTATGCCAGAGGAGCTTTACTAAAAAGTTATTGTCTTCCTGGCCGACTATCCTCCATTAACTTATCCAATTTAGATTGCGCTTTTTTAATATTCTCCAAATCCACAACTTCAATCATCTCGCATTCATCGCGAACCATTTCCTCAATACTGGTTGGGTAATGCCTACAGTCTTCAGGTCTGCTGTGGTAGATAGAGCAGGTATATTTTTCTTTGCCCAGACCGGGCTCTATTTCCAAGAAAGGACAGCGGCTTAGTTGCACGCCGGTATCCGGACAAAACCAGATTTCATTATCTTTTACATATTGATAGATATGCGGCTGGAATAGCTCCCATAGTTCGATCTCTTGCGCTGTTGCAGAGAGTGCACCATCGCCGTATTTGATGCAGCACTTACCGCATTGGTTACAGTCTTTCATAGGCTATAAGGGCTTTGTGTAGATAGTTGAAATTGTATCACCAACGCCGCCTTTGAGCTTACCCCCTGCCCATAAGCTTAATTTTAAGGCATGGAAGAATTTCTCCATAAACATTACACTGCACGCCATCAGAAACCCTCACGCAGTCAGTGGCTTTCCACTCCAGCAGGATTCCAATGAAAAAGACCTTTAAATTAGAGCATCCGAAAATTAAAGTGCCCCGCGTCGTTGACTCGGTAAAGCATGAAATAAAAAAATACCTCAAAAAAGAACGTAAAAATACTCTGCCCACCGGCGCTAAGTATTGGGGTTTCGACTGCAAACTTGGCGCATCTGAAGAGACTGCTGTTGAGGTGCAACTGCCATCGCTGTCAAAAAGCATCGATGCGCTGGTAGAAAGAAATATTATGACCATCTATGTGGAAATAACCGCCAAAGCCCTTGCGGGTGGTGGAACGCCGGCTATCGAGAAACCGGAAGAGTCGCCAGAGACAGAAGAACAGCCGCCAGAGGAGCAAGCAGTTCAAACGACCGATCAGACGGCTCCCCAGACAGCTCCCCAGACGGCAAAGTCAATATGGCCCACACAGTCTCTAAAATCTTCACAGGAGGACTAATCATCGATAACAATGATATCTTGCGCCGTGTGCGCTATGTGTTTGATTTTAGCGATCCGCTAATGCTCTCTATCTTTAAACTCGGCGGCTATGAAGGCAGCAGAGCTGAGCTAAAAACCTGGCTGGCACGTGAAGGCGAGCCCGACTATGTGCTCTGTGAAGATATCAATCTTGCCCGTTTTCTCAATGGCCTGATTATCAAGAATAGAGGCCCCAGAGAAGATGGTATCCCTGAGCCAGAAAAGCGTGTCAGCAATAACAGTGTGTTGCGTAAATTAAAGATCGCCCTAAATCTTCAGGCTGATGATATTCTTGAGATACTTAAACTCAATGACCTGGTTTTAAGCAAGCATGAGCTGAGTGCCCTGTTTCGCCGACCTGATCATAAAAACTATCGCGAATGTTTGGATCAGGTGCTGCGTAATTTTCTTGATGGCATGGAAAAGCGCTATAGGAAAAAAATTAAGTAGATCGAGCTATACCGACGATTGGCAGACCTGTGTTTAAAACTTTCGAGTCTCACCAATATCCATCACCCAACTTTTATCAGCACCCAATATTGTCTCCTTGGCCGCAGTTTTAAAGCGTAACGGCGGCTCAGAAAGAGGTTCATCAGACAGATCAAAGGTTCCAAAGTGAATTGCCAGCGCAGTATCTGCCTGCACATCCAAAGCTACCTGCACGGCCTCTTCAGGATTCATATGGGTTTCAGCCATCATGGCATGAGGCTCGTAGGCACCAATAGGCACTGCAGCTAGATCAAAAGGTCCAAGTTTTGCACCGATCTGCTTAAAGCCTGCAAAGTAGCCTGTATCGCCAGCAAAATAGAAACGCTTTTCGCTTCCGATTACCGCCCAGGATGCCCAGAGAGATTTTCGGGTATCGGATAGATTGCGCTTGCTCCAATGCTGAGTTGGCAGGCAGTGAACCTGGATATTGTTGTAGCGAGCGGTTTGTCCCCAATCCAGTTCCTGCACCTGGCTTATGCCATTTTCAATCAACAGATCAGCATTGCCCAGAGGGACAAAAAAGATTGTGTCGGGATTGCGGGCGGCCAATTTACGCAATGTGGGTAGATCTAAATGATCGAAGTGATTATGTGAGATCACCACAAAGTCGATGACAGGTAAATCCTCGATTGCCATCCCCGGATCAACCCAGCGACTCGGTCCAACCGGTGGTAGCGGGCTGGGTGTTTGCGACCAGATCGGGTCGGTTAAAAAGCTTATCCCTTGCATCTGTACTAACAGGGTGGCATGGCCTATCCAGGTGACAGTGGGCACGGTGCTGTTGTCGCGCAAAAAGGCACCTTCATTGGTAACCCGCTCGGGCGCGCCGTTATCACTGCGAAATAGAGTGCCAAAGCGACGCAGATAAAATCCCAGTCTTACCGGCAGTGAACCATGGGAAAGCTCACCATTTTGATTGGTAAAGCGCCCCTGATTATCTCTTGGGGCGCTTTCGAAGTCAGGGCTTTCTATAAGCTCAGGGCTGTTAACTAGCCCAAGGCTGCCAACTAACTCAGGGCTGCTCTGCACCTGCAGGCTGGTAATAGCGAGAATAAAACCGATAGTAAACAGTCGGCGAAATAATTGTTTTTTTAGCATACTGTTAATACCGCTTCCGTCATTCCCGCAAAGGCGGGAATCTAAGTCTTACGTGGTGAATTTGACCAGTACTGGCCTGCGCCAGCATGACGGGCTGTACCTTCTGATGGAGATCCCAGCCCCAGCCTTCGCTGGGGTGACGTTCCTTCGCTGGGATGACGTTCTTAAGCTGTCTTTTTAGAAAAAAGTAACTCGATTTCTTCTAACGATTTACCCTTGGTTTCCGGCAGCAACCAGGCCACTAAAACCAAACCGATAACCGCAAATACACCGTAGGAGAAGAATGTCAGTGCGGCGCCGAAAGTACTTAACTCCCAGGGAAACAGCAGCTGCACAAAGAAGCTCACCATACTGTTAATCATGCCCACACAGGAGATCGCCACACCGCGTAACTGATTGGGGAAAATCTCGGCAAACAGCGCCCACATAACCGGCCCCAGTGACATCGCAAAGGAAGCAACAAAACCCAAAATACCCACCAGAATCAGAATTGCATTTATATTGGTAGCAGTTTTAATAAACTCGCTTTCATAATCACGCGCCGCACTGGCACCAATGGTTTCTGCCAACGCCGCTTTAAAGTCAACATCACTCTGATAGACCGTACCCACCATAGCGTTAAGGGCACTGGTATCAACATTCTGCTGAATGCTCTCTATCTGCTCAATCTGCACAATACCCTCGGCATTTAATTCATAGGTCGCCTGAGAGAAACCATAGGTGCAGAGCGCCATACTAATAGCAATACCGCTAAGGCCAACCAGCAGTAGTGGTCGGCGTCCCCAGCGGTCAATTAGAGCGATGGCCACCAGGGTAAATAGCACATTAGTCAAGCCGACCAGCACCGCCTGGGCAAAGGCCGCATCGGTGCCTATACCACTCTGTTCAAAGATTGTCGGAGCATAGAAGAAGATCGCATTGATACCAGTTATCTGTTGCACCACGCCGACAATAATGCCGACGATTAGCGCCAGGCGCATTTTGGGGCCCAGCACGCTCTTAATACGCATCCACAGAGCGCCATTTTCGCTGTCATAGCTGTTTTTAATAACCTCGATTTCGCTATCGATCTGGTCGGCGGGCATCAGCTTGGCCAAAATGTCCCGAGACTCTTGCTCGCGACCATTGTTCATCAGCCAGCGCGGGCTATCGGGGATCATAAACAGACCGAGGAAAAATATTGTCGCCGGAATAATTTCAACACCGAGCATCCAGCGCCAGGTATGCGCATCAAAACCCCAGGCAGCCACCCATTCAGCGCCAGAGGTACTCGCATTGATAATAAAGTAGTTGGCGAAATAGGCCGCAGAAAGACCGACCACAATATTCAGCTGATTAATGGAAACCAGCTTGCCGCGCAGTTTTGCTGGTGCAATTTCGGCAATATACATCGGCGCAATCATCAGCGAGGTAAAGGCGAGACCACCAATTGCACGGGCCGTCACCAGCATCATATACGAAGATGCAAAGGCCGAAGCGAGGGCCGATATAAGATAGAGAAAGGCGATAAGAATCAGAACCTTTTTACGCCCAAGAGCATCACTTAAAGGACCGATTACCAGAGTGCCAAATACCCCGGATAGGGTTGGGGCAGCAACGACAAAACCGGACTGTATAGGTGTCAGGTCAAACTCGACAGTCACAGCGCCTACCACGCCAGAGATAACAGCGGCATCAAAGCCAAAAACAAAGCCGCCAAGGGATACGATAACGGCACAGTAAAGTGCGTAAGAGATACGGTGGTCCATGAAAATTCCAGTAGTGTTTGTTGTAATTATTTTTAATTGACGCTCGAGCGTTTTATTATTTTTTAAAATTGTTGTTTTATTGCCGCCATCTGTCGCTGAAAGGCACGACTGTCATCCCAGCTAACCACCTCGGACTGCAACTTTCCAGCCAATAGGTCACAGCTTACCTGTTCGATTTGATGATTAAAACCTTGTTGAGGCCGCTCTACCCCAAAGCGATCAATACAGTCGGGGCCCTGATAGAGTTTCACTTCCCTGGCTGCCCAGTAATCGGCAATGGTTAGGGTGCCGCGATCACCAATCAGGGTTAAGTAATTATTTAATTTGCTGCGAAAGGATGTCGTCAGCTGCGCAGTCGCTTCACTATTACTCTGGCTATCAATATAGGTATTAAGAATAACCACATCGTCCTCAACCCCATTATCCGCCTTATGATGCCAGACCGTCTGGCTATTCGGATCCTGCTGCAGAAACATCCAGGCCATAGCAATCGGGTAGATACCCATATCCAGCAGACAACCGCCGCCAAGACGATCGCTGTACTCCCGGGAATCCGGGTCGTAGGGCATTGGAAAACCAAACTCGGCTTTAACATGGCAGAGTTTGCCGATCCGTCCGTCATTCACCCACTCACGAGCCTTTTGGATTACCGGCATAAAGTATGTCCACATCCCCTCCATAAAATAGCGCTGCTCCTGCACAGCCACAGCAATCACCTCTTCCAGTTCGGCGGGTGTAACGGTGGCCGGCTTTTCGCAGAGTACATGTTTACCGGCGCGCAGGGCGGCAATTGTCTGTTGCTTATGATGGCTGTGGGGCGTGGCAATATAGATTGCATCTATATTCGGATCGGCAAGAATTTCCTCGTAACTGCCGTAGGCCGTGGGTATTGAGAAATCATCAGCAAAGGCCTGGGCGCTTGATAACTGTCGCGAGGCAACTGCGGTCAGTGTGGCATGGGGTGCATAGTCGATATCTGTAGCAAAGGTTCTGGCGATACGGCCAGCGCCGATAATGCCCCAGCGGATTTGGGTGTCTGGGGTATAAGCAGTAAGGGCGTCCTGGCTCATAAGCGTGAATCTTGTTTCGCAATATTTCTAAGGGTCTTAAGGAAATCTATATTTTAGTAAATAGTATCACCGTTTAGGGACGCCAGTGTTAGGGAAATCAGAGCCAATAGAGAGCTTTATATAAATATCCCGCTTGCACATCTTGTTGTGCACCTCTACAATAAGTACATAAATACGTACATGTACAGGATTAACATCATGAAAAGCATCAGCTATACCACCGCCCGAAGTAACCTTGCCAAAACAATGGAGCGGGTATGTGAAGACCACGCCCCCATTACGATTACCCGCCAGGGTGAAGGTGCTGTGGTAGTGATGTCGATGGATGACTATCAAGCCCTGGAAGAAACTGCTTATCTTCTTAGAAGCCCAAAAAACACCCGAAGATTGATTGAATCTATTGCCGAGCTTGAGAATGGCAAAGGACAGGAGAAGGAACTGATTGAGTGAAATTAATTTTTGCGGAAAACGCCTGGGAAGATTACCTGTATTGGCAAAAGACCGATAAGAAAATGCTTCAACGTATCAATACGCTTATTAAAGATATTAAGAGAGAGCCATTTGAGGGTATTGGTAAACCGGAGACATTAAAGCATGCGCTTTCTGGATATTGGTCTCGCCGGATTAATGATGAGCATCGGATTGTTTATAAGATTTATCAGGAGTCGATTCTTATTGCTCAGGTGCGGTATCACTACTGATCTAGGCTAATAGCACTCGGGAAATTCGAGTCTGACCCTAATTTCTTTGGAAATTCTCATCTGACCCCAATTTCTTTTCTCTCATCTGACCCCAATTTCTGGAAATTCTCATCTGACCCCAATTTCTCAATTTCTCCAATTTCTCCAATTTCTTTAGGTTCAAGTATTTTTACCTAGTCAATGATAAGAGTCATTTCAACAACCAAACCATAGCCCCCTCCAACATCGCCTGATGCTCGGGCTCATCATAAGCACTGGCCTGATGCCCCAGCGCCGAATAAAACACTGTGCCCTCACCCACCTTATGATGCCAAATCACTGGATGATCCTCGCCCATGGCAATTTCATCCTTAATCTCGTACTCCGTCTCATCAACTGTCGCCAATACAGTTACACGATCGCGGGGTGACTCGGCAAAGCTATACCACTCCTCCTCGCGCTGCCAATACTCAGGCAGGAATGCCATCGCCGGATGCATATGATCTTCAATATGGATAGTTGCCTCACGAAACTGCGGAAACATTGGGTGACCAATAAACTGGGCGCCGATTAATTGCTGTGGATGCCAGGACCAGCTGTATTCAGGATCGCCGCCAGTGCCGTGAATCGCCATTACCGAACCGCCGTTTTCCACATAGGCTTTAAAAACCTCGCGCTGTTCTGCGGTAAGCACATCACCGCTAACATTCGACCAGATCACCAGATCAAACTGGGCCAGATCTTCGCTGTTATGAATGGCGGCATTTTCTGTGTAGAAACTGTTCCAGCCGTTTTTAATGGCGATATTTTCAAATAATTTTCGTGCGGCGGGGATGGCTTCCAGATGTCTAAAGCCATTGGTCTTGGAGAAGATCAGTATCTTTGTTTCCAGCTCAAGAGTCGGAATCTCCGGGGCTACCTGATCATAGGTGGGCTCGGGAAATAGTGCGGCTTGGTATTTGTAGGCCATCACTGCCAATACGCCAATTGCCACGACAATCATCAGGGCCAGTGCTTTAAACCAGCCTTTGCGCCAGAAACGAATTTTATTTGGGGTCATTGCAATATACCTTTTTAATCAAGCTTTTTTTAAATCAGGCCTTTTTTAAGTTGTGAAACCGCGTAATCGCAAGCTCTGGCGGTTAAAGCCATATAGGTTAGCGAGGGATTCACGCAGGACGATGACACCATACAGCTGCCATCGGTAACGAAAAGATTGGCGATATCATGGGTCTGGTTCCATTTATTCAGCACTGACTCGCCTGGGTTATCGCCCATTCGCGCTGTACCCATTTCGTGGATACCGGCGCCGGGCGGATTGGTATCTGAGTTAGTTTGATAAAACACAGCTCCAGCGGCGCGGAAAATCTTCTCGGCTTGAACGGCCATATCTGCGCGGGCTTTAAGTTCATTGTCTCTAAATTCCATATTCACACGCACCTGGGGAATACCAAAGCGATCGGGTTTTGTGCGGTCGAGGCTAATTCGATTGTCTTCGTGGGGCAGGCATTCACCAAAACCGGCAATACCCACTGCCCAGTAGTTGCCGGGTTTGGTCAGGGTATCTTTATAGGCTTTGCCAAAGCCTTTGGTATTGGCCAGATCCGCCCAGTGGGGGCGCAGGGAGTTGCCCTGAAAGCCATAGCCGCGAATAAACTCGGCATCGCTGTCCTGCTTTTGGTTATTTCTAAACCGCGGGATATAAAAGCCGTTGGGGCGGTTGCCGTAATAATAGCTATCGAGATTATCCAAAAATACCGCTGAGCCAATAATGCCGGTGGTGTGGTCCATCAGATATTTACCCAGCACCCCGCTGCTATTGGCCATGCCATTGGGGAAATGCTCGGAGGCAGAGTTAAGCAGTATCTGGGTGGAGGCTATGGTTGAGGCGCAGAGAAACACTATTTTGCTGCTAAATTGCAGACGTTCACCACTTTTAGCATCAATAACATGCACAGTAGAGATACGTTTGGTTTTTGGATCGTACACCAGACGCTCTACTACCGAGTCCGGTCGCAGGGTCAGCTGGTTAGTGGCGCGGGCCGCTGGCAGTGTTGAACTCTGGGTACTGAAATAACTGCCAGTGGAACAACCTCGCTCGCAGGGGCCGCAGTAATGGCAGGCGGCGCGACCGCGATGGTTCTGAGTTAGCACGGCACTGCGGCCGATGGTCATGGTGACCTTGGGAAGCTTTTTTGCCAGCCGCTGTTTGATGGTTTTTTCAATACCGTGCATTTTCATCGGCGGTAAAAACTTGCCATCTGGCAGCTGGGGCAGTCCCTCAGCCTGGCCACTGACGCCAATAAAGTCCTCTACATAGTCATACCAGGGGGCT
>ERZ1046568.2940-NODE-2940-length-10608-cov-6.515019_pt1 | contig 10608 bp, 18 predicted proteins | sample MGYA00383092_ERZ1046568 | MGnify/ENA primary metagenome ERZ1046568 (study PRJEB29581, sample SAMEA5548362) | metagenome | biome: marine; feature: coastal; material: water | depth 1 m | study: Short-term variability in the microbial, nano- and picoplankton... | reverse complement strand
AATTATAATATAGAATTATAATATAGAATTATAATATAGAATTATAATATAGAATCGCAATAATGGGTGATACAGATGCTGAGAGAGATGATTTTATAAATGCATTAGGTGAGTATCATACAGATATTTTAAAATTACAAAATATAAATATTGATAAACCAGATGTTAATTCATTAAATACAAAAATTGTTATATATTATAATCAATATAAATCAGAACAAGGTGTCAATAAGTTACCCTTTCCAGATTCTAGCGATTATATTAAAAAATCAACTAAACTAGATAAGGAAGAAAGAGATCAGATTATAGAGGATATTTATGAAATAAAAAAAATAATAGAAGAATATATAGATAAAAATATTAAACCAACAAATAATCAAAATACTAAGACATTAAAATTTGAAGTTCCAGATGTAAATACTAATATAGATACAGATAAAAAATTATATTATATATATCAAAATTTATTAAAACTAGAAAGTAACACAAAAAAAATAGGTATGAATGCTATTAATTGGGGATATTTTGGTATTATTACGAATGGTTTATCTGCTTTATTCCAAATGTATACTTTATATAAAACTAAATCGGCAAAATCATTTTCTATGCCTTTTATATGGATTATGACTTTTTTAAATGCCGTATATTGTTTAGTAGGAATATTAGAAAAAAATATTGGTCTGGCTGTCGCAACTTTCTTCTTCGTAGTATATAATTTTACAGTTATTTATGTATATTACAAATATAATTAAAAAATTTTTAATTAAAAATTAAATAAACCATCCATATCTTCTTGAACTATATTTTTCATACTCTGTCTTTTATTGTTTTCACTTATTAAATTATTCATATAAATAATTTTCATTTCATTTTCGAAAGGTCCATAGTTAGCAGGGTTATGTAAATGTTCTTTAGTATAAGGAAATATACATTTATTATCTTTATCCCAAGTGCATCTTTCCTCTTGTAAACTAGTTGTATTAAATTTTTTAAATGGAAATGGAGTATTAGTTGTCAATGGGCCATAAATTTGTGTTTCTTTTAGTGTTAACGGTCCTTCTATTCGTTTTTTCAAATCTCTTTCAAATATACTATCATCTTCGATGTATGGATTTTGATTATCTATATTTTTAATAAAATGAGGTTTAGGGGGATTTGTATATTTAGAAGATGTTATATTTTTATTTATATATTGTTTATATGAAGCTAATTGTAATTCTTCATTTGTTTTATGATTTAAATATTTATCCCTATGAAATGTATCAATTGTTTCATAATACATATTATTTGAAGAACTATCACAATATATATAATTATCCATTTTAATATATTAACTTTATAATTTAGTAATATTTTATTTTAATTTTTAGTTTTTAATTTTAACAAATTTAAATTCTTCATTCATATTGACAAATTTATAACATAAAACAACTATAAATATTAATATTATAAATCCATAAATATAAATTGTATTACTCAATAAGTTATAATTTTCATAATCTTTTACTTCTAGTAATTTAATACGATCATAAAATTCTTTAGTGCTTACTATAGCAAGAACTATACCAGATATTATAATTATAAAAGAAAGAAGATATTTTTCAGTTTTACGCCGTTTTGTGAAATTAATAATTGTCAAACCTAATGAAAATAATATAATACAATTACGCATAAAAGAACTATGGGTTCTCTCAACACTCATAGCAAGATTAACTTTATAATATTCATCATGAACTACCATTTTAATTTAATATTTAAAAATGTATGTTAGTATTTTTTTATTAAATCTTAATTATAATATTATAGAAGATTTTTAATTTGGTATAATTGGTTTAAAATTTAAATCTACTGGTATTTTTACTTGTAAACCATTTTTTTCTAATTTAAATTTATCTATTATATTAGATTGCATTACTTCAACATATAAGGAAAGGGTTGTTTTAAAATAATCAAATTCATCACTATCATTAAACATACACGTTCCATGTTTTTCCCATTCGTGTTTCCAAAATGCTTCATTCGGTTCCATCCCTGAATACCAAAATTTATTTAAATCCAATATTATAGGTTGTAATTTATCTATATCAAACTGAATATTTTTACAAAATTGTGGATATGAATTATCTGAATATTGAGGCCATAATCCATGAATTGTCCATAATGTATCTTTATTTACTCTTTTTAAAGATAAATAATAATGTCTAGTATCTGTTTTATTATTACAAAATAATAAATTAGTTAGTTCTGATAATATAATACAACAAGCCATCATTAATATCATTATATATAATTAATATATTATTTTTATGTAAATTATAAATTATAAATAAATTATAAATAATATTTTTTAAATAATAAAAATATAGATATATATTATATACTAAAACAATTAATATTATATAATAGTAATTATATAATTAAAATAATGGATATTTCTAATTTTAAACAAGGGTATTGTAAATATACTGAATATAAACAAGAAATACCCCATAAAAATAATTATATTGTTGATGTTGATGGGTCAGTAGAACCAACAAAACGCGATAATAATCCTAATAAAGAAATGTCTCTTAGTCCCCCTAATGGTGGTTTATATGGAGGACCTCAAACAGTAAGAGAATGGGGTTCAATCGCAGTAACACCAACTGCAACCAATTATATATATAATAACTTACGCTCTGCTAATCCTCCACCTGGTGCTACAACTCAATATGTTAGTGGAGATAGGTTCGGAAACAACTATTCTCCAATGCCGGAAGTTAGATGGTATAATCCAACAAGTCAAAATCTTGATGGTATGTTTCATATTAAAGGTGTTTAACCTATTAAATATATTTTACAAATATTTAGTTGGTTTAATTTTTTAAAAAAAAATATATTTATTAATTAAATTAATTTTCTTAAACATTTAATTTAAGATTTACTTATTTTTATATAATTAAGATATTTAAAATATCTAAAAATATATAGTTCAAGATTTATCCCAAATATGTATTTTGATGATATAGATTTAGAAGATGAAAGTTTAACTGAAGAAAAACCAATATCTCAACAACCAACCCAAGACCAATCAAAACAAGAACATTTAGAAGAAATAGGCGGAGACCAAAATATAGATGAATGTATGGAATATAAATTAATATTTAACAAATCTATTGAAGTAGTTAAAAACTCATATGATTTAGATAAAAATAATAAAATACAAAACGACGAATTTATTGAAAATATTTGGTTGGAAGAAGTAGATCCCAATGATTATAATAACTTAACAGGGGAAATTACTAATATTTATATTGATTATCCTAAATTAAATGAAGGATATAATTTCTATTATAATACAATCCCTTTTATAATGGATAATTTCAGATTTCCTAGATGTAAAAAAAAAAGAACTAGTTATTTAATTAGTAGTTTATTATATAGAGCAGATTATGAAAATATAGATAAAAAATGGGATTTTAATTTTTACATTTATACTAAAGATTATATATATTATAGTAATGGATTACCTAATGAATACGGTAAATATTTTAATATTATTCCTAGAATTCCAGTATCACATTATTGGTTAAAATAATGTTCTAGATGTATTACTACCATTATTTATAAGATTATTTATAATTTCATTGTATTTAGAACGTATAGTACGTTTCTTAAACACCGCTGTTTTCCTTTTTTGATAATGAACTTTGTTCTTTTTATTCTGTGAATTTTGACGAATACAAGGCATTTTTTCGGTAGTTTTCTTTTTAATTGTATTTTTAAATAAGTTATCAAAATAATTTCAATTTTTATTTAGTTTTAATAATATAATATCTATGGTTAATTATAATAGGTGAAAATAATATATAATAATAATAATTAATAATAAAAATATATTAAATAATTAAAAAAATAATGAATAATAATACTACAAAATCAAATCCATGTACAGATAAATTATCAGATTTAGAATATTTAGAACATATGGTTCCTCATCATCAAGTTGCTGTTGATATGTCTAATATGTTAATACCTCATATAACAAATCCCACAATTTTACATTTATGTAGAAATATAATTAAAAAACAAGAATATGAAATAACTGAAATGAATACCATTAAGAAAAGAATCGGTTCAACTATTTTTGATTCAAAAAAACCACTATTTAACAAAAATAACAATAATAAAACAAAATTGAGTTTATATGAACCCATTAAATCTAAAGATAAAGACGGTGAATGTGACCCTTTGTTTTTCAAACCAAATGACCATGCTAAACATATGGAACATATGAAAATAACAATGCGTAGTTATTTAGAACATATGATACCACATCATCAAGTTGCAGTTGATATGAGTAAAAGGTTGTTATTACATACAAATCATTCTTATTTAATTGATTTCTGTAGGAAATTAATACTAGACCAACAATATGAAATATTAAGTATGAATGACTTATTAAATAATACATATATACACGAAAGTGAATTATTAAAAAATCATTGAGTTTTCCCTAGCATTTTTTAGATGCGATTCCAATAACACCACATGCCACGCGAGAACCTGCGTTACCAGTTTTAAGTGATTCTTCTCGTAATTCACCAATACCCTTACCTAAGTCATCTTCTTTATCATGAATGATAATCATTCTTCCTAATATATTGGTTTTCTTTTTTGATAATGAAAGACCATAAGCAATTAACTCACCCTTGCTTATTTTGTTTTTTGAAACAATATTTCCTAAATCACCACTGTGTCTCTCTTTTGATTTTAATCCACCGTGATTTTTATTAAAAGGATTGAAATGACTACATGCGCTCATACATCCATCACTTAAATCACCATATTCGTGAATATGAAAACCATGTTTTCCATTACTCAAACCTTTAACTTCATATTTAACTTTCACACGTTCTCCTTCTAGTTCTTCAAATATGATTGTTCCTTCTATGTTATTTTTATTTTGATGTAAAATAGATATTCCATATACTTTATTTGTTTTTTTACCTGATGACATTTTTCTATATAAATTACTTAACTTGTTATCAATATTTTGTTAGTAGTTTAAACAGAATAAATATATATATGTATATTATTTATTGTAATAAGCATTTTTATTTAAATTATAATATATATAATAAATATGAATTTACGACAAAAAAGAACATCACATTTTAATGATACATTAAAAAAAAAATGGAATAAAATACTAGATAACAATAAAGATTATAATAAAATATATATATATATAGATGTAAAGGTACATAATAAAATAAAAATATATGATAATATATTTATAAAAAATCTATGTTGTGATATTGAAAAACATTATTACAATATCGAAAAAAATATAACATTTAACCATATAAATCAATTTTATAGTTTATACAGCTATTTAGTTAATAACAAAATATTGGTAAATGATATACATTTAAATGATGATTATTATAATACAAATCTATTTGAAATTGTATATGATATTTATGAAATGTTTATAAATATAAATAAAGATTATAAAACATACATAGAACAATCTTATAAAATATATTTAGCAACATATAAAATTCAACAATGGTGGAAAAAAATAGTTTATGACCCTAATAAAAAGTTTATTCATAATATTATGAATAAACGATATGACAATTATAATATTGCATTATCATAATAAAATCATAAAACATAGTTTTATAATTCCTATATATCAAATTAATTTATTTTATATGTATATATATAATCTAGCAGAAAAAAATCATATGTCTAGACTTAACCGTAGTAGAAAATTGAATACTGAAGTTGTTAATAAATTTATAAATTTATATTTTGATGATAAATATCCTAATGACAACTACGATATTTATATTCAAGATAACAAACCTTTTATGATAAATATTATTCATAAAACTAAAAAATGGAATTGGATTCTTTATAGTACTCAAAAATATTATGATTTACTGAATGATATCAAAATACAATTATTTAGAAAGCATTTAGCCGCATATAGAATACAACAATGGTGGAAAATGCGCTTTTATGACCCTAAATTACCATTTATACATAAATTTATGAATAAAAAATATGATGAATATGACGAATATGTTAGTATTGTTTAATGTTTAAAATTTAATATTTTATAATGTGGTTTTTTGATGTTTTTATTTTATATTTTATTTTTATATATTTATTTTATATTAAATATGAATAATACTAGAATTCAATATTTATGTAATTTGCCTCCAGAATTAATAGAAATTATATATAATTATTTTAAATCAATACGCGATATTGAAACACAAAAATCACTTCGTTTAGTATGTAAATCATTTTATAATATGTTTCCTCAAGTAAAGGAATATAATATAGATAATAAATTGATTAAAACACATTATTTTTCAAATGAAAAATATAAAACTGTATTAGACTGTGGTTTTATCTCTAGACAAATTGTTTTTGAACCATTTGGAAAATATAAATTTGTTGAATATAATAGCAAAAATTTATGCAAAATAATAATAAATAACCCTCCTTATGAAGTAATAATGTACGAAAAAACGAAATCATCTGTTATGATTAAAAAAAAAACCAACATTAATTCTAGAAATAACACAACTGAAATAACATATACACAGAGTAATATTAACGTGTATAATCCATTTCCTAATTTAAATATCAGTCGTTTATATCCATTTAATAATGCGAACGCCCCAATGTGTATAATATCTTAGGTTATATTCCTAAATTTAATTACACAACATACTATTATTATCATAATTCCAACACATACCCTCGCTAATATAGGAAATTTATTATCTGACGATTTAAAACCCTCTTTTATATTAATCACTTTTTCATTTAATTGTGAAAGCATTTTAATTAGTTTTTCATCTAATTGTGAAAGCATTTTAATTAATTTTAAATTTTACTTACATATATGTATATATATATTATTTTTAAAAATAATAAATATAAATATAAATATATAATTATGTAGATTATTATTATTTTGATTCTGACATCCCAAAACCAACAAGGGATACAGCAAGAACAATAAATAATATTAAAGTAATAAAACCTATTGAAAAATTTTGATTACTACCAAAGTTTTCTTTTATATTTTCAAATTTTTCTTTTAATTGTGAAAGCATTTTAATTAATTTTTAATTAATTATTTGTTTATTTATTTTTGTGTTTATTTATATATAGATATATAGATATATTTTAAAAAAGTAAAAATAATTTAATAAAAAAAAATTGTTTTATAAAAATATATTTATATAAATATTATTTATTTTTGTATTTATATATTTATGATTTTGTTTAAAATTATGGAAAATATTAAAATATAATGAAAATTTCACTACCGTTTATTACTCCCACATCATATAAAGTTAGAGTATTGTTAGTGATAATTAAATCATTTATTTTTAAATTATAATCAGTAAATGATTTATCTATAATATTAATATTTAATTCATTTATTTCTGTTTTTAAATCTAGTATTGTTTTATCATTATCTATTCTAAAATACATTATATATGGAACATTATGTCCATTATTATCATCAACCACCTTTAATTGTAATTCCATTTTATTGGTTTATTAGATTGATTGATTGGTTTTTTGTTTTTTTGGTTGATTGGTTTTTTGGTTGATTGGTTTTTTGGTTTTTTGGTTTTTTGGTTTTTTGGTTTTTTAAATTACGGATTCAATTTTAAATTTAAAATATTTATGGTAATTTAACCAATGTAAATGTTCCTGCTGTGGCTTTGGCGGCCAACGCAGCAGTAGCAGTACCACCATCACCCGCAGCAGCAGCATTGGCCGCCGCAGTAGCAGTAGGTTCTTTAGAAAATTCATATGTATCCAACACATCATTGCCAGCTGTCACATTCGCGGTGGAAGCTGCTTTAGTAACTTTAAAATCAGTTTCACCGGGTGTAGCAACTGGATCAACGGTGGCCCCAGGACCAACGGCATCAGCTTCCGCCACTAATTTTTGTTCTGTTAAAGTTAAAGTTCTATATTTGTTTGCTGCTCCTCTATCGTCAATAACTAAATAGTTTTCCGCATACACATCCGCAGAATGTGTAACAGTAAATTCACCATCCGCAGTTTCCTTCGCAGTCCATGTTGTTATATCATTAGTCGCACCACCTCTATGTAATATTTTTGATTTTCCTCTAGGAACCCTTCTAGAACCCTTTCTAGAACCCTTTCTAGAACCCCTTTTTTTAGAACCTTTTCTTTGTCCTCTAGCCATGTTGAATTTATAAATTATTAAATAAAATTAAATTAATTAAAAGTATTTATAATTAATACTTAGAAAATAATTTTAAGCAAAAAAAAATTAAATTAAATTAAATTAAATTAAATTAAATTAAATCTATACAATCCAATCTTTTCTATTTAAAAAACTAATTATATATAAAACTATTTCTTGTGGTAATATTAAAGATGTTATATTTAAATTAAAATGTCTATTAAATATAAGTAAAAATATATAAACATTATCTCTAAATGTTTTATGATAATAAAAATGAGACGAGTGTTTCCAAGAACCCGTAATTTTTAATATTTCTTTTCTATTACTAGAAGAATATCTCGTAATATTATTACGTATATCTACTATTTCTTCCGAAATATCTAAATCTATTTTTCCTAGTTTTAAAGATTTTTTTAATTCTTCTAGTAAATTATATTTGAGAGCAATTTTAAGAGGTGATAATTTCATTATACTATCCATTGTTCTTTTATTTTCAACATTATAACAATTATTTGAAACATCGTTTGGTATTTTCAATCCAAATATAATAAATATTTTCAATAAATGAATTCTACTTAATAATAAAATAACTCCCAAAACATCGTAATTAACATCATTCAAATTTTCAATTGTATAATCTGCACCATGTATAATTAATTTTGGAACTATTCTATTACGCCCTAATAACGCTGCAATATATATAAGAGTATCTCCTTGTTTAGATATATAATTAGGATTTACACCTTGTTCTAAAAGACGTTCTACTTCATCAACATTATTGAATAACATATGATTATAGAGTTTTTCTTGTAATTCTACCATTTTTACTCTACAATGAATACTATACTTACTATTGAAGTATTTATGTTTTTTAATATTTATTATTATTAATTATTATTATTCAATTTTACTTATTTTTTAATTATAAATTTATTTTGTGAATCAAAAATAAATTATAAATCAATTATTACTTGGGAAATCCCTGAATACAAAATCCTCTTCTTTCATTTCTTCTATACCACCAAATGATTTATAATAATCATTCATTTGTAAATTATTAGAGACACCACTGAAATCATCTATTTTTTCACAATTTAACGGAAAATGTGTTATTGTATCTGGTAATACTGTCGGTTCTTCATATTTTACAATTTGGTTTTTAAATTGATTACTAGACACTTGTTCTTCTATATCATTGTAATCAATTAAATCTATTGGTTTTTCATCAGCATTTTCATCATCTCCTATATCCATTAAATCACCATAACCATCTTTAAAAGGGTCATTCATTATAACATCACTAACACTATTACTATTACTACTATTATTGCTATTACTACTGTCACTATTATTTATATTTAATCCCTCAAATTCTCTATTGAAGTCTTTAATCCAATCACTCGTTTCTTCATATACACTACTGAATGTTGGTAGTTGTGCTTCTTGGTTCTTACAAAAATCAGCAAATTCCTCTTCTAGTTTTTCATATGTTGTTTCTTTTGCCTCTTTTTTTTGCAATTGTTCCTTACAATAATTATAAGCCATTAAAACAATATGCATATCATCACCACTCCCTCCTTTATCTGGATGACACATTAACGCCATATTATAATAATTACGTTTTAATTCATTGAAAGTACTATTTACTGTAACACCTAATAAAGCATACGGATTAAGTAAAGAACTATTATTCATTAGATATATTGAAAATATTAAAATTTATTTAATCTAGTTATTCTTATTTTAAATTTAGAATATTAAATTCAGTATTATACACAAAAATTAAAAAATATTAAATAGAAACAATTAAACATTATAAGTCTGTTGTTTTTTTATTATTCCCAAGAATTTCTAGATAACTATCAGAAGGTTGTGCGTAATCAAGGTGATATAACGCTTCATTATTTATATGATTATTATTTCCATCATTACGTAAATAATCATATTTAGTATCGTAATAATATCCTTTATATGGATTATTAGTTCTATCATTATCATTAGCGTTATCATTATCGTTATTATTATCATTAGCGTTATCATTATCGTTATCATTACCGTGATCATTATCATTATGAGCTTCTATATTATTATCAGAATCGGCATATATTGGATTATCATATTGATATACTATATTACTTTTCTTCTTTTTATCTTTTGTATTCTTACACGACATTATAACTATAACTACCATTGATACTAAAAAAGAAAAACCCAATACGCAAATTGGAATAGTATAATATAAATAATCATTATTATCTTTAATATTTTCATATGTGCCTAATATAATACTTGTTTCTGATGTTGTAGTTGATGTTTCTGATGTTGTAGTTGATGTTTCTGATGTTGTAGTTGATGTTTCTGATGTT